>JACKQG010000891.1_pt2 | contig 25165 bp, 25 predicted proteins | sample 8237621 | NCBI WGS metagenome assembly JACKQG01 (sample SAMN15677084, study PRJNA649215) | marine metagenome | biome: marine; feature: Black Sea; material: saline water; isolation source: suspended particulate matter (SPM) from the Black Sea western gyre | collected 2013-06-09/2013-06-10 | depth... | reverse complement strand
CCCCTCTTTCATCAAAATGCATAATGGCAGCGGCCTTTTTTTCAGCGGCAACGGCAGCGGTCAGCGGTGTGCACCGGGAACCGGGAGAAAGCACAAATTGATCTATTTTGTTGCGCAGCATTTCCTTGACGATCAGCTCGGCCCAAATCGCGTTCAAACTGGATGATATTTGTGGATCCATCAGGTGAACACCCTTAAAAACATTTCGATTTTATAGTTCATCTCGTCCCACTCATTTTCCGGAACGGAACCGTTAATAATACCGGCGCCGGAATACAAACTGAGGAAATTGCCCTTTACCAAACCGCTTCGTATCGCTACCACAAACTCAGCGGCATCCCGACCCACCCAGCCCACCGGAGCGGCATACCAGCCCCGATTGAAACCTTCCAATCGCATAATTTCGCCGATAGTCTTATCCTTTGGATACCCCCCGACCGCCGCTGTGGGATGTAACGCGCCGATCAATTCAGCATCCGAGACGTTTTCTTTTAATTCAAACTCAAAAGGGGTAATTAAGTGTTGTATCCGGGAAAGCTTCAAAAGAGAGGTGGATGTAGGGTTGCAGTTCAGGACGGAGCGGGCCAGAGGCTTAAAGGCATCTTCAATGCTGTGGATGACGTAACGATGTTCCCGCAGGTCTTTCTCGCTTCTCAAGAGCTCCGCGCTATATCTTTGGTCTTCTTCTTTCGTTCGCCCTCGAGGCCGGGTTCCGGCCACAGCTTCACATCGTATCTTTTTTCCTTCACGATAATAAAGCAGTTCGGGCGATGCGCCGATAAACGCCAGATTATCCTCCGGCTGAAAACAGAATTTATAGCTGTTTGACACCTCTTCTTTTAGATTGTGCAATATAACCAAGCAATTAAGGCTTTCTGATAATTCCAGAACGGTTTTGCGGGCAAGAACAATCTTTTCATACTGCTGCGCGTCGCAAGCAGCTAGCGCCGATTGAACAATCTCTATCCATCGGTTTTTTTTAGGAAAATCTTTCTCCGAGATAATCTTCGGGATGTCGTGGGAGATGTTGCCGTTTTCAAAGGAAATGGCTTCAAGCTGAGACATGATCGGCCTGTAATGATATCCATCGACATCGGTGAGCAAATTACAAACAAAGAAAGCTTTATTCGCCGATTTAACCAATTCAAATCGAGGCAAAATAAAAAAATAGCGGCCAAACCGCTTCCAGCCATCATCAGCTTCTTGATTCGACCCAAAATTAAATCCGCCGTAATAACGAACACGATCGCCGGAATTATCTAGATAACCATGCAGCCGTCTAAACAATTCATAGTAACCGTATTCATCGCCATCGCCAACATAGTCCGCAGCGCCAACCCCGGCCATTTCAAATTTATCCTGGCGGTCCGACCAGTAAATTTTCAGACTCGATTTCTGGTTCATCAACCAGGGCAACAACGGTTGATCGGGAACTTCAATCGTCAAACGCAGTATCTTTTTATGTTTGGCTGGAGAGTCCGCCGACAATGTCAGAATTGTCTTGATCTTTTTCGCCATCGATTCGACAGCCCGTTGGATATGGTTCAATTTATCCTGCCGGAATACGGTCCTCATTTATTCTGCCCTGCGTTTTTTACATAAATCATTACATAAGTGCTGAAAAATTATAAGAGCTCCAAATAAAACAAATGATATTAAGGAAAAGAGGGAAGGGTGTCAATTATTAATCATGCTTTGTGAAATATCGAACGCTGCTTATCGAGTTCCGGAAAAAACATCTTGACAAGGTTCTGATCCTATGACAGCTAGATTCTGAAATTGTGGTGGCATCCAGTATCCCGGAACACGGTGAAAATCCGTGGCGATCCCGCCGCTGTAATCGGAGATAAACATCCGCCATAAAGCGCAAGGCTTGGTCACTTTCAGGGAGAACCCTGAGGGGAAGGCCGCGGATTTTTAGATGACCCGAAAGCCAGAAGACCTGCTGGATGCCTAAAATCAGGGAACCTAATGGTAAAAGGAACCCGAATCGGCTCTTTTTTAAAGAACCGGATCGGGTTTTTTTTTGGAAGTCTGCAACACAGCTGACACACTGAAAAATTCAGGCTAAAACCAAAGGAGGGTATTATGAAAAAAAAGCGAGTGATTGCGTATCGCCGCCGGTGCCGCCGGATCGGCACAGGGCTGTCCCATTACATTATGCTGGCGCCCAAAAAGAACCAAAATGGATAAAGGGAAATCCTGTGAACAAACATTTTAAGGAAAAAATTCCTGCCCGGTATGCTAATATAGGATACGGGCCAAATTTCTCCGTACTCGACATCGGCATTTCCGATAAATGCGCTGTGGTTGAACCGGATACGGCCTTTTGGGCCATCGTTGCCAAAGACGATCTTTCGGAAGTCCTGGCCGGAAAGCTGGTAGCAGACTTTCAGAAAAAGGCGGATGATTTTCAAAAAGAAATGCAGCATCTACGCTTTGGTCTCAAACCATCCGCCGTTTATTTCAATCCCACTGAGCGGTGCAATTTCAACTGCAGCTATTGTTATCTGCCTGAAGATATGCGGCGCAATGGTAAGACGATGACGAAAGACGAGCTTTGCAACGCTCTGGCACGCCTTTCCGGACACTTTGCAACTATCGGTTCCGGCGAGGTCAAACCTCAAGTGATTTTCCATGGCAGTGAGCCGATGCTGGCGCGCGCGTCCGTTTTTGAGGGCATACAGCGGTTTAAGGAAGATTTTCACTTCGGGGTACAGACCAATGCTTCGCTGATGGACGATGAGGCCATCGCCTTTCTCACCGAACATCAGGTGGGTATCGGAATATCTCTGGACGCTCCTATCGCCGATATCGCCGATATCACCCGCAAGACCTGGCAAGGAGCTGGGGCCTTCGATGCCGTTGTGCAGGTGATGGAAAAGCTGGCGGACTATTCGGCGTTTAACGTGATCACCACGGTAACATCGCAAAACGTACATGTGCTTCCCCAGCTTGTGGAATTTTTACATGATCACGGGGTCGGAGTTGTAATGTTGAACCCGGTCAGATGCACGCAGGAAGGCGGCAGGCAGCTAAAGCCGTCCAATGCAGCCCTGACAAGAAATTTCTGCCAGGCGCTTGATCGGAGCTATGAGCTTTTCAAACAGACCGGGCGCAAATTGGTTGTTGCCAATTTCGCCAACGTGCTGGCGGCCATTGCTGGCCCAACGAGCAGGCGACTGATGTGCGATATCTCTCCCTGCGGCGCCGGTCGCTGCTTTTTTGCCGTTGCTGCCAACGGCGACATGTTTCCATGCAGCGAATTTATCGGTATTCCGGAGTACAAAGGCGGCAACTTGTATCAAAAGGATATCGACGCCATTTTAGACAGCCGGGCGTTCCGGAAGGTTACCGACCGCAAGGTCGAAAATATCGATCCGTGCGCCCGGTGCGCAATTCGCCACTTCTGCGGCGCACCGTGTCCTGCAGAAATCAAGATGGTTTCCGGTGATTTGAACGCCCCAAGCCATTACTGCGAATTTTACCAAGAGCAGGTGCGATATGCGTTTCGCGTACTTGCAAAGGAAAGGGAACATGCCTTTCTGTGGAATGGTTGGCAGGAAGAAACCGAAGCTGCCTTTAATTTAACCGAAGCAGCCTAAACAAATCGCGTGCTGTAGATCACGACCATTTTTTTGATAGGAAAATGTAGTGAAAGGGGGCGGAACCTTCTTGGCTCCGTCCCCATTAAAAAGAATTTGATTGGCTTTAACTGTCTATAAAATACTTACATATTTTCCTTTTCAAAGTTTTTCATGCAGTTTTTGGTTTCAAATTCAGCGACAATAAAGGTGTGATCGGAAGGCCGCTGCCAGAGCCTGGGCTCTTGATCGATCCAGGCGGTTTTCGATTTTTCAGCCACGCACTTTGTGGCCCAAATATGATCCACCCGCCACCCCAAGCCCCGCTTGACGGCGTTGGGAATGCGATAGTCCCAGAAGGTAAACGCTTTTTCTACAGGGTGATGCATTCTGTAGACATCGATGAACCCCCATTCCATGACTTCCTTCAGAGCCTGATGCTCGTCCGGATGATAACCGATGCTGCCCAGCAGTTTTTCAGGGTCATAAACATCCAAGGGCTTTGGTGCCACATTAAAGTCGCCGGTCCAAATGACCGCAGCGCTCGGAGCAAGGTTTGCTTCAAAATATTTCCGCAGATGACCGAACCAGGCAAGCTTGTACGCGAACTGCTCTGAATTCGGGTCCTGCCCCTGGGGCACGTAAGTGTTGATAATCTCGATCCCGTCAATGTTGACCCTAATCAGCCGCGGCCCTTCCTTGTCATCGCCTTCAGTGAACCCCGTCGAGACGGATCGGGGTTCCTTTTTGCTCACAACGGCGACCCCGTTATAGCTTTTTTGGCCTTTAAAATTACAATGAAAGCCTGCATCCGCAAACGGCTGCACGGGAAAATCCTGATCCTGAACCTTGGTTTCCTGAATGCACAGGACTTCGGGTGATTTCTGCTCGAGCCATTGAAGAATGATCGGCAAACGCGCCCTGATCCCGTTGGCGTTGAAACTTGCTATTTTCACGATACCTCCGCCGGACAAGCCCCGAAAACGGGACAGACCATAATTCATTTTAAAATTGCGAATTGAAGGCTGGAAGGCTTTAGGAAGGAGATTTGACTCTAAGAGGCGTAAAATATTTTCGGTAGAAACCGCGGTCTCGTGTCAATAGCCGATCAGACTGCATTAGGGCGTATCCACCGATTAAAAAATCAGCCGCAATTCTGTTTCGATCTCTGCCCTGCTTTCGATACTCAAACCAGCACCTGGCCGCTTCCAGAGCGGCTTCGAGGCTCATGGGCTTATATTCGATGCCAATTTGAATTAATGCATCGACGACCTCTTCTATGGCATGCCCGTAAGCAGTTACCACCTCTGCCCATACCACCTCAGAGGCAATGACTGAACCTTCTCTTAAGCACTGTTTTAAAGCGTCTCTGGAAACCGGTCCGTAAACAGGATCCGGTTCCAGAATGTCCACCAGTATGTTCGTATCAACGGCTGTAATCATGCCTCACCACGGAGTTCAATCATGACCTCGTCGGTACGCCGGCCGCGACCGAGTTGACCATATACCTGATCCACAGGATCTGCAAGGTCTGCCTTTACAACCACCAGCCGCCCCAGTTCCTCGCTGAACTCCAGGATGGTTCCGGGCCGGATCCCCAAACGTTCACGCAAAGCCTTGGGTATAGTAACCTGGCCGCGCTCTGCTACTTTAGCTTTCACCCCTTTCCCTCCTTGCCCAATACAGGTATGAATAATAGAGTATGAATGCATATTTGTCAATAAAGCATTTTTTTCAATTCCAAAGGTTATGACAAAGAAGTGAGGTGTTATTTTTAGTTTTTCTTGACATTACAATTTGCTACGATAAATTACAGAGAGTACCATATTGAAGCCACTCCTAATGTTTTCAGCACGATCGCATGACGCTTTAAAATCCTTCAACCGCTTAAAAGGAGGTTGCCATGGACAAAATTCTAAGAATAAACATGGGAAAAGACGGCGGGCCCCAGGCCGGTGAAGAACCGCTGGGCGAATATGCCGGTTTGGGCGGCCGCGGTATGACTTCGGCGATTATCGCCAAAGAAGTCCCGCCGCTGTGCCACCCGCTGGGACAGGACAATAAATTGGTCATCGCTCCCGGTATCCTCAGCGGGAGCCATGCAGCCCAGTCAGGACGTGCCTCGGTGGGTTGCAAAAGCCCGCTAACCGACGGCATCAAGGAAGCCAATGTCGGCGGCCAGGGGGCTCAAGTTCTCGCCCGCCTGGGATATGCCGCTATTGTGCTCGAAGGCAAACCCAAAGACGACACCCTCTACAAAGTGGTCATCAACAAGGACGGCGTCGCCATCATCCCCGACAACAGTCTCAAGATGATGGGCAACTACGACCTGATTGACAAGATGAAAACCCAATACGGCGACAAGGTTGCCTGCATCTCCATCGGGCCGGCCGGCGAGATGAAAATGGCGGCCGCTTCGGTGGCCTTTACCGACATGGAACAGCGGCCGACCCGGCATGCCGGCCGCGGCGGCGTCGGCGCCGTTATGGGAGCCAAGGGCGTCAAAGTCATCGTGCTGGATGATACCGACATGCCGGCACGATCCCCTAAGAACCCGGAAAAATTTAAGGAGGCCAACAAGGTCTTTGTCGCCGGACTGAAGAAGCATCCGATTACCGGCGAAGGCCTGCCGTCATTCGGGACCAACATATTAACCAACGTGATTAACGAAGCCGGCGCACTGCCCACCCACAATTTTCAAACCGGTCGGTTTGACGGGGCCGCCAGCATCAGCGGCGAAACTCAGTCGGAAATCATGAAATCCCGCGGGGGCACGCTTGCCCACGGCTGCCACAAAGGCTGCGTCATCCGGTGTTCGGGCACTTACAATGATAAAGGCGGCCAATACCTGACCAAGCGGACGGAATATGAAACGGTGTGGGCTCACGGCGCTAACTGCGGCATCGACGATATGGATGTCATTGCCATGCTGGACCGCCTGGATGATGATTACGGACTCGATACCATCGAAATGGGCGCTACCATCGGTGTAGCCATGGAGGCAGGCCTGGCCGAGTTCGGCAACGGCCAGGCCGCCATCAATTTTATCAAGGAAGTGGGCAAAGGCTCTCCGTTGGGACGCATTCTCGGCAGTGGCGCCGCCGTAACCGGCAAGGTGTTTGGCGTTGAAAGGGTTCCTGTCGTGAAGGGCCAGGCGCTGCCGGCCTACGATCCCCGGTCGGTCCAGGGTATTGGGGTAACATATGCCACCAGCACCATGGGTGCCGACCACACGGCCGGCTATGCCGTGACCGCCAATGTCTTAGGTGTCGGCGGCAATGTGGATCCCTTAAAACCCGAGGGCCAGATCGAACTTTCCCGAAACCTTCAGATTGCCACGGCCGCCATTGACGCTACCGGGATGTGTCTTTTTATTGCATTTGCAATTCTGGATCAGCCGGAAACATTTCAGGCCATGGTTGACATGATCGGCGCCTTTACCGGCCAGGATTTTACCGCCGCCGACGTAACTGCCCTGGGGAAAAAGATCCTCAGCTTTGAAAGAGACTTTAATGCCCGGGCCGGATTTACAGCCAAGCATGATCGGCTGCCGGATTTCTTCAAAAAGGAGAGCCTGCCGCCCCATAACGTGCGTTTTGAAGTCAAAGACGACGATCTTGACCAGGTTTATAATTGGTAAAATAAAATAGCTTCGCGATTTTATACAACGTCCCGCTTAAAGCGGGACTTAATAAATGATACTCTCAGTCCTATTACCTGAATTTTGCAGGTATTAAATTTGTGGTGAGTTCCACATTTGGCTCCCCATTATTTTCCGCCTTTTAAGTGTATAGTGAGCATAGAATCTGAAAAGACTCCATCAGCGACCCTCTGCTTGACAGTAGGCTCAGACCTGTTCCCGACGTTTTATCGGTTGCTCGGACAAGGCTTTTCGGTCACGGCCAAGCTGGAATGCACGATAGAGCAGCTATTGTGCCGGCAGCTGGGGGTGAGTCCGGAATATCTTGACCAAAGGATTCAAACCATATTCCTGGACGGAAAAGCGGTGGATGACGTCAACGCCGCCATTGTCCGGCAGGGCTCCACCCTGGCCCTCTCGGCCGCTATGCCCGGCCTGGCGGGGGCCACTTTGCGCCGCGGCGGCGTGTACGCACCGATGCGTCGGCAAATTTCCCACAACAAAACGCCCATGCGCGATCAGGATAAAGAGGGCCGGATACTCATAAAGCTTTTCAACCTGGTGGCCCGAGAACTGGGACCCGCATTTCTCAAACAGGGCATTTGGGTCGGCGGAAAAAATCTTTATGAGTTTTTCCGGAATGTGCCGGATAACTTCGCGGGCAGGTGTCGAGCCGCTGCAATTGATGGACAACCCATAGATCCGCGCAAACTCATGTCCATCGAATGGGAGCGTCAATATCTTTTCATCAAGCTCATCATCGAAGAAAGTTGTTAAATTGCAAGATAAAAAGGCGGATTAAAAATAAAAGATATTTAATCCCCTTTTAGCATTTGAAATGCTCAGTTTAGGTTAAAGTTTCTCGAGCATATGCCGATAATATCATGAAGAAGGTGGAAAAATTGGATAAACTCATTGATATTATCGCGTGGTTATTAATTGTTGGATTGTTCGCATTGCCCGCAAATCAATTTTAGCTGATTTTCCAAAAAAAGCAAGTCTGCTACTTCAACCCCTTGATGCGCTTAATGTCTTCATCTTTGCCCACCATGATCAGAAGATCACTGTCTTTGATTAAAAAGTCCGCCGGTGGAACCAGAATAAAGTTCTCCGGTACGAGTTCCTTGATGGCGATGATGTAAACGCCGTACTTGGCCCTTAGGTCAAGCTCTTTTAATGTCTTTCCGATAAACGCCCGCGGCGGATCAACTTGAAGCAAATCAAAGCCTTTGGCAAGCGGAATAAAATCAAGCACATTTGGTGTCGACAACCCCTTGGCAACCCGAACGGCCATGGCTTTTTCGGGATTAATAATTTCGGTGGCGCCGACTTTTCTCAATATTTTTTTATGGTCTTCATCCAGGGCCTTGGCCAGGATGTTCTTGACGCCAAGTTCCTGCAAATGAAGACAAATTAAGATGCTGCTACTGATATTGGTGCCGGTACTGACCACGACCGCGTTCATCTCTTCAAAACCAAGGGCTTTCAAGCGCTCGGCTTCGGTAGCATCCATCACAATCGCTTCGGTACAAAATTTGCTGATAGCTTGAACCCGGTTGCGATCCACATCAATGGCAATGACTTCATGACCCTCCTCAAAAAGGGTTTTGGCCACATGAAAGCCAAAATTTCCGAGTCCGATGACGGTAAATCTTTTCATGGCTATCTCCTAACCCAATTAAGCCTCAAGCGCCCCGCAAGCGGGATCTTCGAAAAGCAGGGCGGGCTGGAATCAAATTTAATTTGCCACTAAGTCACCAAGACACAAAGGGAATATTTTAATTTTTTCTTTGTGCCTTTGTGCCTTGGTGGCGAGAGGGAAAAATTACCACAAAAAACACAAACTTTATTTTTTGAGAAAGCAATTATCCGAGCATCAGATTCTCTTCGGCGTATTCTATGCCTTCGCGCAGTTCCTCTCCGGCAATGATGTAAGAAAATGTCAAAACACCGACCCTGCCAATGAGCATTATCAATATAACCAGGGCCTTACCCCAACTGTTAATTTCTGTTGTCGCTCCCATGGAAAGACCCACCGTCGAAAATGCCGACACGACCTCAAAGAGATAAACCCGAAACTCGTTACTGGTTGCAGCATCGATGGCTTCCCCCTGCTGGCTTAAAAGCACCAAAAAGAAAATCACCGCAATGACGCTGATCGCCAAAAAAACAATCGAAATGCTTTTGGAAACGCTCTCTTTGGGGATGCTTTTTTTAAACATATTGACCCGGATGTTGCTGCGCAGACGACTCCAGGTAAAGGCACCTAAGACTGCAAAGGTGGTCGTTTTTATTCCGCCCCCGCATGAACCCGGCGAAGCACCGATAAACATCAGCAGAATCATTAAAGCCGCGGTCGCGTTCCCCAGGTTTGCCATGTCGACGGTGTTGAAACCGGCCGTGCGGCAGGTAATCGATTGAAACAGCGCCGCCTGCAAACTTCCACTCGTCGAACATAGTTTAAGGGTGTTATCGGATTCAAGAAAAAGAAACAGAGCCATTCCTGAAATGATCAAAACAATGGTCGTGGTCAAAACCGTTTTGGTTTGCACCGACAGCTTGAAACGTTTTTCACGCCTGTGAAATATCTGTTGATAAATATCGTACACCACGGGAAAACCGATGCCGCCGAAAACAATCAAAGCACAGATTGTCCAATTGAGCAAAGGATCGTCAAGGTAGCCCATAAAGCTGTTTTTGAACAAGGAGAAGCCCGCATTGCAGAAGGCCGAAACCGAATGAAAAACGGCCATATAAAGCGCCTCGACCGGAGGATATTCCCGGCTCCAGTGAATGTACAGCAAAATTATGCCGCAAAGCTCTGCAATGCCCGTGAAAATAAAGATCAATTTAAGCAGTTGATAGATGTCTTCACGCGGCGTGTGCGCAAAGGTCTCCTGCATCGCCTTCCGCTGGGTAAACGAAACCCTTTTCCCGATTAAATGGAATATCGTTACCGAAATGGTCATGATCCCCAAACCGCCTATCTGGATAAGCACCAGGATCGTCCACTGGCCGAAAAGGGTAAAGTAAGTTCCGGTATCAACGACGGTCAGACCAGTGACACACACCGCCGAAGCGGCCGTAAACAGGGCATCAATGAGGGAAATCTCCCCCGAGACCGTGGCATAGGGTGTCAATAATAGGCATGTTCCTGCCCCGATAGCCAGAAGAAAGCTGAACAACAGCAGGACCGCCGGATGCGTTTTCCTGAACTTTATCAAACTTTGCTCGAAAATGTTTGTCATCGTATTTGCGAAAGTTATTTTAAAGTAAAAATAACAAAAAAATTAATCGCACAACTCAAACAGTGCCGCCGCCCCCATGCCGCCGCCGATGCACATGGATTCGATACCGTATTTTACACCGCGCTGCCGCATATTGGCAAGCAGCGTCGCGCATAACTTGGCGCCGGTACATCCAAGGGGATGCCCCAGAGCGATGGCACCGCCGTGAATATTGACCTTGTTCATATCGATGCATAGCTCTTTGATGCAGTATATCGCCTGGGCGGCAAAGGCCTCGTTGATTTCAAACAGGCCGATGTCGTCAAGATCCATTCCGGCAAGCTTCAGCAGTTTGGGAATGGCAAGCCGCGGGCCGATCCCCATCTCATCGGCCTTGCAGCCCACCGTCGTATAATATTTCAATTTGGCCAGCGGTGTTAACCCCAGTTCCGCAACTTTTTCGGCACTCATAATAACGGTGGCAGCGGCTCCGTCGGTGGTCGGGGATGAATTCCCGGCGGTGACCGAACCGCCGGAGGCAAACACCGGATTCAGCTTGGCAAGTTCCTCCAGGGTGGTGTCCGCACGGATGCCGTCGTCATCAGCGACCATAAAGGTCTCTTTCTTATTGGTGCCGTTTTGCTGCTGAACATAACGGGTGGCCGGAGTGGGGACAATCTCGGCATATAACTTGTTGCTCCGGGCTATGGCGGCCTTCATCTGCGACTGATAGGCAAACTCATCCTGGGCCTGGCGCGAGATACCATATCTTTTGGCAACATTTTCCGCCGTTACGCCCATGGATACATACAGTTCCGCATGCTTTTTGGCATACTCCGGATGGGGCCGGGGAAGATTACCGCCCATGGGAACATAGGTCATCGATTCCAGACCGCCGCCGATGACAATATCAGACCAGCCCGATATGACGCGCAACGAAGCCAGAGCAATGGCCTCAAGACCCGAGGCACACAAGCGGTTGACCGTTGCTCCGGAAACCTGGTCGGGAAATCCGGCCATCTGGGCAGCGACCCGGCCGATATTCAGCCCCTGTTCGGCTTCCGGAAAGGCGCAGCCGACCAGGATGTCTTCGACATGCTGCCTGTCTATGTTCGGCGTTTTTTCAACGGCAGCCTTGAGGATAAACGCCAAAAGATCCTCCGGCCTTGTATCTTTAAACACCCCCTTGTTGCGCTTGCCGCCGGGGGTTCGGATCGATGTAACGATATAGGCGTCTCTCATTATTCGTACCTCCAAATTAATATCCAAAATTCTAATTGCGAAGGGGTTTGCCGGTTTTCAGCATGTGTTCTACCCGAGCGATGGTCTTTTCCTGTTTCCACAAATCGATAAAGGCCTCCCTTTCCAGAGTGAGAATGACATCTTCATCAATTTCGCTGTTGTCTCTGACATCCCCTCCGCTGACAACATAGGCAATCCTTTTGGCCAAAAACGCATCGTATTCGGTAATAAATCGGCCATGCAGCATATTGAAGATTTCAACGTCGATCATACCCTGGGCCGCCCCACCCAAGACTTTTAGCTTTCTTTTTACCGGCGGTGCATACCCTTCGTCCACCATTTTCAACACTTCTTTCTTGGCTTCGGCGATCAGATAGTCCCGATTGAAAACGATTCTGTCATTGGGCCCCAAAAAACCGCTGGCCCTTGCATCGGCCGCCGACGAAGAGACCTTGGCCATGGCAATGTTCATGAAAACCGGAATAAAGAATTTTGCCAGGTCAACACCGGTTACCGCTGCCGGTATGCTGCTGATAAATTTTTTCCACAGGTTCATGCAACCGCCGGCAGCCGGAAGCAGCCCCACGCCGGTCTCGACAAGCCCCACGTAGAGCTCGGCATGGGCTACGATTCGGTCTGCCGCCAGGCAGACCTCGCAGCCGCCGCCAAGGGTCATGCCGTAGGGCGCGGCCACCACCGGGAAGCTGGAATATCTGGCCTTCTGGAAACCGTCCTGGGCGAGCTTTAAGAATGCGTCGATCTTTTCATATTTCCCTTCCCTTGCCAGCGCGGCCATATAGTAGAGATCCCCGCCGGCGGAAAAGGCCCCGGGCATTCCACCGGCCTGATTGCCGATCACAAGGCCGATACCGTGGGTATCGACATACTCAACGGCTTGGTGCTGGAACGCTACAATTTCCTTGTTCAAGGCATTCACCTTGGTATGGAATTCCAGGCAGAACACGCCGTCGTCAAGATCGATCAGCGAGGCGCTGCCGCACGTCCTGGCAACCTTGCCGGCGCCTCTGAGGGCATTTAAAGAAATAATGTTTTCACTCTCGATGAGTGGCTGGTAGTCCTGGGTTGTAAAGTCGTAAAAGAAGATGCTGCCGTTTTCGCGCTTGTAAAAAGACCCAAAGCCGGATTCGAGCATCTTTCTGATCTTTTCAGGCACATCGAACCCCTTGTTTTCCATTTTTTCCACCGAGGCTTGCAGACCGATGGCATCCCAGGTTTCAAAGGTGCCCATCTCAAAATTGAATCCCCACTTCATGGCGTTGTCGATTTCAACGATGGTATCGGCGATTTCGGGAATCCTGTTGGCCGCGTAAATCAGATTCCCGGCAACAACGTTCCAGGCGAATTCGGCGCCTTTATCTTCGCCGTACACCACGGCCTTGATTTTATCCGGCAGGGTCTTGGCCTTTTTGGCTGCATCCAGGCAGGCAAATTCGGACGGGTCATATTCCGCATATTCCAAAGTTGCCGGATCGATCACCTTGATGATCTTTTTCAAATCCGGTGTCAAGTCGGTCCTGTAAAAGCCACGGTTGGTTTTCTTGCCCAACAGCTTGCCTGCGATCATCCGGTTTACAAATTCAGGCAGAACAAAGCTGTCCCTGGCTTCATCGTTTACAACCAGATCGTAAGTGTTTTTGGCCACGTGTCCCAGCGTGTCGAGGCCCGCAAGATCCGAGGTCTTGAACATGGCGGTTTTGGGTCTGCCCATAGCCGGACCGAAAAGCGCATCGACTTCGGGGATCGTAAGGCCCGCTTCAATCATCAACTGCATGGCCCTAACGATCCCCTGGATCCCAATCCGGTTTCCTACGAAGTTGGGGGTGTCCTTGGCCCACACAATCCCTTTGCCCAGGATTCGCTCTCCGAAATCAGCCATGAATTCAAGAATCTCGGGAAGCGTTTCCTGGCCCGGGATAATTTCCAGTAATTTCATGTACCGGACGGGATTAAAAAAGTGGGTTCCCAGAAAATGCTGCCGAAACTCCTGGTTGAGATCTTCTGACATTTTTTTGAGGGGAATTCCGGAGGTATTGGAAGAGACAATCGAACCTTTTTTGCGGACGGGTTCAATCCGTTTAAACAGAGCTCGTTTAATAGCTATATTTTCCACGACAACTTCGACAATCCAGTCACAGTCCGCCAGCATGTCAAAATCATCTTCCAGGTTGCCGATAGTGATGCGATCGATATCTTTGGGCTGCATCAACAGGGGCGGACTTGACGTCAGCACGGTATCGAGCCCGGCTTTGACGATTCTGTTGCGAGCCGCCGGGTTCGACCTCTGCTCAGCTTTCAAATCAAACGGCACGATGTCCAGCAGTAATGTTTTAATGCCGACACCGGCAAGAAGTGCGGCGATACCGCCTCCCATGACACCGGAACCGATCACGGCCGCCCGTTTTATCTTTCTGATCATAAGAACCTCCTAGGTATCAATCGATGAATGATTATGCATTCATTTCACCGAATAATTATTCATTATTCATTATTCCTTTGTCAAACCCATATTGATTTCATCCCGGAAAACCCGGTCTTGGGGATTTAAAGGTATAATATAGGCTCTCGTAAGAACTTTACATCAGGTTGTTGTTGTGTAATTATGACCTAAACCGGGCGTTTCAAATTTTAAAAGGGGATCAAATTTCTTTTATGAATAACCATAATGACGGACTATCTAAAAATGGCCAAAGAAAACGATGTCGTTCTCATATATTATGAAAATCAACCGCTGGCATTTGCCCGAATAGAAGATATTTCCCCGGATGTTAAAAAGGACTGGTATCATGTCAAACTGCTGCTGCTGCAGGTGCCCCTGCAGGTGATCACCTGGATCCTGCGGGACAGCTATGTTAACGGTGCGGAATTTACCATGGGCGGAAAACGCATGCGGCTGGAAAAGGTTGTCTGCCCTAAAGAGCCTGAAATTTCTGAAGAAAAAGATCAAAAAGGGATAAAAACAGACAATAAAAAAATCATATCCCTGGCTGACCTTAAGAAAAAAGAATGAAAATCGTTATCTCAGCTTCAAGGAGGACCGACATCCCGGCCTTTTACATGAACTGGTTTATGCAGCGGATCGAGAAAGGTTTCTTTGAGGTCATCAACCCCTATAACCGCAAGGCAGCCATTGTGCCGGCGACGTCTGCTAAAGTCCACACCATTGTCTTCTGGTCCAAAAACTTCGGCCCGTTCATCGAAAATAGATGCGGCCAGACGCTTGCGGCCATGGGATACAATCTGTTTTTCAACTTTACCATTAATTCCGATTCTGCGCTTTTGGAGCCGCAGGTGCCGCCGTTAACAGAGCGCTTCAACCAGCTTGATATGCTCTGCCAAATGTTTGATGCCCACAACGTGACCTGGAGATTCGATCCGATTTGTTTTTTTAAAACAAAGCAGAAGGACATCTGCGACAACCTGCACGACTTTGTCTTGATCGCCGACCGGGCCTTCCATTGCGGTATCTCAAGATGCATCACCAGTTTCATGGACGATTATCCTAAAATTCGAAAACGAGTCGAAATTTTGCCGGGGTTTGCGTTTATCGATCCACCGCTGGAAACCAAAAGAGAAATCCTTTTGAACATCAAAAAAACACTTGCCGCCAAAAATGTCGATCTTTTCACCTGTTGCGAAAAACAAGTTTTGGAAACATTGCCCGCAAATGCGGGGATCAAACCAAGCGCGTGTATCCCCAATTGTCTGCTGGTTGAACGTTTCGGCGGCAACCTTAGCTTTAAGAAAGATGCCGGCCAGAGAATCAAAGACGGATGCGGCTGCATGGTCTCTGTCGATATCGGGTCGTATCAGTTGCATCCCTGTTATCACAACTGCCTGTTCTGCTACGCCAACCCGGCATCAAGAAATAAAACCACGGATCTTACAGATTAACACGGATTTTCAAAAAAAATGAAAATCGATGAATAAGAGGATAGCTAGCATAAATCTAAATGAAAATCGGTGCTGTTGAACTTGACAATATAACCGTTTTGGCACCGCTGGCCGGCATTACCAACCTTCCCTTCCGGCTGCTTGTCAAAGAAGCGGGCTGCGCGCTGGTTTGTTCAGAAATGGTCAGTTCAAACGGACTAATTTACAACTCGAAAAAGACTTGCGCGCTATTAGAAAGCCGGCCCGAAGAAAAACCCCTCTCGGTTCAAATATTTGGCTCCGATCCTGCGATCATGGCCCAAGCGGCAGCCATGGTTGAAGCGTCAGGTGCCGATATTATCGACATCAACCTGGGGTGCCCGGTTAAAAAAGTGCTCAAGGCCGGTGCCGGCGCCGCGCTTATGAAAACGCCCCAAAAGGTTGAAGCCCTGCTTCAGGCAGTCCGAAGGGCTGTATCGATTCCCCTGACCATCAAAATGAGAACCGGCTGGGACGCTTCAGGACGCCAGGCATTGCAAGTCGCTGCAATTGCGCAAGACAGCGGCGCTGACGCAATTACCTTGCATCCACGCACCGTCGGCCAGGGATTCGAGGGCAGCGCTGACTGGTCGCTGATCGCTGCCGTCAAAGCGCGGGTTTCCATCCCGGTGATCGGAAACGGAGATATCGTCAAGCCTGAAGATGCCGTCAACATGCAAGCGAAAACCGGTTGCGATGCCGTCATGATCGGCCGGGCGGCTATCGGAAAACCATGGATTTTTTCCCAGGTGCTGGCCCTGTTGAAGGGCGACGAAGTATCTTACCCGGGGATTGCCAGTCGCTGTAAGCTAATGGAAAGATACCTGATCGACTCGACAAGATTTTTTGGGGAACAACGGGCGTGCCGGATAATGCGCAGCCATCTGGGCTGGTTCGTCAAGGGATTGCCTTTCAGCGGCAGGTTCCGGGAATCTATCAAAAAGATCTCTTCGGAAGACGAGGCCCTGGCGCTGATCAATGCTTACAGGGATTCTCTGTAAAGCAGATCCATTGAAAATGTTGCGGGCTAGCTTCATCTGTAATTGGTATGCGTATATTTATTGGCGTCAATGAAGATCAGGACGGCTGGCCTTTGATTCCGGTCTTGATTAACTCTTTTTGGAGTTTCTGGCGCTCTTCCGTGCCGATTTCAAGGAATTTAATTCCCATACCCGGCGGTTGCTTGGCCGGATCATCTGTCTCGGTTCTGCTCCAGGAAACCTCACAATTGATTTGAACTTCTTCGGAAGCATCCGGCAACTGAAGCTTGAGGATGAACGGTTCTCCTTTGGTAAGAGGCTTGGTGGTTTTGATAAAAAGTCCGCTGGCGCTCATGTCGCCTGAAAAGGCCCTGGCAAAACTCGCACTGCTTTTAAAGCTTAAGGAAAGAACTTTGGGTATCCGGGGATATTTTCGGCGTAGTTTGGGTTGGGCAGAGTTTTCAGTTGCCTTTTCCAGTCGCAAGGCAAGATTTTTTAAAATCATTTTAAAGTCCCCGGACAGCTTGTTGTATTCCCTGTCCAAAAATGTGCGGTCGATGACGCCGACGGTTGTAGCCCCTACGGCACGTGCTGAAACCGTACGAGGTATTCCGGCAAGATAAGCGAGTTCGCCAAAGATATCCCCTGGCCGGAGGATCCCTATCACTACTTTGTCTGCTCCAACTTGCTTATAAAGCTCAACTGCTCCGGCTTCAATTGTATAGACCCAATCCCCGGAGCTTCCTTCTTTAAATATGATTTGTCCATCCTCATAGGTTTCTTCTGTTGAAATCTGAAACATGAGCTTAGCCCTCCTTAACTCCCACATAATCAAGCATTTTTTTCTGATGTTATCGTTTTGATTTAAAAGAACCGGGGTATGTTTTTTTTAATGGTGGCGCTTATATTAAAACCTTGACACACTCATGGCAAATAGAGGGTCCTGTAATAACTTCCTGGCAAACCTCAGATATTTGTTCATTATCGCCCTGACTGCGAGCTGCAGCGCATAGGATCGAATCGGCTTTTCCAGCAAATAGTTAATACCCGAGGCCACGCACATGTTGACAACATCATCACTGGCCTTTCCGGAAATAATGATGCTGTCATTATGGGCGGAAACGAACTTCTCGGCGATGGCATCGAGAAAAGAAAAACCACTTTTTCCGCCAAGAAATACATCTACTATAAAAATTGCTATGCCGGTTTCCCGATTTAAGCAATACGCCACGGCCTTATCAACATCTGTAAAACTAATGACTTCGCCCCAGATATAGAAGCTTTTAACGAGCCTAAAAAGCAACTCGCAGACACTTGGATCATCATCAACAATAATTACATCCAGACCATCAGACATGCTTGCCTCTTTCTAATTTATGCGCAGGTTAAAAAAGATACGCTAGAGCTTAGATGATTTTTCGAATTATTATCAGGATGCCACAAACAGAAAAATATATCAAGATCGGTAAGGGTTCGGATTTTAAAAAGGGAAAGTGTATTTTCAATGGCTTTTAATACTTTTTTGGCCTTTATCCTGGCAGTCTTTACCTTTCAAACCGGAACGGCCCTGGGGCTCTTGGTGAGGTAAACATGGAAAATATACTGAATTTCGAATAAATACCGTCAAAAATCCCTTATTCCGAAGATTGCACGGGCCATAACACCCTTATAGAAGTTCCCGCTCCCGTTACAGATTCTATGGTAAATTGCCCTCCGGAGAGCTCTGCCCGTTCTTTCATGCTGGCCAGTCCGAATCCTCTCATGGAATTCTTCACATAAATATCCTGTTCAAAATTAAAGCCCTGACCATTATCCGCAATCACCAGTTCGATGTTGCCGTCGAACTTTTTCAGGCTAAGCCGTACACGGTCTGCCTGGCTGTGCTTGGCGGTATTGTTCAAGGCTTCCTGCATGATTCTGTAAATTATTGTTTTCAGAGAAACCGGGATTTCATTTTCTTTTACGGTAATCTCCTTCTCAATGCGAACGGTTGAGAAAATGCTTTGGAATTCCCGGCAAAACCAGGCAATCGTCGCCAAGATTCCCAGGTCATCCAGGATTGAGGGCCTGAGATCCTTAACGATTCTTCGAACCTCGTCAATGGTTTTTTGGGTAAGGGGAATAACGGATGCCAAGGATTCAATGTTTGCAGTGGGCGCCTTTTTACAAATCTCTTCCAGGGCATTTTCAACGCTGAATTTGATGGCGCTCAAAGCCTGCCCAATTCCATCGTGGAGTTCCCGGGCAATCCGTTTTCTTTCCGTTTCCTCGGCGGACAGGAGTTGGCTGGAAAGTATCCGCAGTTCCTTCTGCGATTTCAGCAGGGCTTCCTGGGTTCGTTTGCTTTCGTTGATGTCAAAAAACACTCCGCTCACATACTCAATCTCTCCATCCTGGTTACATATGATTTGTCCCCGATCCTGTATCCAATGGATATCTCCGCTCTTGGTTCTGATTCGGTATTCCCTGACATATGCTCTGTCTGTTTTTAACGCATTCAGGAAGCTCTGCCTTGCTGTTACGAGGTCTTTTTTGAGAATTAAATCCGACCATTTTATCTTTTTAGAATTAAACTCTTCTTTATTATAGCCGGTTAGCAGCTCAATTTTATCATCAACAAACTCAACGGCCCAGTCTTTGAATCCCCGGTATACAATGCTCGGAAGGTTGTTTGCCAATAACCTGTATTTCTCCTCGCTCCCGCGCAGCGCTTCTTCACCTTTTTTACGCTCCGTGATGTCGCTGATGAAGCCGACCATGCGGACGGCCTTGCCTTCCTTGTCATAGATTGCTTGACCGCGAGCGTGCTGCCATCGATATTCTCCGCTTCGATTGCGATACAAATACTCTACATCATATACTTTACCCTTCTCCAAATGATCGCTCAACGCCTTCATTACACGCTCGTGATCTTTCGGATGTATACCGGAGGCCCAGGAATCAAATGATTCCGAAAACTCGGAATCTTGATATCCGAGCAATTCTCTGAGGCGAGGAGAAGAATATACCTTATAGGTCGTGATGTGCCAGTCCCACAGTCCGTCCTTGGAGCCGCGAACCGCCAGATCGAAGCGCTCTTTGCTCACGCGCAAGGCCACCTCGGCCGCTTTGCGATCTTCAATTTCAAATTTCAGTTGCTCGTTAGCGATCTCCAGTTCGGCCGTACGTTCCTTCACGCGCTGTTCCAGCTCGTCGTAAGCTCCGAGCAGTTCCTCTTCGATCAGCCGGCGCTCGTCCATTGACTTGCTGTTCATCAGCGCAATTGCGGCCAGTTCTCCAAAACCGGTTGCCATCCGAGCATCATTTTCGGTAAAACCGTCCGCTTTGTTTGCCAGGCCGAGCAGACCGACGACGTTACCGTCCACCACCAGAGGTGCAAATAAAACATTGTCAAGGCTCACGTGCCCTTGGGGCAAATATTTTACCCATTCGCTTTTAGAAAAATCATTGTGATAGGCTGCTTTTGCGCTACGGTAGACCTCGCCTCTGAGCCCGCGGATCGGCATGGGAAGCGACGGGTCAACATAACAGGAAGGTTTATCGGACTCTATAAAAAGAACCCTGTTGTCTTCTTGGTTTTCATCGAGCAGCGCAACGTAGCCTGAAGTTGCTCCGATTAACATCTTGCAGGAATCAAAGATGGCTCGGGCTGCGGCCCCAAAACTCTGATGCTCCAAAACCGCCCGGGAGCCTTTCAGCAGAGCCGAGACTTCCAAATCGCGCCGCCGGCATTCCTCAATAGCATTCTGCAGCGCTTTTTCCACTTTTTTGTACTGGGCGACTTGGATCTTTAATTCCTTTACTTTCCGTTCCAGTTTCTCATATGTCAATTTTTTGGCCATAAAGATATCCTTATGAAAAATTAAATTAATTACAGACATATTCCGGATATGTCAAGGGTTTAGGATCCTTATCTTTGCCATTTCATGGCGGTTATTTCAGCAATCGGGGAGCTGCTGATTTATTGTATAATTATCTTGATTTTTTTAAAAAACGTGCCATAATTTCATTAATCAATAAAGGCCCGTCCTTAATTGGCGGACCGGTTTCGTTCTGAAGGAAAGATCCATTTGTCGAAGTGACAACCTGCAGTCTGGGACCATGAGAATTTTTTGAAAGGAGGGTGTCACTATGGCTAATGGAATTGTAAAATGGTTTAATAGCAGCAAAGGCTTTGGCTTCATTGAGCAGGAAGATGGTCCGGATGTATTTGTTCATCATTCAGGAATCAATGCAACCGGGTTCAAGGCTCTATATGAAGGCGACCGGGTTACCTTTGACATAGAGCAGGGCAAAAAAGGCCCTGCCGCAGTTAATGTTACCGTGGTTTAGTCTGTTGTTTCCAAGTAAAAAAGGCATTCCATCGAATGAGGATGGAATGCCTTTTTTGCATTAACCAATGAGAAGGGTACTCTCGCGATTACCGATACTCAAGCCAAGATCCTGCGGTTTTTAAAAGAGACCGGAGGGGCTGAACCGGAAGTGATCGCCAAGCGGCTGAAGATAGCGCCGGCCGATCTTAAGCGAGAGGCAGCGACACTGCGTCATATGGAGAAAATAAGAGGCGAAAAGAGGAACGGGAAGACCGTCTGCGGTTGATGAAAAAAAGCGCATAGAGCAAATTGGAAACCTTACCCTGAAGCTCCTTCCTGTTTAGGATTTATTTTCGATGCACACCTCGATGGTAAAACTCCCGGCGTCGGTTTTGAAAGGAATGGCAATTTTGGGCCCTTTGACCATGGATATCACCTTATGGTTTTTGCCGGTAACCACCGTGGGAATGGCGCCGTGAAATACTTTCCCTATTTCCGCTATTTCCTTTCTGGCCTGACCGGATATCATGTTGGTCAATTCACCCACGGCATCCGTAATCTCGTTATTTATTTCCGTCATTTCCTCCCCGAACATGTTGGAAACGATTTTTAAAATGCATTCTTCATCAAATGTGACATAAACAGTCCCATTGGCTTCGCCGGTAAATCCGACAACACCGGAAACATCTCCCTGAGCAACGTCGTTTTTTTTGAGATACGGTTTTCCAGCTTCTGCCTTAACAAACGCCATGGTTTCAAGTACATTCAAGGTTGCATTGATAAATGGATTAATCATTTTAACATCCATAGTTACCCTCCGTGGTCACAAAGTGGAAAATTGAAAATCAACCTTCAAAGACCTTCTTCAGTTTCGCGCTGACGGTTTCAGGCGTAAAGGGTTTCACGATATAGCTGTTAATCCCGGCCTTGACAGCTGTTAATATGTTTTCCTTCTGGGCTTCGGCCGTAACCATCACAAACGGTATGTGCTTTAACTGGTCATCCGATCTGATCGTGTTTAATAGATCTATCCCGGGCATTTCCGGCATATTCCAGTCACATAATACCAGATCGTACTTTTCTTTTTTCAGCTCTTTAAGGGCGGTTTTGCCGTCATCGGCTTCGTTGATATTCTTAAATCCGATCTGTTTGAGGATATTTCTTAAAATCCTTCGCATGGTGGCAAAGTCATCAACGACTAGAATTTTCATGTTTAAATCCATAAGTTTAAACTCCTTTTATGTAATCAAAGCGATCCTCAGTCAGCCGTATATCTCCCTGGCAAGGCTTTCCACTATGTCTTTCGCTTTTCCAAGTTTTGGAAACACAACATTGCTTACTGTTTTAGCAGGAACCATGCCAAAAATATGGATATGATCTAATTGATATTATATCAGGGAGTTAAAGTATGGATCGTAAAAAGCTGCCAGGGTCAAAACATAAAAGTTTGACGAACATGTCAGATTTTTGACCTTTTTTTGCAAATCAAAATCAGATGATCGTTAGCCATCATTAAAACCAAAAAAATATTCTTGACAGATTCACAGGCCCTATGTAATGTTACATATATAACATTACATTTGTAACATAACATAGGTGGTTGCAATGGCACGTGGACAAAGTGGCCGGATCGTACTGGAGGTGGACCCGGAACTCAAAAACGAATTGTATTCTGCTATCTCAAAGAAAGGAATGACCCTCAAGGACTGGTTTGTCGATACTGCGGAACAGTACATAAAATATCAGGTTTCAGAAAAGCAGCTTACATTCGATTTTTTGTCAACCTCCTCACAAAATGACGATAAAAAATAATTTGAAATTTTAGTGGTCGTTTTTGATTATTAAACAAACCGGGAATATTTATCCGTAAAGTTAAAAGGACAGCTGATGCTCAAAAAGCTTGAACACACACCCGCTACGAATTCACTAAGGAATATACTTGGCAAAAGCATGGTGAAAAGCCTTTTGCCTGACAACCTGAAACTTGTTCCGCAGCTCAATGAAGTCTACGAGCTTGAGCTGGCTTTCTATGAAAGCCAAATTCTTAGTGAAGAGGAAATTGTGGAAAACGGAGCATATTTTGCGAGCGTTAACGGCCAGCCAACCAGACATTTCCTAATATGCCAGGGCGAACCCCTGAAGCTGGCCGACCACTCCTCATCCCGGCTTAAATCATTTTTCAAGACCAATCAGTTCAAAACCGGATACGCTACAAACGGCTTGTTCCCATACCGAGGCAAGTTCCATCCCCAGATGATCAAGGGCCTTATCAACGTCATGGGCTGCAAGCCCGGAGATACGGTGCTTGATCCTATGATGGGATCCGGTACAGTTTTGATCGAAGCCACTCTGATGGGAATCAATTCAATCGGGATAGATGCAAGCCCTTTTTGCAGCTTTATGACCAAAGCCAAGCTATATGGTCTGAAGGTCCCGGTAAACAATTTGAAAGCCGCTTTGGTCAATTTCGATTCAACATTCAACTATTTCCTTGAGAAAGTCGGCGAACTAAACGTATCGAAAGCTAAAGGACAGGCCGAACTCTTCGGCAACCATAATGCGAATGCAGCGCCAAAACTTCCATTGGGCTGCAAAAGACAAGACGCGCATGATTTCCTGATGTTGGCCTTCCTGGATGCCAAAGGGTATGCAGAACGCAGCCAAAGAAAGTCCTTCCGGGAGCAGTTCCATGCGATCCTCGAAAGGTACATTTTTGCCGCCGAAAAGATCCAAACGGTGTTAAACGGCTTTCAAGACGAACTTGGAACCGCGGATCCAAGGACGGGCGATGCGCGCAACATGGATATCAAAGACGAATCCATAGACGGGATCATCTTCTCACCGCCTTACAGCTTTGCCATCGATTACCTTGAAAATGATGCCTACCACCTGAACACCATCGGCGTTGATATTGATAAGCTGCGTGAATCCATGATTGGACTTAGGGGCAAGAAGCCTCTTGAGAAATACGAAACCTACCTTTCAGACATGGATAAGATTATTTCCGAATGCGCAAGGGTTCTCAAGCCTGAAAGGATATGCAGCATCGTCGTGGGAACGAACAACAACCAAATCAGTAAAATTCTAAAAGTCGAGCCTGAAAAGGTCAAGGGCATCCATGAACAGCTTATCGCAATGGCCCAAAACCATGGCATGAGCCCTGTGCGAAACATAGAGCGTCAAATAACCGGAATGGCAAACACCATGCGCACCGAGTTCATTGTAATGCTTCAGAAAGATTAGCCCATTGCCCGCCCGTTGGTTCCTTTTCCAATCCGTGGGACATCGGTGCTTGCATGATCATGTTCCACTGCAATAATAGCCAGAAAGCCCTCTTTGATGTTGAGGGCTTTCCACATTGGAAAATATGGAGCCAGCTCACGGAAGTTCCCGATACGATCTGTAAGATACTGGTAGAGCTCCCGTGTCGGCAGGATTAAGACTCCGCCGATCAGAATCTCCTTCAAGAGACCGACAGCCATTTTGTTCACAGCCCTATGGCTTGAAGAGATATTGCCGGTTTCCCATTCAAGTGCGAAATATTTCTCTTTGGACTTGACATAACACGTAGCGTCTATCGGGCCAGGTCTGGTAAATGTGGCAATGTCCAGCGTGGTTTCAAGATCCCATCCAAAACCTTGAAGCTTTGCCATACACGCATCTTTGATAGGCTTTACGCCGCTTCCCTCGCCCCTCTTTTTCCCCGACTGCTTGCGGATCGTGAAGCTGCCCGAGCCAGGAGGCCACTCAATGTCGGCTATTGCCTGCCGTATCTGGCTGTAAATAGTCTTCCATTCGTCGCTTGCTGAAAATCACCCTTATCGATCAGAACCTCCATCTTCACAAATTTCATAACCGGCTCCTTTTGCTGATTGATTTGTGTTAGGGATCCGAGAGTCGGATCTTAGTTTAAACCAAAGGCTTTTTCAAGATCCAAAAATACGAAGACCAATGTGCTAAAAATGGCAGAAAAGATTTATGGTAAATTTCATATTCCGATTCAAATCCTAGAATTTTAAGTCATCAAGTCGATGGAAAAAGCCCACTTTTTTGCATCCAGGGCACGGAATCAATATGAATCAACGAAAGCAAGTGCGCTTGAGCTTACGGAAGAGAAAATAAAGACGCAACAGCAGGATGAAATCGCATTTGTTGGCAAACTAAAATCATATCCTTCCATGCTGTAACACATCTACACAAAACATCGCAAAAAACAGTATTGCCCGGAATAACGAAATTACACGATTTT
>JACKQG010002301.1_pt1 | contig 25174 bp, 29 predicted proteins | sample 8237621 | NCBI WGS metagenome assembly JACKQG01 (sample SAMN15677084, study PRJNA649215) | marine metagenome | biome: marine; feature: Black Sea; material: saline water; isolation source: suspended particulate matter (SPM) from the Black Sea western gyre | collected 2013-06-09/2013-06-10 | depth... | reverse complement strand
GTCATTTTCTTAGTGTGAAATCATGAAGCAAAACAAAAAATTAGGTCGACCACTAAAATTAACGCCGAATCAAATTAATGATATTGAAAATAGACTTATCGGCGGAGAGACCGTGAGGTCTCTGGCGAGAGAGTACGATGTCAGTGCTGCGACCATAAGTACGACCTTTTCTAAACGGGTGAAAAAGATAAAAGACGTTACAAATCGGGTGGTTGACGTTGTTGACAAATTTGCTGATTTAACTGTTATTGAACAAGCAAAGGTTTTTTCTTTGGCTGACATGATGCGTGAAGGGCAGATGTATATGGCTAAAGCCGCTAAAGACGGAGCACTCAACGCTGCTACTCTTGCAGATATAGCAAAACGCGCGTTATCAAAAGTAGATCGGGATGACCCTGGGGCTCATGCCGAGGCGATTGAGATTGGGAATTTATGTGGTAAAGCAGCTAACGATCATATTTTGACGATGCTCAAACTGACTATTGCCGGAGTAGGGCAGGCTGAGGGAAAGGGCGCACAACCAACAATAAATGTAAATTTAACATGCGACACTCCCTCAGTAGCAATAGAATCGACGGATGGATAGCGCAGATATAGTCAATAAAGAAATTCGGTTGACAAAACCACAGTATGCATTTGTCACATCAAAAGCCAAGAACCCTGCGTATATCGCAGGTTTTGGTGCAGGAAAAACATTTGCGCTTATTATTAAAGCTATAGTTCAAAAAGCAAACCACCCAAACGAAAAGTTGTGGACTGCTTTTTATTTTCCAACTTTTGATCTGTGTCGCGTAGTTGGGATCCCAAGGTTTACTGAGCAGCTGATCCTATTAGGGGTCCCTCACACTACAAACAAAACTCTTTTTTTTGTAGAGTCCCCGTATTTTGGTAGGACTTATTTTCGGTCCATGGATAGGCCGGACTCAATCATCGGATATGAAGTCGCATTTTCGTTTGTGGACGAGCTTGATAGACTAAAACATGAGAAAGCCGCAGAGGTTTGGGGTCTTATCGTATCTCGGAACAGGCAAAAAATACCTGGCGGCGGATTAAATACTATTTCCGTGGCATCTACGCCAGAGGGTTTTAGGTTCTGCTATTCGATGTGGGGGAAAAACCCAAAACCAGGCTATGAATTAATTAAAGCATCAACGTACAGTAATAGCCACAACCTACAGCCTGATTATATAGATAGTTTAAAAGCTATTTATGCTTCAAATATTCTAGCTGCATACCTTGACGGCGAGTTCGTCAACCTGAAATCTGGGTCTGTATATCCGGAATTCGACCGAAAATTAAATCACTCCATTGAGACGATTCAACCAAGTGAATCTCTCCATGTCGGGATGGATTTTAATGTTACAAAAATGTGTGCTATTATTTTTGTCCTTCGATGCGGCGATCCTCATGCAGTAGATGAGTTGACAGGGATTTATGATACTCCGACTATGATACAGTCGCTTAAGCGTCGGTTTCCAGGACATAAAATCATGATTTACCCTGACGCTAGCGGGGGGGCAAGAAAAACTACTAATGCCAGTCAAAGCGATTTGTCATTGCTAAAGTTATCTGGGTTTTCGGTTTGCGTCAACAGCAGAAATCCATTTGTTCGGGATAGGATTCTATCGTCAAACGGCATGATATGCAATTCGTTGGGAATCCGTAGATTTCGACTAAATCCAGATAAATGCCCACAACTTCTCGAATCTTTAGAACAGCAGTCGTATAAAAATGGGGAGCCTGACAAAACTGGCGGACTGGACCATGCCGCAGATGCTTTTGGTTATTTTATTAACTACAAATTTCCAATAATGAGCAGGGGCGGGACCACTATGAGAATGACTGGAATATAAAGGGGGATATTATGTTTGAAATCGTTTTGGAAGAGTCTGGATTTAGGATCTGTGATAATCATGGACAAAATCATATTGAAGAGCATGATTTTGCTGGAATCCAGGACTTTGTGGTTGCGTGCCAACTCCATCAACAACTTAATGGTGAGTTCGATGGCGAGTAATATTACAACTCCATATAGAGATGGTGCCAGAGAAATATCCACCGAAGACGCTTTAAGGGTTTTAAACTCGAAAAGAGGTATAGATATAATCTATAGCGGTAAATTCTACCATATCGACACCCATGGCAACCCGGGAAAATTGGAGTTGCCTGGGAATATATTAATTAAAATTTTAGCTGCATCAACGATGGTCACGATAGATGACGTGCTGAGGCAGCTAATAAAAGAAAGCGATTTTATTGAAATCGCTTGCATTCTTGATATGATAGCGCGGGAATCTGGAAACACACTTGTTGTTTCCGATCCCCATGGTGGCCAGATCTATCCAGGTATTAAAGCGGCGGGTTGTAGAGGATCATGACCAGTCTAAACGCAGAGACGATATCGATGTGTTACCGCTCGACTATACTGTACTGACACACCCACGGATGCCGGTTGTCGATGTACTGTCGAGGCCCAGATTCGTCTTCATCATTAAGCAGGTCATCAGTTGACGAATACCCTAGCTCTATAGCGTATCTCAGCATGGCCGTTTCTTTATTTTCTGCATTGACGACAGCTCCAAGAAATCGGTCTTTTAGTTGTTCAACTTCAAACCATGGCATTGTTTTTACTCCTATAGTATCGATTGAGTTGTTTGAGTGTAGTTATTTAGAATTTCCATAACACATCCCAACCGCTTTCTAGCTATTACCTTGAAAACCAACGTCTTAGCACTCAAGAGCGGCTGGGTGTGTTGGTGCCAATCTTCAGGGATAAAAAAACCTGACAAATTGATTCAAAATTTCCATGGCCTTGCCCCGATTTCTTTACAGTAAGATTTTGCTGCTCGAACATTTGGCATCCCTGTGGATTCGTGCCAGATGTCTTGCTGCATATGCTCAATACTGGCAAAAACTTTTAGGGTGAATTTCCCAAAATTCTTTTGCAAAGATTTTGGTTGTGGCTTGAGTGTTGCGATCACGGTCGAAATCCTTGTCATTGGTTGTTTTAAATTAATGGCAGGAAGAACAATAATCATCATCCTGATTCATATCGGTATCTAGATCTGTGGATCCGCAGTCGTTACACACCCAGAAGCTCCCCCTAATTTCCTGGCTGTAAAACTTCGAGAAATTACCTTGGTCGTCTAGCCATACTGTCGTTTCTTCCATTGCCTTCCCCTTTGTGGTTGTTTGTGTTTGTTTCTCACTGTTGAATAGTTTTTATTTGGGCAGTCCCATCCTGATTTTCAGCATGTCAATAGGACGATGGTCGATCCCTGCACTCCAAAATCGATGCGCTTGAGCGACTACTGCGATCCGATTGCAGACCGAAAAAGCGGCGATTTTAGATAAAAAATCAGTTCTGTCGACATCCCAAATAGAATCAATATTATTCTCGCGGACTGACTCAGATAGAATCTGTGGCAGCATGTCTATAACGAAAGTATTGATAAGATTTTGATTTTTTAGGCTGTAAAAAATAAGCCCCCACTCATGGCCGCATAAAACTGGAGTGGTTTGTTGCAATAATTCCATGTACCGATAGATAGAGCTAGAAAACAAACTGGAGTAATTTTCTGGCCGTTCAGCTCCCTCCGGAGTGTGCAGGTGAAGAAAATCGATGACAGGTTTACCTGGGTAAATCGTCACCCGTTTTTGTGCTGTGCGTTTAGCATGCATATCTAAATCTCCTCGCCTACAACGACAAATGACTTGAGTGCTTTTTCGATGATTTTTCTCTCTACTTCTCTTGAGATAGAAATGTTAAAAATTCTGACTTGCTTTGGGAATATTTTTATTTGCTGCACGCAAACTAAAAACCAAGTCCCTCCCACACCTCTTTGTAGAGTGAGTTCAGTTGAATTGACACTATACCTATATGAGGCAGATTCTGGTCCGCTTGGCCGAAAAGTTACACTTATGCCGACACGCATTAAGTTAGGAATTTCTTTTTGCTCCAGCAATTTTTCGGCCTCATCTGCGATTTTTAAAACTTCTTCGTGAGTAGTGATCGCAAAAGCTGAACTTCGGCCATTTACAGCGTCTAAAGTAGACCCAATTTTTTGTGCATCGTTCACATTGATTTTCATGCCAGTATCTCCTGCCCTCTTCGGGGCTTCAGTGCGACGTAATTAATCTTGGCTATAGAGTAGCACACGTATCTTACACATGTCAAACACTTTCTTTCACTGTAGCGTATTTTTTTTTGGTCGTTCAGGATTCTCTTTGTGTTTACGCGCAAAATCAGTCATAATGCATTGATTTATTTCTAATTTATTCCAAGGATTTCGAAATGCAAGACGCGGCCAAAATCGATACGTATCACCCTGAATACGATTTCATGTCGAGCGGGTGGGAAAAAGTGCGCCATTGTATGGAGGGGCAGGATGCTATACATGTAAACGCAAAAAAATATCTGGAGCGACTTTCAGATGAGGAGGAGTATGATTTTACTAAAAGAGTAAGCCGAACGTTGTTTTTTAACGCTACGGCTCGTACAATCCATGGCCTCGTCGGCATGATCACAGCAAAACCAGAGATTGTGCAGACATCGTCAGATGTAGATACTTTGCTGTCAGATGTAACGATGGCCGGAGAATCGTTTTCAAATTTCATTGAAACGGTATTAACTGAAGTTATTTCTGTCGGGCGTGTAGGTGTATTAGTCGATTACCCTACAACAGACTCGGGTCATACTCTCGCAGATGCTAAGATGCAAGGTTTGCGACCACTGATGAAAATATGCAGAGCTGAAAGTATCATCAACTGGCGGTATAGTAATATTAGGAATAAATACGTATTAACAATGGTTTGTATTGAGGAGGAAAAGGATTTATCTACAGGTTTCGGGCACTCTACAGAAAAACAGTGGCGCGCGTTGGATTTGTGGACTGGAGTATGCAGGATCCGTGTTTTTCGCAAAGACAAAAGTGATCGCGACGAGCAGGTGGGGGGCGATGTTTTTCCGAAAATGAAGGGCAAAACACTGGATTTTATCCCGTTTTATTTTTTTGGTGGAGCTACCATTGAAAAACCTCCCATCATGGATTTAGTGCATGCAAACCTACAGCATTTTAAAGTGTCGGCGGATTATTATAGTGGTCTGCATTTAACTGGATTGCCTACGGCATGGATTTCAGGTGTAGATCAAGAAGAAAAAACTTATAAAATAGGCGGCTCTTTAGCGTGGAGTTTTCAAGATCCTGATACTAAAGTTGGGTTTCTGGAGTATTCTGGAAGTGGCCTGGGAAACCACGAAAAAGCACTATCTAACATTGAGTTACAGATGGCTGTCCTTGGAGCGCGGATGCTAGAGCCGCAAAAACGCGGCATAGAATCCGCGGAGGCGGCGGCGATACATCGCTCAGGTGAAAACAGCATACTGGCATCTATAGCTAGCCGCGCGAGCGACGGGTTGTCGAAATGCCTAAAGTGGTTTGATCAGTTCGCTGGCGGTAGTGGCGATGGAGTAAGTGTCGGATTAAATAAAGATTTTTCGACAGCTCAAATGGATCCGGCCATGCTCTCAGCACTGACAAACTCCTGGATGGCGGGGGGGATTTCTAGCAGGACGCTGGCATACCAGCAACTTATAGGCGAGCTGACTCCAGTCGGCATGACTTTAGATGAAGTTGAGTCAGGCATAAAAAATCCTGATATCATGGGTAATTTTAGTGATGGGACTGAATAATGCCATCATCAAATGAAAAACTACATGATGAGTTACTCGAACAGTCTGTCGCTAACGACCGGACTGCGGAGGGGGTCGCGTTAATAACATTAGCATTACTTCTAGCTCTCGAAAAAAAACTAATCGCTGAATTTATATCTTTAGAACTTACAATATACCAAAGATACCGCCTTAAAAAATTCCTGGAGAAAGCTGACAGAAGTATAAAAAAAACATATGTAGAGATAAAATCAACTATAGAGAAAAATTTGCTTGAGATTGCAGTGATCGAAAAAACGGCTGTGAAAAATGCAATAAATACTGCTATGGATTTAGATATTTCAAGTGTTTCGGTCGATAAAAAAGGCGTGAAATCGTTGGTTGACGATACGTTGATAGCCGGGCTTCCATTGGGAAAGTGGCTGCAGGAAGAGGTCGAGTCTACCAGGATGGCGATCTCTGGGGCAGTGCGGCACGGGATGGCAGTCGGTGAGTCTGCGGGGCAAATTACAAAAAGAATAACCCTCACTAGCGCGGCTAGGAAACGCAATGCAAAAACTTTAGCGCTTACATCTACTGCGGTAGTGACTCAGTCGGCTAGAATAGCGGCATACGAGGAAGATAGTGATTTAATTGGGTTTTTTTATTGGTTGTCAGTCTTGGATAGTCGCACAACCCCCCAATGCATGGCATTATCTGGGCTGCGGTGGACACTAGATAAAAAGCCGATAGGGCATAAAAAACCCTGGGGACCACCACCTATTCATATGCGATGCAGATCCACTATTATTCCAGTTTTAAAATCCTGGGATGACCTCCCAAACGCGAAAAAACAAAGTATTGACGCTAAAACTCGGCGATTGATTGAGAAGGACCACGATTTTCGAGGGATGGACGGCCAGGCACCTGCGACAGTAGATTATGAGACATGGCTCAAGAGTAAGTCAGAGATTTTTCAAAAAACCACTCTTGGTAAATCGCGGTACGAAATGTGGAAAACTGGGGATATTATAATTAAAGATTTAATAGACAATAGTCAGCGACCACTAACTGTGGCGCAACTACGGGATTTAGTAGATAAAAGGAACTCGCGATGAGCGGAGACCCGGCATCCCACCGGGGCGATCCGACCATTGCGGACTGCAATACAGCGTCACGATACCACCACAAGTGAGGGAATTTTGCCACTGAATATCGCCTCTGTTGCGGGTGTTATTTATATAGCCACCGCCCGCCGGGCTGTCAAACTATTAGATTGATTTTATTCGTTTTGTTTCCACATGTCGTGCATTCAAGTATAGATAGATAGCCTTTGCGGCTTAACGCTCGGGTGACTGTATTAACGGACAAGCCGTTAGCCTGAGCTGCTTTCCACGGCGTGTGACCCCGCATAACGTCTGCTACCGCTAGCAAAGTCTCGGGTTTTTCTTTCCTACCTGGATTCCCCATACGCCCCCTTCAGCAATTTAGTGACTGTCTCAAAATAATATACTAACCGTCTCTACATACACATGTCAACTACTTTATTATACAGTGTTGCGTAGCAGCACGAGAGACTCGTGCTGCTAGCGGGTGATCCGCGAGACAAAAGTGAGTGAGTCACTTCAAAACAGGAGAAACCATCATGGATTTATCGTTTCAGATTGCTAGTTTGGATGACGTTCCTGATGCAATAAAACCGTCCTACATAGAGGATGGCAGCGGCGGTTATCGGCTGAAAGTATCTGGATATGAAGATCCGGCAAAATTGAAGAACGCACTGCAAAAAGAGCGTGATGTAGCAAAAAACGCAAAAAACGCGTTGGCAGAAATTGAAAAACGGTATGACGGAGTTGATCCTGAAAAATATCAGGCCCTGATAGACGCGCAAAAACAGGCTGAAGATGCAAAACTGTCCGACCAGGAACGCCTTGCGAAGCAAACGGCTGAAATGCAGTCGAACAATGCACGAAAAGTAGAAAAATTGCAGCAAGAATCTATTTTTGCTATCGAACGAGAGAGGAAACGCGCAAAAGACCTTTCTCAACGACTGGTAGGTGCCAGCATCCGATCTGCGGCTGTACAGGCGGGCCTACATGTATCTGCGTATGACGACGCTGTACGGGATGCCACTGTATTATTTGAAGTCAGTGTTGATGGGGAGGTAGTTGTCATAGAGGACGGCGAAATTAAAATTGGGCCGGATGGGAAAACTCCGTATGGCCCTTTTGAGTGGCTGGATGGAATGCGTTTTAAAAAACCACACTGGTTCCCAGCCGGATCTTCTGGCGGTGGCAGCACTAGCGGGGGATCAGGGATCCCCGGCAAAAAAACAATGAAACGCTCGATCTTCGAGTCGTTAACAATCGAAGACCAGGCCGGAACCATGAGGGCCGCAGCGAAAGGCAATATAACTATAATCGATTAAACGGGCCGATAGTCCCGTTTATTGTCATAACAAAAAAGGATTGAACATGTTAACTTTGACGGGATTGCTACCGATATTTTATGATGCTTTGGATGTTGTATCAAGAGAACTAATAGGATTTATTCCTGCTGTATCTCGGGATTCGTCTGCTGCACGTGCTGCAGTGGGTGATGTTGTGCAATCTCCAGTTGTTGGAACGATGCCAGCAGAGGACGTCACACCATCGGCATATGCCGCAACTCCTCCCGCGCAAACGATTGACAACGTCCAGATGACTATCCAAAAATCAAGAGGAGTCCCGTTTGGCATAACAGGCGAGGGAACCCTGTCGCTCCGAAATGCGGGCACATTCCAACAGATCAATCGCGATAGGATTGTAAATGCCATGCGGGTGCTTACTAACGAAATGGAGGCCGACATTGCAAAGTTACATATCGAGGCGTCCAGAGCAGTCGGGGCAAATAATATCGTGCCTTTTGGAACTCCTGGCGATTTTATGGATTTCGCAAACCCAAATATGGTACTGGATGACAACGGCTCGCCTACGTCTGATCGTCACATGGTCTTGGGAAGCACCGCCATAGCAAATATTCGTGGTAAACAAAGCGGCCTTTTTAACCTAAACACATCTGGGACTGATGAGCTTTTACGGCGCGGGATTATTGGTGATGTGGAGGGGCTGAGTATCCATAATTCTGCACAAACTATGAAAAATGTGACAGTCGGAGCTGGAGCCGGAGCACGAACAATCGTCGCCATTCATGCTGAGGAGGCGACAACGATTAACCTCGACACGGCTGGATCGGGGACGATCCTTGATGGTGATATTATTACTTTTGCTGGCGACTCAAATCAATATGTCGTGGTATCGGGTACCCCCGATGTTAATCTGGGCGGCATGATCACTATTGCCGAGCCTGGGCTACAACAGGCAATCCCTGCGGTAGCCACCAGTATCACAGTGATCCCTGCCGCGACTAGAAATATGTTTTTCCATAGATCTGCTATTCAACTCGCGACGCGGACCCCAGCGATGCCTGAGGGCGGCGACAGCGCGGATGATTTCATACTGATAACAGACCCTGTTTCTGGGTTGACGTATGAATTTTTGGTTTACAGACAGAAAAGACAGGTTAGGTATGAGGTTAATATTGCCTGGGGGGTCAAAATGATCGCTCCCCGTCACTGCGGGCTGTTGATTGGCGCGTAGGTTGACATGCAAAGTCCAACCGTTAAAATAAGTTGCCCGATCACAGAGGGAAATCCTTACGGGTTTTATGTCAAAAATAAATCCGATCTAACTCCTATGGATAAGGTTCACGTGGAACGCCCCGAAGAGGATGTTCCACGTGAACAGCCTAAGCGTCGTGGAAGGCCACCTAAATCATGAGCTTAATAACAGAAGACGGATCCCTAGTCTCAGGAGCGGAAAGTTATATTTCTGTAGCGGATGCTGATTCGTTTTTTGCCGGGATCGGAAAGACTGCCTGGGCTGCGATGTCAGCAATAAAGAAAGAACAGAGCTTGCGTAAAGCAACGAGTTACCTTGAATTAAAATATTTTGGTACTTGGAAGGGTTTGCGAATATCTTCAGAACAAACCTTAAGTTGGCCAAGACTAGGTGTTATTGTGGATAGATTTCCAGTGGCTAGTAATGTAATTCCGCCGGAAATTAAAGTTGCTTGTGCAAAACTTGCTCTTAGAGCGTCGGCTGAAGAGCTGATGCCGGATCTTGAGAGAAAAACTGTACGTGAGACCGTCGGGCCGATCACTGAAGAATATGACCCACACTCTACGCAAAGCAAAACATTCCCAGAAATACCAGCCTTGTTGCGACCATACTTATCTTTTACCAATGGCATCCTATTGGTGCGATAGTGGCCACTTTTGTCGATTTTTACACAACCCCTAGTGACTATACTGTTTCCGATGCCGATGAAATCGAAGTGATTGTGCAGCGACAAGAGGTTACATTTATTGATCAGCATATAACCGCCGATTGGACACCATGATCAATATGTCGCACAAAGCCACCATGGCAACGCGATTAATAACCAAACATGGTGAAAGTGTAATACTTAAGTCTAAAACTTTTGGTGCTTACGACCCGGCACTGGGGGCAAAATCGGAAACAATTGCTGAAACCACATGCGTAGGTATGCCTGTTCAGTTTAAGCCTGGGGACAGCAATATCACAGGAACTTTAATTCAATCTGGTGATATTTCGATGATGTTAAGCTCCGGAGATGTTACCCCACGAGTCAAAGGTACCATTACTTTTGATGGTAATGGTAAAGAGTATCAGGTTATCGCTGTTTATGAGCATAGACATAAAGGGGTTGTTGCGTATTACGATTTGCACTTGCGTGCATCGTGAGGCCTGGAGGTCCGGGACGGTGGTCTGTACCAATAGATCACATAGCTAGACAGTTATCTCTCCGGGTGGAGACAGTGGCAAGAAGAATTACTTTAGGGTGTGTCACTGATACCATTAGAAGATCTCCGGTGGATACTGGGAGGTTTCGCGGTTCATATATGTACGGGTATGGAACTATTAATTTTTCATTACCTGGGACATACGATAAAGTTGGCAGAGTGTCAGAGCTAAGGGTGTCGTTAGATTATAGTAAAGCGGAAGTAGCAGGGATCCATAATTTTTCTAGTAGCCTACACTATGCAGTAGGGTTAGAGAATGGCAACTCTTTACAGGCACCTCACGGAATGGTGCGCCTAGCTATTATCGCAACGATAGCAAATATAAATGCCATTGCAGCACAGGCGAGATATGACTATCCTGTCCGTTAGAACTGCCCTTGAGTCGGCACTTAACGCCGTGTTACCCATAGTTGACACAGCATGGGAGAATACGGATTACACGCCGAGTGTCGGAGTGCCATACCAGAAAGTGCATTTAATGACCAGCACATCAAACCCAACTATCGGGGGGGTTTTTCATCGGGTAAGTGGGATTTTTCAAATAGATTTAATGTATCCGCCTTATCAGGGGGTTAGAAGTGCGGAAACGCAAGCAGAAAAAATAAAAACATTATTTCATCGTAGTGAGAGTTTTGAGTATGGTGGTGTGATTGTAAATATAACAAACACCCCATCAATCAGGTCTATGGGGATCGAAGATGGCAGATATAGAGTAATGGTCGAAATAAAATTTTTAGCAGATATTTTTTAAGGGGAACTAAATGTCACTCCAAACCCCATCATCATACATCACAACTGTAGCGTCTATTGTTAATCCTGGCGACACTAGGATTAAAGTTGCTAGCACTGCTGGCCTACCTAGCCTATCAAGGGAGAGAGATTATACTTTTCTGACAATTGTAGGAATTGATGGCGTTGACGAGATAATCAGGGTTGATAGTGTTGAGGACCATGCTTTGATAGTCTCTCGCGGACGGGAGGGGACTGCTGCGTCGTGGTATCCTATTGGTGTGCGGATTGAGTTCCGCGGAAACGCGGATTTTTTGCAGGATATGGTAGCTGAGGACGGGGCAACTTCGTTGCTAATCGCTGGTGAAAATTTGCCAGCATACCGAGCTGTCACTGTTAATTCGTCAAAAATGGCGATCCTTGCAAATAATACGGACCCGGCACACACAGGGCGTATCATCGGCATAACTACCTCGAGTGTCCTAGCCGGAGAGTCGGCAGAAATTTTAAGCCAGGGGCGTGTCTACAACAATACTTGGAGCTGGAATTTTAGCGATGTTTTTGTGTATTTGTCGACCGACGGGAAGTTAACACAGGTTGAGCCTGTATCCGATATTTTTATTATCGGTAGCGTCGTGTCTGCGACCGAGATCATGATTGACACACAGGCCGTTTCAGCTCTTGGAGGGCCGGTAATTCCTGGCGGGACTGCGGATCAGGTCGTTAGTCTAGTCAGTACGGTTACAGGTGTGTCTACCGGTGTATTGACGACTATTAGTCAGATTGCGATGCCGGGGTTTGCCCGATCTGTAAAGTGGCTGGTCGCTGTTTCCGATGAGGTTGCTGGCCTAAATGCGTCGACCGAAATCAATGCTACTGCTATTACCGCGACCGAAATCGAATATTCAGAGATAGGGTCACTAGGTAGGAGTGGGGTAATGTTTGAATTGTCTATTACAGAAAACAGTGGAATAATTTCACTTAAAATAAACTCTAGTTGTGCGAATGATGTTGATGTTCGTTTGACTCGAATAATCGTTAAAAACTAACATGGAGTTTTATTTATGCCAAGTATTCAAGTACCGTATGCAGTAGAAGGTGGGCTTAGTATTGATGGAAAATACTTGCTCAATGGCACTGGCGTGCCAGGTAGCACTACGGTTACAGATACAGCGGTCAAGGGGTCGCTATATACTGATGACGCAACGGGTTTAGCCTATGCCAAGGACACCGCCGGTTCTGGGACTGACAAATGGAGCCAGTTTGCTACTTTGTCAGAACTTAATGCCGCTATTCTGGGCATTGAATGGCGTAGTCCCGTAGACGTTGTTGAAACTACTCTACGTGCTGACGTTGCTGCGGCTGTGACCGCTGCAAACGTCGCCGACACGGTAGATGGGGAGACCATTCTTGCCAGTAGTCGGGTGTTGCTATCCAACCTGACGAGCGGCACTGAAAATGTCTATATTGTGTCCGGTTCTACCGGAAATTGGACGTTCACAGAAGAGGGGAACACACCCACAAACGGAGATGCTCTGTTAGTCAAGGCCGGGACTTCGGCAGGGCAGCAATGGCGCAGAAACGCTACGGAATGGGTCCAAAATGACACAGCTGATGCGTCTGAAAGTGGTTACATTCGTGATTTTGTCGGGAAAAGTGCCGCAGGGATAGAAACCCCAACTTATGGCACCAACAATGTCGTCACAAACGGCGACACGCTGGAAACTGGCGTTGAAAAACTAGATGCCGAAATTGGCGTAGCGGTAGCGACAGCACAGTCACGGACAACTGGAAGTATTAGTGATCAGGCGATCAATCTGAACATCGAAGCTCTTGATGATTCAATTGGTGGAGATGTTACGACCATCAAAAGTCGTACCGCGGGGCCAATTCTGGCGGCGAACTCTACCAATGCCAACGTATCCGCTCTCGATGAGGCTATTGGCAACGACGTAACCACGATCCAATCTCGTACCGCCGGGCCAATGTTGGCGGCCAACACTGTCAATGCTAACCTTTCTGCGCTTGATGATGCCATTGGCGCGGACGTTACACCTAATGCCAGGACCAACAATCCCATTGTAGCCAGTAATACTGTCCTGGCTAATACTGAGGTTTTAGATGATGCCATTGGTGTCACCCCAACAAGCACCAATATTATCTCCGCTAGCGCGGCAGTCAATACAAATTTAAGTTCCCTGGATGCCGCTTTACATGTAGCAAGCAAAAGTGCTACAAAGACATCCTTGACTACGATCGACACGATAGATTCAGAGTTGGTGGATGATTATCAGCGCATTGAATGGGTTATCACAGCACAGTCTGTAGGGACACCTGCAAATGTGTATTCGTGCAAACTGGCTGCAATCCATGACGGCTCCACATCTGACGCGGGGAACGTTGACTATTCAATTTTTGGGGCTTTGACAACCGGTACCAAACCGACAGGGCTGACGTTCACGGTTGATCTAGATGGCTCTACAACAACGCAAACGATGCGCCTGAGGGCTGTTAGTACTGACGCGGTGAATATTACTGCATACCGGGCTGCTATGTAGGTTTGTTTTCCGGGCTGCTATTTAATTTTGGTTTTTTGTGGGGGTTCACGCCCCCACATTATTAGGAGTGAGTCATGGATTTTGATCGGGCATTTCGGGTGGAAGAGGGGATCGACCTTGGCGGTATTGCCGGTGTTTTTGCTGGTAGTGAGGTACCTGACGACACAAACACTCCAAATGCCCCCGATGGCTCATCTTATAATCGCACCACTGGGACTATTTACACCAAAACATCTGTCCTTACTATTCGTTATCCTACAGCGCACTCGGATACTTATGTCAAAGCCACAAGTACTACAAGTGGTTTTAATCCATACCGTGCGACAGACCCATCCATTTCCCGAATTGACGGTTCCTCTGGAGGAAAATCTTGGTTAAATGTATCAGGAACAATACAGAATAGGTTTCACATTGAATTACAAACAGCCGTTGCAGTGAACAGTTTTTATGTCGTAAATAGACATGACTCTGGCGGAGATACGCATGTAGGAGTAAAAGATTTTACCTTCTGGGGATCAAATTCATCCGCATCTTTTGATGAATTAACCTATGGTACTGACACGGGATGGACTCAACTTCCAACGTCTGCAAGCTACATAACCAGACACCCAAATACAAACACAGAAAGCGGACAAACAATTTCTGTTATTAATGCCAACACATACAAATATTATGCTTTTAAATTCGCGAATACTCATGGCCACCCAAACTATATAGGAATTCGGTTTATAGAATTACGGGAGTTAGCGGCGGATGGTGGTGTTGCAATCAATGTGAACGGGACTGAAAAGGCTCGCGTTGCCGGATCAGGTTATATTGGCCTTGATGTAGAAGTGCCAAGCCATATCCTACACATCAACGGACAGGGCAGATCAACAGTATCTACCTGGGCAACATCATCTGACCAACGAGTGAAGGAAAATATCACAGATCATGAAGCAGCACTTGCCAATATACTCGCTTTGCGCCCTGTTCGATTCAATTTCAAGAAAGATTATAGACCGAACGCACCCGCAACAGAGACAGGTTTTCTTGCCCAGGAATTTGAACAGATAATCCCTGAAGCGGTTTCAATAGTCGAACGGGAAGAGTGGAATGTGCCAGCGAAGGGAAGAATCTTTATCCCTGCAGAAGGTGAAAATCCAGAGCAAGAATTAGCAACCAATAAATCGTATGCTGAATATCTAGCCGCTAATGGCATCGGGGAAGCGTATGAAGGAGCTACCTGGGAACAAACCGCAGCAGCTTATGTGGATGGTTTGGACAGCATGATGGTGCTAAACACTTCGTGCTTGTTGCCGTCGTTAGTGAAAGCAATCCACGAACAAAATGCGCTTATCGTTGATTTAGAAAACCGCTTAACCGCTCACGGAATATAATTGGTCATCATGAAAGATCAAGAACTTACAAAAGCAGAGTTAGGGATATTGGATATCCTCGGCGTCCTGGCTAACAACCAAGATGACGCCAAGACAGACGCCGACATTTTGGCATTGGCTATTGATAGTATGGCGCAAAGACAGTTTGAGACTGATAAAAATATTGAAACTATACTAAAATCACTTGAGGCTGTTTTGGAACAGGTCATTATGATGAAAAACAATGCTAGAACAGACAACTGTATTCCTGTTTGGGTTGAATTGATATTCAAGAGGATGCGGAATTTATTTGATTTTACTAGGAGGATTCCAGCGTGATCGGAACACAACTACACAAGCGTGTTGTAGCAAAAAAACAACCAGGCTTAGGGCAGCCTGCGGGAACAACTGGCGGAGTTTATTTACGCCGAGTAAATTCTACTTTAAACGAGAAATTTACTTCAAGTAAGTCCAATGAAATTCGAACCAGCCAACAAATAGCAGACCAGCGTTTGGGGATGGGTTCTACTGAAGGGAACCTGAATGGTGAGTTATCTTTAGGTTCATACGCTGATTTCATGGCATCATTACTGAGATCTGAATGGATACCCCCTGTTAGCAATACTTTGAGCGACATAACGGCTGATGTGGCCGGAACATTTACTACAGTTGCTGGAGATTTTCTCGCCACCGGATTTAAAATTGGGATGGTGGTGAATTTGGAGGGGTGGACCGTAGAAACTGGTAACAACGATCACTATTTTTGGATAACCGCTCTTACCAATACTATAATGACTGGCCGATTTTTGAATGGAGATCCAGTGGTAACTGCTGCTTCTGGAGATTCGGTTACTATTAAAGAGATCGGTAAACACTGTTTTATGCCAAAAACTGGGCACGTATATGATTACTGGGCGTTTGAAAATCAACACCCAAATATGACTCCGGTACAGTCAGAGTTATTCAGCGATCAGGTCATAACGAGTATGGACCTAACCATACCACCGACAGAAATCGCGACAGTTGCTTTTGGAATCATGGGGGTAGGAAAAACCATGTTTTCAGGTGCAGACGCTCCATATTTTACTGCCCCTGACGAGCCCACCACCGGGAGAGCAACTGCGGGCGCAAATGGGATGATTTTACTCCCTAACGGGGTGACCGCAGTAGCAACTGCGTTGTCTTTAAGCGTAACAGGGAATTACCAGTTCCCCCCCGGAACGGTGGGTAACAATAGATACAACGACATAATTCCGGGGCCTCTTGAAGCAAGTGGGAGCTTGTCTGTGCTGTTTGAAAATGCCGACATGTTTGATGCGTTTAGAACAGAAACCGAGGCGTTGATTTCAATAGTTATGACAACAAATAACGATGCTATGCCGGGGTTTATTGTCATCAATTTACCAAGGGTAAAATTCCAGGCCGCCGATAGTGATGATGGCGAAACGGGGATAGTTATCTCCATGCCATTTGTTGAGTTAGAAAACGACGTGCTTGGTGGTGATGGGAAAGCCACGGAATGGACAACCATATGGATTCAAGATTCGGAGATGGCATAATGGACTTGCGTGAGATTGACCTTAATACAGCGTGTAGCAATGCTGTGGAATTTGAATTGATATTCCCGACGGACAACAGGAAGACAGGGATATTTATTAGTGTCATAGGCGAAGAGAGTGATGAGTATTTATCACTCAAAAGGAAAAGGATCAACCTTGACATCGCTGCGGCAGAGAAGGCGGCAAAACGCGGCAAATTGCCGAAAGAAAGGATGGCGGAAGAAAGAGATGAAATGAAGACGCTGTTGTTGGCAGATTGCACGAAAGGGTGGCGTGGACTTACTGATAACGGACAGGAATACCCTTTCACACGTCAAAATGCGATAAAACTTTATACTGAAAACCGTTGGATTATGACGCAAGTTGATGAGGCGGTTGCAGATATGTCCCTTTTTTTGCCGACTCCACCGCAGAACTCATTGAGTTCGCCAAGCGAGAGTTCAAGTTAAGCCGCTGCCAGAAAGATGGCGCGACTTTGAGAAGCCATCTTCTGGCGGCATACGATCAAACAGGACGGTCGCCAGAACTGCTCACAAACATGCCACAAAAGCCGTACTTTCTTGACTATTTGTGGATATGGTTTGTTGAGTTACATAGCAAAAGAAAAACCGGCATGAACGGGCATGAGCCAATTGGATACAGCGATATATATCACTGGGCACAACTAACCAAAAGTCACCCAGCACCATGGGAGATCAGATCGATAATGCAGATAGATGATGAGTTCATGAAAACCCAAACGGTTAAATAATGTCAGTCGATATTTCATCCTTAGTATTGGCAGTTGATTCTAGACAGGTTGCGACTGCAGAGCGTAATATTTCTCGTTTTGACAGGACAGGACGACGAGCGGAGACTGCTACGCAAAACCTTCAGAGATCTCTGGACGGGGTAAGTTCTCGTTTTGACAGGACAGGACGACGAGCGGAGACTGCAGAGCGTAATATTTCTCGTTTTGACAGGACAGGACGACGAGCGGAGACTGCTACGCAAAACCTTCAGAGATCTCTGGACGGGGTAAGGCTTGCTTTTGCAGGACTTGGTATTGGATTGCTGACGCGACAGTTAATGCAATCTATTGAAGCGTGGCAGAGGCTGGAGAAAGCCATCAAGCTGTCCACTGAGGCTACGGGGGATTTCAGAGGTGTTTTTGATGGTCTTTATGCGTCGGCGCAACGAGCTGGCACAGCCATGGTGGATGCCGTTGCTATTTTTAGGGGAGTAAACAGGGCAGCTCCAGCACTGAAGGCTACCAGGGAAGAGGTGCTAGCTACGTCTGAGGCAGTGCAACATCTGGTCGCTGCTGGCGGACAAACGAAAAGTGCTGCGCAGGGAGCTATGCAACAATTTTCTCAAATGCTGAGCAACCCTGTAGTGCAAATGCAGGAATTTAACTCTTTGCTGGATGGTGCCCCTTTACTAGCTGAAGCCATCGCAAAAGGCCTTAGTATGACCACTGCTGAATTGAGAACGATAATCATGGCTGGCGGGTTTTTATCAAAGAACGTCTTCGCGTCCTTGATAGGGCAGGCCGACATGATCAATAAAAAGTTTGGTGCGCTTGAAAAAGACATTTCTCAAAGCTGGGATATACTTGGAAATACATTCTCAAAAACGGCTTCAAACGTTGACAGGGTTCTTAACCTAACATATTCAATTGCTGAATCTATACGTGACGTTGCCAAAGCTTTTGAGGGAATTGATGATGCTAATATTAAATCAACAGCAAACGCACTTCAAACTTTAGCTGAAGTCGCTGCGGGTTATTTAGTTTTTGTTAAAATAATTCCTGCATTGAAAACTGCTGGTTTATCCGGATGGGCGGCAACAACCACTGCAATTGAAAGACAAAGAATATCATACGGGCGAATAACACATGCGGAACATGCGTATCAATTAGCGCATGCAGAAATGGCCGCTGCCAGGATTCAATCCGAGCTGGCGGTTATGGATGCGACCGTTGTAGCGCATAGAAGCATGGCGGCTGCGGCCAGTTTAGAGGCATCCGTAGCCACAGCGTCGGCGGCTGCGGCTGTCAGAGCGATAGTGGTAGCCACTGAGGCTAGAAATGTAGCTGCAAGCTCTGCTGTCGCTAGTGCTACTACAATAGCAGAGGCTGAAGCGCGAGTGACTGCCGCCAGGAACCTGGGGATCGTTGCGCACAATAGATCTGTATTGGCAACTAATGCATCTGTAATAGCATCCGGGCAATTAACTAATTCAATCAATGCACAAATGGCTGCAATGGAACGCCTGGCGATAGCAAACCAAGCGGTCGCTACTACGGCGGCGACGGCGACTGCCACCGCAATAACTGCTACCGGGGTGTTTGCTGCGATGAGCTCTGCCATTCGTGGAGTCGGCGCGGCAGTCTTCAGCCTGAACGGGCTATTTAATATTTGGATTGGGTACTCAATTGGAAAATGGGCGATAGAAGAGTTTCAGGTAGTAAAGATTGGAGTCTTTGCTACTAGTGCCGTTTTTCGAGAAACGTGGGAAGGTATAAAATTATTTTTTACAACTACCCTAAAAAGCATGACGGCTGCTTGGGATCATTATTTTGCTTATGTTAAAGTAGCGTGGGGTCATGTGGCAGAGTTCGTGGGTAAAACAATGGCTAACATACCTACAGAAGGATTGAAAAAGAGGGGTATGAAGCTGCAAGCGTGGGGCGTTGAGTTGCAGGGATCGCATGAAAAAGCTAAAAAATCAGTGCTAGAACTTGCAAATGCAGTCGATAAGGCAAAAATAGCGCATGACGATAACGTGGAGAGTATCCGAGAAAATACTGTAGCGTTAATCAATTTTGAACTACATGGTGATGCTGCAACAAAACAGATTCTTAAACAAATTGCAGCAAGAAAAGCACTTGTTGAACCACAACTACGAACCGAGGGGGCATTGAAGGCAAGCAAGGCGCAAGAAAAAAGAACCAAGGAAATACAAAAAGAAATCCTGGAACTGCGTAATCTCCGTGCGGAAATCGGCAAAAATGACGATCAACTGATGCAATTGGAGGTCGATAGGGTAAATGCCGAGATAGCCAAGGCTATATCTGCAAAGCACTCCCAGGATATGGCGAAAGAAGCCGCTATTGTGTCGCAAAAAAAAATTGCAGATATAACATCTGAAATTAAAGCAATAAATAAAGCTAAGATATCTATGAAGGAACAGACGCATCTAATTAAGGAGATAGCAGAAAAAACAGCCGAAATTGCTGCACTACGAAAAAAATCATCTGCTGTATCTGCGGCGATAGATAAAAGTGCCATTCCTGTATTGCAAAAACACATCGATCTTCTTGTTATAAAAAGAAACGCTATGGTTGCCAACAACCACGCAACGGCAATGGCGGACATTAAAGAACAGATTGAAGACATGAAGGAGCAAAACTCCAGAATCGGATTGACTACAGAAGCTATAGAAGCGCAGACAATAGCCAAGAGAATCAATGCTATCGAGTCGGTTAAAGGCCGCAAAATAAGGAAGGAAGAGATAGAGCAACGCAAGATATTAGTTAATTTGATCCGAGAGGGAGCGTCTAAACGTGCCGCTGAACAAGCTAAAAAGATCGGCGAAACAATTGAATCATCGCTAACCGATGCGTTCATGTCTGCATTCGACTCCGGCAAAAGTTTTGCCGAGGAATTTGCTAACTCACTAAAAAGCATGTTTAAAAGCCTGATTCTGCGGCCAACGATCCAATATATCATGTCCGGTGGAACTGCAGGGGCTTTGCTCGGGTCGCCAGGGATGGCAGGGGCATCTCCAGGTGGCGTTGGAGGCATGGGCGTCGGTGGATGGTTTAACGCCGGAAAATCCGCTTATGATGCGTTTACCGGAGGTATGTCGGAAGCCTACATGTCTATGGCCACGTCTGGAGTTGGGCAGGCGTTGGGGTTGGGCAAGGCAGGTACGGCAGGGTTGTTACCGTCTGGAATGTCAACAACGCTCAAAGGTGTAAGTGCTGCTGGGACTGGAGGTCTAGCTGGCACGTCTGGCGGACTGACAAGTGCAGGGACTGCACTACAAACCGGATTAGGATATGCTGGCGCGGGCATGGCCGGGATTGCCATTGGTTCCACAATCGCCGGAGACAAAGAAATTTTTGGCGTGAACGGAACAATCACGTCGGCGGTCGGGGCTGCTATAGGTTCGGCTTTAGGTCCACCTGGGGCACTTCTCGGTGGTATTGTCGGTGGCCTATTTAGTGCCGCTTTCGGTATGGGTCCAAAAGAATCTGGGACAACGACACTTCGAGGCACGGCGACAGCCGAGGGTGTGGCAGGCAGATACGAAACCCCTTGGAAGAAGAGGGGGGGATGGTGGGTATCTGACAAGCGCGGAACTGACTATCAGTCCATGGCAACAGAACAAGAAAAGGCATTTTCAAACCTTATAATCGGAACACAATCAGTCTTTGACGAACTCTCAAAATCCGCAGATGAGTCTACGAGAAGTCTTGACGGTTGGTCTTTCGCTTTCAACAGGAATTTACAAACAGAAGCAGCGCAGAATCAGTTGATGGTTGATATTGCCGACTCCATGGGGTCGCATTTAATCCCATCTCTAAAAGATTTTCAGCGCGAGGGTGAAAACCTTGCCGATACTGCTGTACGCATGTCGGATACCTTTAAGATTACCTCAAGACTAGCCACACTTCTCGGCCATGAATCGGCTGTAGCGTTCGGTAAAATCGGATTGGCTGGCGGAGAAATGCGGGCGCGACTACTGGAGGCCATGGGGGGGATTCAAGAATCAACAGGGAAGATTCAGAACTATTACCAAGAATTTTTCTCGGCAAGTGAACGCCGTGCAAACGATTTACGAGAATTAACAAACGCCATGACTAGCCTAGGAATAGAAGTTATTCCATCGACTCGTGACGGGTTTCGTTCACTCGTAGAATCTCAAGATCTGGCTACAAAATCAGGGCAGAATCTTTTTGCTGGGCTGATTAATTTATCCCCGGCATTTGCTTCTGTGTTTGAATATGTAGACGCTGGGGCGCAATCCATGAGCCGATTTACTGAATCTCTGGCAAAGTTTCGTGACTCTCTCGGTGTTAGTGAGGATTTTATCACGTCAATCGGCGAGAGATACGAGGATGCGCAACGCAAATTCAATTTGACAAGCAAGGCGGCGGCACTTGGTGATGTATCGGCTTTGGAAAAATTGCAGGGTGTCGTCACGTCATTCATATCTGCAAGCAAAGAATCAAGTGCGACGAGCCTCGACCTGGCGCGTGACATGGCTAGAGTGTACCAGTCTCTGGATGCGGCTATTAGCACGACTGAGCGACAAAGCATTCCGCAACTTGCAAATGGGGGATCCCATGCCGGGGGTTTGCGAATTGTTGGCGAAAAAGGGCCGGAATTGGAATTAACGGGGCCGTCTAGGATCATCCCAAACCATGAATTACAGCGTGGATCAAACGCCGATTTGATAACTGAAATCGTCGCTTTACGCGCTGAAGTAAAGACATTACGCGAGGAAAATATGGCAGGGCAGGTACAGATTGCCAAAAATACTGGAAACACAGCAAAGACACTGGATAAATTTGATCGTGATGGGCTGCCCGAAGAGCGTGAGGCTGCATGAAGTTTTTTCGGCCAATGGTCATAGATGATACGGCACTGACTTCCAGCTCTGCTCCGGAGGAAACATCCAATCTATATTTGGGTGAGACAATATACTTGGTTGGTGATAAAGTCAGGCTTGAATCTGGAACGACTCACACGATTTATTTGTCACTGCAAGATGCAAACACCGGAAACGACCCGGCATCGTCATCGGAATGGTGGCAAAATATCGGGGAGACGCATCCAACATATTCCGGTAGTGTGGCGTATTCGGTGGGTGAGGTTGTCATCGATCTAGCGACTCATCATGAATGGGAGTCACTGCAAGACGGAAATCTTGCCAATGATCCAATATTACCAACATCATCAACGTGGTGGTTCGACCGAGGCTATAACAATCGCTGGACGATGTTTGATGCGTCAATTACAAGCCAAACTGTGCAGCCAGAAGAAATGACGGTCGCAATAAGAACAGTTGGGCGAAATGACTCAATAGCACTTTTAAATATCGAATGTAGTGCATTAAGAATTGTTGCCGAGGATGATGTAGACGGGGTTGTCTATGATTCTGGCATCATTTCAATGACAGCGGGTTCTGGCGTTACCGATTGGTGGAAATTCTTTTTTGAGCCTATAGCTTTTTTAACCGAGTATGCACTTGTAGGGGCCGCAGGAATGCCTCCCTACGCAAATGTTTCGATTACAGTGACCATGGTCATGCCTGGTGGTACAGTTAAATGTGGAGCGTTAGTAATCGGACTCAAAAAAGAGCTTGGTGCTACACAATATGGGGCGCAATTCGGCATTCATGACTATTCGGTAAAAACCCGCGACCAATTTGGAAATGTTAGCGTAGTAGAACGCGGATTTAATAAATTTTTCGACGTACAGGTGTGGGCCGAGAACAGCCAAATCAACGAGATTCAAAGAACCATGATACAATTTAAAACCGTGCCAGTGGTATGGGTCGGATCAGAACCTTACAGTGCATTATTGATATATGGATTTTATGAAAAATTTGTTGGCGTTATTGAGTACCCAGCAATATCAATTTTCAATTTAAGAATTGAAGGGTTAACGTAAATGTCTTTGCCTTCTATTACCCCATTACCAGACCCACCGACTAGAGCGGATGCTTCTGATCCTACTGTTTTTATCCAAAAAGCAGACGCTTTTCTAGTTTCTTTGCCTACATTTGCGACCGAAGCCAATAATCTGGCAGTACAAATGTTTGAATCTTCAGGGAGTACTGGCAGCTCAACAACCAGTACGACAAGTTTAAGCATTGGGCTTGGAAGTACGGGCGTAATAGGCCTGGCCGAAACTGGGAAAGCGTTTTTCCCAGGACAGCGCATTGTTATAGCAAGAACATCCGATCCAGTTGATACGGCGATGTTTGGCACGATTGCATCTCACAATGCTGTAACCGGGGAGTTGGTTGTCGATGTTGATATTGTGGTTGGATCTGGGGGGCCGTTTACGGATTGGACTATATCGTTATCGGCATCGTCCATGTCTGTGCCAGACTGTGCAGAGGGGCAGATGCTTGTTGGTGCGGTTGGTGGGGGTGTGCCGGTTGCAAATGAAATTACTGGAGACATAACAATTAATAGCGGGGGTGTTACAACAATCGGAGCGAATAAAATTACACTGGCAAAAATGGCTAGAGTCGGAAATGCTGGGCAGGTGCTTACATCTGCCGGGGCAGGGGCTAGCCCAACTTATGCGTGGGTTCCAAATTATACCCCTCTGTCTGGCAGTCTCATTCAAACAGTTTACACGCATTATCAAACAGAATTTGCTGCTACAACATCGATCCCTTATGATGGAACAATACCGCAAAATACTGAAGGCACTGAAATAGCAACTGTCACAATCACACCAACAAATACAGGGAACACATTACTAATAGAATGGGTTATGTACGCTGAAGCATATACCTCCCCATATTCAAGGTCGATTGTAGCAGCATTGTTTGTGAATGATTCGGCTGACGCTGTTTATGCCGTTATGTCTCAAGGCCAAATTGCAGCATATTGGCCTATAGTGCCTTCAATTGGAAAACGTTTTTTAATAGCACCATCGCTTACCCCTATTACATTTAAACTTAGGATGGGGTGTGACGGTGGTAATCTTTTGATAAACCGAAACCTTTTTGGAGAAAATAGAGTTATTAGTTCCCTAATGGTAACAGAATATAAAACATAGGAATTTAACCCGATGATTGAATGCCTTCAACGTGAGTTTGGCGTCGTAGATGGATTAGTGCTAGCGGATGGTGAAATTAAAGTCTGGCCGTACGAACCACCGCAGCCAACGGAGGAGGAGTGCGTTGCCCTACAAGAGAAGTGGCAGCCACTGATTGAATGGGAATACATAATGCAAAATTCTGATTATGTTTTGCCCCGTTGGATGGAGGATCATGTCACAGGCGACCACGGAGGAGTCGTGGAGGATGTTTACCTACAGGCCAAGTATGATAAAGTTTTAGCATTGAGAGCCACTAAACCCGTAGTAGTGTAATGTTAACATAAGGGATACATAATGCCAAAATTTTCCAAGTATTCCAAAAATAAAATTACAACCAAACGGCGAAGTCACTAAATCAGTAAAATATTCTGTTTTCGTTCCAATCCTTATTAAAGCGTTGCAGGAGCTTACATTAGAAGTTCGGGCGTTAAATATATAGCGGATTCACCATAACAAGCACAGTGGCTAATGATGGCAAAATTCTCTAAAAAATCAAACCAGCGATTGTCACAATGCGACCCACGCCTACAGCAAGCTTTTAAGAAACCCGCCACACCCTTCGACTGCCCAATCATAACCGGCCATACCCACACCACCGATCAGACTGCCATGTTCCGCACACCC
>JACKQG010002300.1_pt1 | contig 25174 bp, 27 predicted proteins | sample 8237621 | NCBI WGS metagenome assembly JACKQG01 (sample SAMN15677084, study PRJNA649215) | marine metagenome | biome: marine; feature: Black Sea; material: saline water; isolation source: suspended particulate matter (SPM) from the Black Sea western gyre | collected 2013-06-09/2013-06-10 | depth... | reverse complement strand
GACGGGTGTTGATGCTCGTCAATTGGGAGTTGTGCACTTATGAGTCGAATCCGCCTATAATAATCCCTTCATTTAGTGCATGTAATTTTGTATAATAGTCGATTGTCCTTTTTCTAGGGCATATTTCATACACAAGGATCAATTCATGAAATTATTTGAAAATTTACACTTTAACAATATTCGTGGCGATATCACCGGTGGTATTACTGCTGGTGTTGTTGCACTACCATTTGCCATTGCCATGGGTCTTGCCTCAGGTGCTGGCGCCATCGCTGGACTGTACGGCGCCATTATTACCGGCTTCTTTGCTGCATTATTTGGCGGCACCGGTGCGCAAGTATCAGGCCCTACAGGGCCAATGACCGTTGTTATGGCTTTGGTGGTCACACAATTCATTACTTTTTTTGAAGGTAAGATTGATCCAGCTACCGGGCTAATATACACTCATGACGCAGCATTGGGTGCAGGCCTTGCCATTGCTTTTACCACAGTGGTTCTAGGCGGTATTTTTCAAATTATTTTTGGTTTATTGAAATTAGGCCGCTTTATTAATCTCATGCCACACCCGGTAACATCAGGCTTTATGACGGGAATTGGCGTAATTATTATTATTCTGCAAATTCCTCAGGTGCTTGGCTTTTATGAAATAAAAGGCTCGACCATGGGTATTTTTTCTCAGCTAGCAGATGTAGAGAATTACTTTGTTAATACAGGCGCAATGACCATTGCACTAATTACCTTATTAGTGGTTTACTTACTGCCTAAACAAATTGGTAAATTCATTCCTTCGCCATTATTTGCACTAATCACAGGAACCTTGGTTTTATTCTTTTTCCCAGGAACATTCTCTTCTGGTGTTGACGCCGGCGTGGAGCCACTAAACAATATGCTACTAGGTGATATTCCAACCGGTTTGCCTGATTTCAATATGCCAACTTTCGAAATGAATATTGTTGTTGATATGATTGCAGCAGGCATGATGTTAGCCATTCTTGGCTCAATTGACTCATTGTTAACTTCATTGGTTTCTGATGAAATTACCCGCACACACCATAAGTCTGATCGTGAGTTAATTGGCCAGGGTATTGGTAACACATTATCAGGTTTGTTTGGTGGTTTGCCAGGTGCGGGCGCTACCATGCGCACCATGACCAACGTTAAAGCAGGTGGTCTAACACCATTATCAGGTGCACTTCATGCAATTATTCTTTTAGCAATTGTTCTAGGTGGCGCGCAATACGCTAAAGAGATTCCGCTGGCTGTATTGGGCGCCATCTTAGTAAAAGTAGGTACAGACATTATTGATTGGGAATACTTAAAAGGCCTATTTAGCACGCCAAAATCTGGCGTATTGGTTATGCTTGTTGTATTAGGAATTACCGTATTTTACAATCTAATGGCCGCTGTAGGTGTTGGACTGGTTATGGCTAGTTTGATTTTCTTACAAAGAATGACCGATGTTCAACTTGCCAGCATTGTATCAGTACAAACCATTGAAGAAGCTTCTCACTTGGATGAAACTCACCAAGAGTTACTTCGCGCAGGAAATACCTTGTTTTATCAGCTAAATGGCCCGATGAGCTTTGGCTCAGCCAAAGGTATTGTGAGAGATTTTTCAACTAAATCTGACTACAACAGAGTTATTCTAGACCTGTCCAATGTGCCCGTGATTGATTATACAACCTCTAGATCAATCGCTGAAATTTGTAACATTTGTCAGGAAAAGTCTGCAGAAATTACCATTGTTGGCGCAAACATCAAGGTAAGACATTTTCTTGAAAACATTGGTATCGATAACGAGTTGATGAGCCACTAAGCAACTCTTTATCTTGCCCATAAAAAAGCCTGCATTATCGCAGGCTTTTTTATTGCTTAATCTATAGGCATTAGAAATCTTCATCCCAGTCAACCAATACTTGACGAGCATCCATATCTATAGAAATTAAAAATGGCTCCATATAAGGCACCCAATGTTCTTTATTGTTCTTGCTTGATGAGGATTCTTTCTCTGCGTTAATAACCATGACACTATTTGAGCCAGTATCAACCATATAAGCAATTCTACCTAATACAATGCCGTTCGTATTAATCACCTCTAAATCAGTTAACTCGTCCCAATAGTATTTACCTTCTGGCAATTTTGGCAATTGCGATCTTTCAATATAAAGCTCTGTGCCAATATAACCTCTGGCTACTTCTCGATCATTAACCCCTTTAAGCTGCGCAACAATCGTCTTACCCTGTTCACGCCCTTTGACCATCTCAAGTGTTGTCCATACACCATCAACTTGAACATGCCAAGGCTTGTAAGTAAGGATGTTTTTTCTTGGATGCGAATAGGAGAATATTTTCACCCAGCCCTGAACGCCAAAAAGGCCATTAATCTGTCCGATCAATAGCCTTTTATTGTTAGAGTTTTGGCTCACTACTTATTCAGCAGGCGCTTCTTCCTCTGTTGCTGCAGCTTCTGCTTCAGCAGCTGCTTTTGCCTCTGCATCTGCTTTCGCTTTTTCTTCTGCTGCTAGTTTAGCTGCAACTGCTGCTGCTCTAGCTTCTTGAGCCGCTACACGCTTCTCACGAATTGAAGGATCTTTGAATTCTTTAACAAGTTGTTGAACACGATCAGATAATTGCGCACCTTTTGATGCCCAGTAATCTAGTCTGTCTTCTTCGATAGTAAGCCTAACCTCTTGTCCACGAGCAACCGGATTAAAGTATCCGATACGCTCGATGTAACCACTATCTCTACGCTTGCGTGAGTCTGTTGCTACGATTGAATAAAAAGGTTTTTTCTTGGCTCCACCTCGGGCTAGTCTAATTTTAACCATGGGTTTTTTGCTCCGTTTATTTATTAATAGCTTACATCAAAAAGATATAAGACGCGAAATTATATCAGTTTTTCAAGGTCTTGCGCCAATTTTTGCGCATCACCCGTATAGCTCATTGGTGTTAATTCTGCCAAGGCTTGTTTAGCGGCTTCTGGCATGTCTAGATCTTTAACAAATTCAGCTAATACTTGTGCATCAATGGTGTTGCCACGAGTTAGTGCTTTCAGCTTTTCGTATGGATTTTCAATACCATAACGACGCATCACCGTTTGGATTGGCTCGGCCAACACTTCCCATGATGAATCTAAGTCTTGATGTAGGCGAGCTTCATTCGTTTCTAGTTTGCCAATACCCTTGGCAATAGAAGCGTAAGCCACCAAACAATGTGCACAACTAACACCTAAATTTCTGAGCACGGTTGAATCAGATAAGTCACGCTGCCAACGAGAGATTGCTAGCTTATCCGCCAGATGCGTATTCATTGCATTCGCAAGTCCTAGGTTGCCCTCACCATTTTCAAAATCAATTGGATTTACCTTATGTGGCATAGTAGATGAGCCCACCTCACCTGCAATGGTTTTTTGCTTGAAATAACCTAACGATACATAACCCCAAATATCACGGCAAAAATCGATCAAAATTGTATTGTAACGATTCATTGAATGAAAATACTCTGCCATATAGTCATGCGTTTCAATTTGCGGGGTATACATTGCATAATTAATCCCAAGCCCTTCGATAAACTGCTTTGAAATTGCTTGCCAATCAAGGTCTGGATAGGCAGACAAGTGTGCATTAAAGTTACCCACTGCACCATTAAATTTACCCATAACTTGCACACTTTCTAAATGATCAATTTGACGCTTCAGACGAAAAGCAAAATTAGCCATCTCTTTACCTACGGTTGTTGGTGAGGCGGTTTGACCATGAGTGCGAGACAACATTGGAATGGCTGCATTATCTTTAGCCATATTGGCAATCAAAGACAAAACATTTTGCATTTGTTTAAGCAATACTTGACGACCATCAATTAGCATTAATGCATGTGATAAGTTATTAATATCTTCCGACGTACAGGCAAAGTGAAAAAATTCACTTACTGCGTTCAACTCCGCGTTATCTTTAATCTTATCTTTTAAGAAATATTCAACTGCCTTAACATCATGATTGGTTGTTTTTTCAATATCCTTAACCGCTTGCGCATCTTCTAAAGAGAAGTTAGTCGCAATATCAGCTAGAAACTCACTTGCTTGCGCACTAAAAGCAGGCACTTCACCAATATCTTTGTTATCAGCCATAGCTTGAAGCCATTCAACCTCAACCAATACGCGATACTTAATCAGGCCAAATTCACTAAAAATATCCGCCAAATCTTTGGTTTTGTCAAAATAACGTCCGTCAACCGGAGAAATGGCAGTTAAAGCATTCAGTTCCATAATATTTATTAAAGGCTGTAAAAATGATAAAATTATACGCTTTTATTTATTCTTATAAAATATCCTCGTGAAATCGGACTACCTAAAACATATTCAAGAACGCCAACAAAGCAACTTACCGCCATTAGCACTTAACGCAGAGCAAACACAATCCGTTGTGGCGCATCTTATTGCAGCTGACGATGATGATTTTTATCTAGATCTATTAACCCATCGTGTACCGCCTGGTGTGGACGAGGCGGCCTATGTTAAGGCCAGCTTTTTAGCTAGTGTTGCCAAAGGCGATCAAATCTGTAACGCCATCAGCCAAGAAAAGGCCACTTTCTTATTGGGCACCATGATGGGTGGCTATAACATTGAGCCTTTAATAGAGCTATTAGATATTAAAACAGTTGCACAAACAGCAACAGACGCCTTATCTAAAACGCTACTAATCTACGAAGCCTATCAAACTGTTTTGGAAAAATCAGCCAATAATAGTTTTGCCAAACAAGTAATCGATGCCTGGGCAAACGGTGACTGGTTCACCTGTAAGGAAAAATTACCAAAAGAAATTAAATTAACCGTTTTCCGAGTAGAGGGTGAAATTAACACGGATGACTTATCGCCAGCAACTGAAGCTTGGTCTCGTCCAGATATTCCTCTACATGCGCAATCAATGCTGGTTAAGAAAATGGATAACCCATTAGCAACTATTACACAGCTTAAAGAAAAAGGCTTGCCTTTAGCATTTGTTGGCGATGTGGTTGGCACGGGCTCTTCACGCAAATCAGCCATAAACTCTGTATTGTGGCATATGGGTAACGATATTGATTACGTACCAAACAAACGTGGTGGTGGCGTTGTACTTGGTGGCAATATTGCGCCAATTTTCTTCAACACGGCCGAAGATTCAGGTGCCCTACCGATTGAATGTGATGTAACTAATTTAAACATGGGTGATGAAATCACCATCTATCCTTATGAAGGGAAAATCACTAATGCGGACGGTGATATTGTGTCTACCTTTGAATTATCGCCAACTACCATGGCTGATGAAGTGCGTGCTGGCGGTAGAATCCCACTGATTATTGGTCGCGGCCTAACCGATAAAACCCGTCAAGATCTTGACTTACCGGTTAGCGACCTTTTCTTGCGTCCAGAAGACGCTAGCAATAGCGACGCAGGCTATACACTGGCGCAGAAAATCGTCGGCAAGGCGTGTGGTGTCGACGGCATTCGCCCAGGAACTTATTGCGAACCGCGTATGGCCACAGTTGGCTCTCAAGATACTACCGGCGCCATGACTCGTGATGAGTTAAAAGAGTTAGCTTGTTTGGGATTTTCTGCTGATTTAGTCATGCAAAGTTTTTGTCATACAGCTGCCTATCCTAAGCCTGTTGATTTAGAGCTACAACACTCTTTGCCTGACTTCATGCAATCTCGTGGCGGTGTAGCGCTTAAACCAGGTGATGGCGTTATTCATTCTTGGTTAAACCGTATGTTACTGCCTGACACGGTGGGTACTGGTGGCGATTCGCACACCCGCTTCCCAATGGGCATTAGTTTTCCAGCAGGCTCCGGCTTAGTGGCTTTTGGCGCTTCAATTGGCGTTCTACCACTTGATATGCCTGAATCAGTATTGGTGCGTTTCTCGGGCACTATGCAAGAAGGCATTACGCTGCGTGATTTGGTTAATGCCATTCCTTATGTTGCTATTCAACAAGGCTTGTTAACCGTTGAAAAGGCCAACAAGAAAAATATTTTCTCAGGTCGAATTTTAGAAATTGAAGGCTTGGATAATCTTAAAGTTGAACAAGCATTTGAATTAACCGATGCTTCTGCTGAACGTTCAGCTAATGGTTGTACGATTAAACTCAACAAAGCACCAGTAGCTGAATATTTACAATCCAATATTGCCTTGTTGTCATCCATGATTGATATGGGTTACGAAGATAAAAAAACCCTTGCACGACGCATCAAGGCTATGCAGAAATGGCTAGACGCACCTGAATTATTAGAGGCTGACAACAATGCCGAGTATGCTGCTGTGCTTGACATCAATCTTGATGATATTAAGGAGCCAATCTTAGCTTGTCCGAATGACCCAGATGATGTTAAAACCCTGTCAGACGTCGCTAATACTAATATTGACGAGGTGTTTATCGGCTCATGTATGACCAATATTGGCCACTTTAGGGCAGCTGCACAACTACTTAAGGATGAGTCTAGCTTGCCAACTGAACTTTGGGTTGCGCCGCCAACGCGCATGGACGAAGCACAACTAAAAAAAGAAGGTGTTTATGAAATATTTGACACAATCACTCAGCATACAGAAATTCCTGGATGTTCGCTCTGTATGGGCAACCAGGCACGCGTTAACGATAATGCAACTGTGATTTCTACTTCAACCAGAAACTTTCCAAATCGCTTAGGTGATAATGCTGATGTGTACTTATCTTCTGCTGAAGTCGCTGCCATTGCAGCTAAATTAGGTCATATCCCGACAACCGATGAATATTTATCGGCCATGCGTGAAATGCAGCCTGCTTCGACAGATATCTACCAGTATTTAAACTTTGATCAAATCGCTGAATATCAAACAGCGGTTGGCCATATTGCACTAGATACGATTTTGAAAAATTAAAACTGATTGAACCTGCAATAAAAAAGCCGCTTAAAGCGGCTTTTTTATTGTTCTGTTAAAAGTGCTAATTATTTAATCTTAGCTTCTTTATACATAACGTGCTGTCTGACAACTGGATCATACTTTTTAACTTCAACTTTTTCAGGGTGAAGGCGCTTGTTTTTAGTCGCCGTATAAAAGTGACCTGTTTTTGCTGATGATACTAATTTGATTTTTTCTCTCATAATCTACTCCTAAACCTTTTCGCCACGAGCGCGGATTTCTTTAAGCACTTCATCAATGCCTTTTTTGTCAACAATACGTAAACCTTTCGCAGTTAACTTAAGCTTTACAAAACGGTTCTCACTTTCCACCCAAAAACGGTGTGTGTGAAGGTTTGGATAAAAACGACGACGCGTTCTATTATTTGCGTGTGATACATTGTTACCACTAATTGGTCGCTTACCAGTTACTTGACATACCTTTGCCATGACTCTACCTTTCGAAAATCTAAAAGAAGGGAATTATACTTAAAATTATTTAACTTTCTTGATTAAATTTTATAAAAATCCTATTTACTATTGCATTAACTAGCTGTATCATACACCACTTCGGAGGGATGGCAGAGCGGCTGAATGCACTGGTCTTGAAAACCAGCAAGGACTAATATCCTTCCAGGGTTCAAATCCCTGTCCCTCCACCATATTAAAAATAAGCATGATAACTACTAGATATACCATCTCAGGCGTTACTCAAGACGGACAAAAATTCCGACCTAGCGATTGGACTGAACGATTAGTCTGCATCCAAAAAGAACAGCTCATCAAATACAATGGACATCTTAAAGTCAAGAAAATTGACGGAATCAAGTCTATTGTCTTTGATAGTCAGCTAGAAAATACCTGTCCTTTTACTTTTGAGCGATTATTGTCATTTGCGAAAATCAACCACTTGGTTATCACCGAAGAGGCGATTGAAAGTTAAGAAAACAATGATAATTAATCAACATACGGTCCGTGTTGATTAATCGGCTCATGATGTGACAATCCACAACAAAACATAAATTCACTATCTTGATCGGCCTTGATAGATAACTGTTGATCTTGCTGGTTTTCCATCAATACCGCCTCATTTGAGCTAACTTCCTCTCCTTTAACTATCACTTTTCCTGACAAAACATACACAATAACATTAAAGCCTCGATCAATGTGGGTTTGATAATATTTGCTTTTTCTAAGGCTCACATGCTGGTAATTAACGTCTGTATGCAGCTTAACTGGAGAACCTTCTCCGACAATGGTTCGATAATTTCCGCCTTCAAAATGAACGATAGGTAAGCTTTTATTTAAAACCTGTTGATAACTTGGCTCGACTGCTTTTAAATGCTTAGGCAGGTTAACCCATAATTGGATGCCAATGCTTTGACCTTCTTCTGCTGGCATCTCTGAGTGCACGATACCACCGCCTGCGCAAAATACTTGCGCACCACCCTTGTCAACAAAAGCATCATTATTTAGATTGTCCTTATGGTGTACACCACCAGACAACATATAAGTAATCGCTTCAAAGCCACGATGCGGATGATCAGGAAAGCCGTGTCCAGCAGAAATATCAAAATGATCCCATAATACAAACGGATCAAAATTCATTCGTTTTGATATTGGAAATAGTCGTTTGACAACTACACCATCACCCTCAAATGTTTCTTGCGGATAAGCCTTGGTCAACATGTCAAAATTTATATAGTCAATCGTAAATGATTCATATTACAATATTAGCATGATTATCGGCATCCCAAAAGAAATTAAAGCACATGAGTATCGTGTCGGCCTAACACCACAAGGTGCTAAAACACTCGTTAAAGCCGGACACCAAGTGATTGTTCAAGCCGGTGCTGGCAATGGCGTTGGTTTTAGCGACAACGATTACCAACAAGCTGGTGCAAATATTGCTAATTCAGCCGAATCTGTCTTCACCCAGGCTGACATGATTATTAAAGTCAAAGAGCCTCAGCCAAAGGAGTGCAAATTACTCAACAAAAACCAAGTGCTCTTTACTTATTTACATTTGGCTGCCGATCCAAAACAAGCAGAACTGCTACTGGCATCAGGTGCAACTTGCATCGCTTATGAAACTATCACTGACGGCTCTGGACACTTGCCATTGCTACAACCCATGAGTGAAATTGCGGGACGCATGTCAATCCAATCCGGCGCTCATCACCTAGAAAAAACCCAAGGTGGGTCTGGCGTATTGCTCAGTGGTGCTACCGGAGTAGATGCTGCACAAGTGCTGGTTCTTGGTGGTGGTGTTGTGGGTATGAATGCTGCTAAAGTAGCACTTGGCATAGGGGCACAAGTCACCATTCTTAATCGATCATTGTCCAAACGACTAGCCGATTTTCAACAAATATATGGCTCACAACTGACTGTGAATTTATCCAGCCAAGCCACTATTGAACAACAACTAAAAATAGCCGATTTGATCGTTGGTGCAGCGCTTGTTGCTGGTGCATTAGCGCCGAAACTCATAACAAGAGACATGCTTAAACTCATGAAAAAAGGCTCAGTACTAGTTGATGTATCAATTGACCAAGGCGGCTGTTTTGAAACCTCAAAAGTCACCACGCACGATCAACCAACTTATGTGATTGACGAAATTATTCATTATTGTGTAGGCAATATGCCGGGGGCAGTTGCACAAACGGCAACCTTAGCACTTACTAATGCGACACTGCCTTATATTATTGAGCTTGCCAATAAAGGCGCTCAACTGGCCATGCTTGATAATTCAAACTTAAAAAATGGATTGAATATTTACCGAGGAAAAGTCGCCCACCAGGCAGTTGCCGAGAGCTTGGAATATCAATATAAAGCTGTAAGTTTTTAAACGCCGTATTGATCTCGATAAGCTTCGATACGCTCAATCAATGCTTGATCATCGCCCTGCTTCAAGTAATCAATCAGATGGCCTAGGTTAATAATACTAAGTACGGTAATGCCAAAATTGTCTTCCACTTCCTGAATGGCTGATTTATCGCCCTTGCCTTTTTCTTGGCGATCAACCGCAACAATCACGCCCTTGGCTTTAGCGCCATTCGCATCGATAATATCCATGGCCTCACGAATTGCCGTACCAGCTGTAATCACATCATCAATAATTAAAATATCACCTTCCAGTGCATGGCCAACAATATCGCCACCTTCGCCATGTGTTTTAGCCTCTTTGCGATTAAAACTATAAGGCACATTGGTGTTAAATGAATCATTAAGTGCCATTGCACAAGCTGTTGCTAGCGGAATACCTTTGTATGCTGGACCAAACAACACGTCAAAATCAAGACCACTTTCAGTAATAGCTTGTGCGTAAAATTTTCCTAATTTAGATAAATGATCGCCCGTATTAAACGAACCAGCGTTAAAGAAATAAGGGCTAACACGGCCAGATTTAAGCGTAAATTCGCCAAATTTTAACGCGCCAATTTCCAACATAAAATCCACAAAGTCTTTTTGATACTGCTGCATACAATCCTCTTATTTCATTAAAATATTTCCAATGAAGAGAATTATAACGGCTAATGTCAACGGAATTCGAGCAGCTGAACGAAAAGGTTTTTTCCAGTGGATGAAATCTCAAGATGCTGATGTGGTTTGCGTGCAAGAGATCAAAGCGCAAGAAGACCAGCTGGATGATAAATTTTATCCTTCAGGCATTTACACTTATTACAAACCTGCTGAGCGCAAGGGCTATAGTGGTACCGGTTTATACTGCAAGCAAAAACCCGATCAGGTTATTTTTAGCCCCTGGGAAGATTTTGATTTTGAGGGGCGCTTTATTCAAGCCGATTTTGGCAATTTGAGCATTATTTCAATTTATATACCTTCTGGGTCAGCCAAGGAAGAGCGACAAACATACAAAATGGATTTCATGACCGAGCGCTTCATGCCTTATCTTAAAACGCTACAAGAAGATGGACGTGATTACATTATTTGTGGCGATATTAATATTGTTCATAAAGAAATTGACATTAAAAATTTCAACGGCAATAAAAATCGTTCAGGCTGTTTGCCTGAAGAGCGAGCCTGGATGGACCAGCTATTTGGAGAGGCTCAATATATCGATGGCTTTAGAGAGGTTAACCAAGAGCCGAATCAATACACTTGGTGGTCAAATCGCGGACAAGCCTGGGCTAACAATACAGGCTGGCGTATTGATTATCAAATTTTGAGCAAAAACCTCAAGGGTTCGGTCAAATCAGCATCAGTTTATAAAGATGAGCGCTTCTCTGACCACTCCCCTTTAATTATTGATTACAATCTATGAGCGAAAAATCTACTCACAAAATTCAAAGTTTTGTTAGGCGCTCTGGGCGCTTGAGTGCTGGCCAAAAATTTGGCTTAAATGAGCTTTGGTCACAATATGGCATTGACCCAGTTGCGGAAAACACCATTGATCTTGATTCAATATTTAAGAATAAACAAGCAGTTATTTTAGAAATTGGCTTTGGCAATGGTGACTCATTACTGCAAATGGCTATTAACGAACCAGAGCGAAATTTTCTAGGCATTGAGGTTTATGAAGCAGGTGTTGGCCGCCTAATCAATGAAGCCTATAAGCACGGACTAACCAATCTTAAAATCATTAAAGAAGACGCGGTCGAAGTGTTGAAAAATAATATTGCTGATAACAGTCTAGTAGGATTTCAACTCTATTTTGCTGACCCTTGGCATAAGAAAAAACATCATAAGCGTCGCATTGTGCAAAATGAGTTTATGCATACCATTTCTAAAAAACTGATTAATGGTGGTTTTGTGCACATGGCTACTGACTGGGAGCACTACGCTGAGCAAATGATGGAAACCCTGGAAGCTCACACCCACTTTAAAAACACAACAACCGCCCATAACTATCTATCAAGACCTGAGCGACGTCCGATCACTAAATTTGAACGACGTGGTCAACGACTAGGACACGGCGTTTGGGATATGATTTTCACTAACGAGAAATAACGTTAAGATTTTTTTATATTTATTTAGGATCGACTCACTATGATTTTTCCAATATTTGTTATCATGACACTGCTAGAAATTTATGTGCTGGTTTCAGTTGGCGAAGCCATTGGCGGCCTCTCAACTGTTCTACTGGTGGTGATTACTGCGTTGATTGGCTCAACGTTACTCAAACAACAAGGTTGGTCAACCATGGCTAAAGCGCAAAATACCATGGCAAACGGCCAAACGCCAGCCTTTGAAATGCTAGAAGGTGTGGTTATTTTAATCTCTGGCGTATTGCTACTAACACCTGGATTCATTACCGATATAGTCGGGCTATTAGGATTGGTGCCGTTCTCAAGAGTTTATTTTATTGACCGAATTTTAAGCAAAAATACGGAAAAAATATTTTCTCAACAGAACTCAATTTTTATACATAAATCCAAACCTTCTGATAAAAAAGACAGTGGAAAAAATGACACAATTGATGGTGAATTTTGGGAAGACTAAACACACTTGATGAATGGCTATCCTGGCAAGAAGGGTTGCATAATCAAACCATCGATTTAGGCTTAACACGCATTCAAAATGTCTATCGAAAGCTATTTCCAAATGGTGTGCCTTTTGCTGTTATAACAGTCGCTGGCACTAATGGCAAAGGCTCTACCATTGCTTTTATTGACAGTATCTATCAACAAAGCCAGTACACAGTAGCCAAGTTCACCTCACCTCATATCCTTAATTACAATGAGCGCTTTGTTATTAATGGCCTTCAAGCAACTGATGGGCAGATTTGCGCCGCCTTTGAGAAAATAGAACAAGTACGGGGTGACACATCGCTCACTTATTTTGAGTTCTCCACCTTAGCAGCGCTACTTATTTTTGCTGAGCAGCAAGTAGACATTGCCATTTTAGAAGTGGGTTTGGGTGGTAGGCTAGATTCTGTCAACGTGGTGGATGCTGATGTTTCGGTGATCACCAATATTGACATTGATCACGTGGATTATTTGGGCGATACACGTGAGCTGATTGGCCATGAAAAAGCTGGCATTATGCGCACCAATAGGCCGTGCATTTGTGGTGACGCAAACCCGCCTCGCTCATTGCAAAAACATGCCGACGCCATCGGTGCAAAACTTAAATTTATATCGGCCCCTTATACTGAGCCTCTCTCTCTTCAAGGAAGTTATCAGCAACGTAACGCAGCTTTAGCAGCCCTTTGTGTTGAAAAACTTGAACAATCATTTAAAGTTAACAACCAATTAATTCAACAAGGCCTAGAAACTGCAAAATTAGATGCACGCTTTCAAGTAAAAAATAGTGGTGACAAACAATTCATCTTTGATGTGGCGCACAATGAAGCGGCAGTCAATGCACTAGCTCAAGAGCTGGCTAAAGACAAACAACCCACATTGGCTGTTTTCTCTGCCTTAAAAGATAAAAACATCGCCTCAATGATTGATGCTGTTTCACCTTTAATTAATCAGTGGCTAGTCGCCCCGCTTAATGTTGAGCGCGCGGCAGACTCCCAATTTTTAGCCGACCAATTTAGCCTAAAAGACTCTATTAATATTTGTAGCAATGTAGCGTCTGCCATGAAACAAGCCAAGCAACAGTCGTCTTTGCGGCGTGTTGTCGTGTTTGGATCGTTTCATGTGGTTGCTGATGCATTAAAAGCGTTTAAGTGATGTTTGAATGGAAAATCTTGTAAAATTGTCGCATACAATCTAATTCCCTCTGGAAAGAATTAATGAATGAGTTTTTTGCAAATATTTGGAATTTAATCGGATCACTGGTTTGGTCTGATTGGATCACGCTACTAATTTTAATTGCGTTTTTAGTATTAGGCTTTAAACGTGGCATGGCTAAAGAGCTTATTAATCTTGGCTTTTTGTTATTAGCCATATTGATCGCTTGGTTGTTTTACCAGCCACTTGCCATCCATGGCTCAGTTACCTGGCTATTACTCTCGCATCAGTCTCACATGGCTATTGCCTTTGGCATTATTTTTATTGGAGTATTACTAATTAAAAAGGCCATATACCAATTAACTGCCGCCTCATCGCGTGTGAGCAATCCTTGCACCTTAAACAAAATCTTTGCCTATTTGGTATTTATGCTTGCCGCCATTGCGATTAGTTGGCACTATCTAGACATTATTGCCAACTTGGGTTTAATGGAAATTGTGGTTACAGACACTTCTATTCGCATTGGCTTAGCGTTTATCATCACATTGGCGATTATTGTAGGTGTATGTGCCAGTATTTCAAATATGCTTAATATTTCTATCGACGCCTCAAAACCTTGTTTTTTATCCTCGCTATTTAAAAAAATTCTTAGTGGTTTGCATTTTTTAGACGAAAAACTCAATGCTAAAAATATCAATAGCAACAAAAATAATATTGGCGGTCTAGCAGTTGGTTTATTTAAAGGCAGTTTGGCGATCTTGATCATGGTGTTAATCTTCCAAAGTATCGATACTATTTCGCAGCAAAACTACTGGATTGAAGCCAACGGCGCTTTAAAAACATTCCAAGATGTGGCAACAGATATCAAGCCAGCTTTGTCAGAACATTTACTATTTATCGAAAACAAATAAGGGAACCTCTTTATGTGCGGCATTGTTGGCATTCTATCCACTACCAAAAAAGACACCGCTGTCTATATTTATGACGCGCTAACCATCTTACAACACCGAGGCCAAGATGCTGCCGGCATTGTCACCGCGCATAAGGGTCGTTTTTATATGCGCAAGTCTAATGGCTTAGTTAAAAATGCATTCAGAACCAAACACATGACTTCTCTTAGAGGTGATATGGGTATTGGCCATGTTCGCTATCCTACTGCAGGCACCTCTAGTGGCGCTGAAGCGCAGCCGTTTTACGTTAACTCTCCGTATGGTATTGCCTTTGCCCATAATGGCAATTTAACCAATACTGAAGAATTAGCACAAGAGTTATTCGAACAAGATCTGCGCCACATTAATACTAATTCAGATTCTGAAATTTTGCTCAATGTATTCGCCAGTGAATTAGCGAAATTACAAAAACAACGTATTAACGAGCAGGATATTTTCGACTCTGTTAAGCAAGTGCACAAACGGGTTCGTGGCGCTTATGCAAGTGTTGGTGTGATTCCTGGTTATGGCATTTTTGGCTTTAGAGATCCTAATGGCATTCGCCCACTAATCCTTGGAAAGCGCACCACTAACGGTGGCACTAAACACATGCTAGCCTCTGAAAGTGTTGCACTAACCGCACTGGGCTATGAAATCACTCAAGATATTAAGCCAGGTGAGGCCGTAGTGGTTGATCGTGAAGGTAATATCTTTATACAACAATGCGCTGAGGCGCCAAAATACTCACCGTGTATTTTTGAATTTGTTTACTTTGCCAGACCTGACTCTGTTATTGATGATATTTCAGTGTACAAAACTCGTCTAAGAATGGGTGAGCGCTTAGCAGCTAAAATTCACAAAGAGTGGGATGATGAACATATTGATGTGGTGATTCCAATCCCTGACACATCAAGAGTATCCGCCTTGCAATTAGCACACGAGCTTGAAGTGAAATACTCAGAAGGCTTAATTAAAAATCGCTATATTGCGCGCACTTTCATCATGCCTGGGCAAAAATTACGCAAAAAGTCTGTTCGCCAAAAATTAAGTGCAATCGAACTAGAGTTTAAAGGCAAAAATGTTTTGCTAGTTGATGACTCGATTGTTAGGGGGACAACCAGTGAGCAGATTGTCAAGATGGCTCGCGATGCTGGCGCCAAAAAAGTGTTTTTTGCCTCAGCTGCCCCTGCCGTACGCCACCCTAATGTTTATGGTATTGATATGGCCAGTAGTAAAGAATTTGTCGCACATAATAAAACCACGGAAGAGGTATGTCAAACTATTGGTGCAGACAAATTAATCTATCAAGATCTAGACGATCTTATCTGGTGCGTACAACAAGGCAACAAAAACATTACAGAATTTGACTGCTCTTGTTTTAATGGTGAATATGTCACAGGCGATATCGATCAGCAATATCTAAATGGTATTGAAAAAAAACGTGCAGATTCAGTTAAAGAAAAGAACAATACCAACGAAAGTTCTGATTTGATCAGCAATGATGTAGAATAGTCTTATTTGCTAATACGATAACCTCATGAAAGATCTAAATTTTGACACCAAAGCCATTCGAGAAGGCTATCGAACTACCGGTGAACAAGAGCATTCTGAAGCTATATTCTTAACTTCAAGCTTTAAATTTGACTCTGCTGAGCAGGCTGCTAATAGATTCTCCAAAGAAGAGCCGGGCAATATCTACGCGCGTTTTACCAATCCAACAGTTGATGCTTTTGAAAAAAAGCTTACAGCTCTTGAAGGTGCACAAGCTTGCACGGCAACTTCATCAGGTATGGCAGCCATTTTTGCCACACTGATGGCGCTATTACAATCAGGTGATCACGTTGTGGCGTCACGCAACATGTTTGGCACCTCGATTGTACTACTTAATAGCATCATCTCTAAGTTTAATATTGACGTTACTTTTGTTAATTTATCAGATTTGGACGCCTGGCAAGATGCTATTACCGACAATACCAAGCTATTCTTACTGGAAACACCCTCCAATCCTTTAGGACAGGTAGTAGATCTTATTGCATTAAGCAAAATCTCCAAAGCTAATAACATTCTTTTGGCGGTTGATAATGCCATTCTTACCCCTGCGCTACAACTGCCACTCAGCCTAGGCGCTGATATTGTTATTCACTCAGCCACCAAATATATTGATGGCCAAGGTCGTTGTTTAGCCGGCGCCGTTCTGGGCTCTGAAGAAGTTATTGAACAAGTACACGGTTTTGTGCGTACTACAGGGCCTAGCTTAAGTGCCTTCAATGCCTGGATTGTGCTCAAAGGTCTGGATACACTCAGCCTAAGAATGAAAGCGCATTCTGACAACGCCTTAAGATTGGCTACCTGGCTAGAACAGCAGTCAAGTGTTGAAAAGGTGCATTATCTGGGCCTTGAATCTCACCCACATCACCAATTAGCCAAGTCTCAACAATCTGGCTTTGGCGGCATTGTCTCATTTGAAGTTAAGGGCGGTCGGCAAGCTGCCTTTGATATTATCAATGCTACAGAAATATTTTCAATTACAGCCAACTTGGGCGATGCTAAATCAACCATTACACACCCTGCTAGCACCACACATGGTCGTTTAACCGATGAAGAGAAACAAGCGGCTAATATCTCAGAAGGTCTGATCAGAATCTCTGTTGGACTTGAGAATGTGGATGACTTGATAGACGATATAAACAAAGGACTTTGATGTATAATTCCGGCAAAGAATGATACAAGATAACACTATGCAAAATTCATACTCATACGAAGAATTAATTAAATGCGGCAATGGCGAATTGTTTGGCCCAGGCAACGCTCAACTTCCTCAGCCACCCATGTTAATGTTTGACAGAATCACGCATATCTCAGATAAAGGCGGTGAATTCGACAAAGGTGAAATTATTGCTGAGTTGGACATTAAGCCAGATTTATGGTTTTTCCAGTGCCACTTTAATGAAGATCCAGTGATGCCAGGTTGCTTAGGTCTTGATGCCATGTGGCAACTGATCGGCTTTCATTTAGGTTGGCTTGGTGGCCCTGGTCGTGGCCGCGCATTAGGTGGTAGCATTAAATTTACCGGTCAAGTGCTACCAAAAGCTGAGAAAGTTACTTACCGCATCAACCTAAAGCGTGTCATTGCTCGTAAGCTTTATATGGGTATTGCTGATGCTGTTATGGAAGTTGACGGCAAGGTGATTTACGAAGCCAAAGACTTGAAAGTTGGCCTATTCACTGACACGAGTGCTTTCTAATGAATAGAGTAGTTGTAACCGGAATGGGTATTGTTTCTAGCTTGGGTGCTAATTGTGACGACGTACTAGAATCCTTAAAAACGGCAAAATCTGGCATTAAGTTTGATGAGAAGCAAGCAGAAATGGGTTTGAAATCACATGTTTCTGGCCAAGTGGCTGAAGCTGACTCAAGTGATATTATTGATCGTAAAATGAAGCGCTTTATGGCAGATGCTGCCATTTACAATGCAATCGCACTTGATCAAGCTATTAAGCAATCCGGTCTTAACGAAGAGCAAATCTCTAATCCTCGTACAGGGCTTATCATGGGATCAGGCGGCGCTTCTAACCAAAACGTGGTTGAAGCGGCTGACATCCTTAGAGAAAAAGGCATTAAACGTGTTGGTCCTTATCGTGTACCACGTACCATGGGCTCAACCACATCAGCTTGTCTTTCAACCCTATTTAAAATTAAAGGCATCAACTATTCAATCAGCTCTGCCTGCTCAACATCTGCACACTGTATCGGTAATGCCATGGAGCAAATCCAGATGGGCAAGCAAGACGTGGTTTTTGCTGGTGGCGGTGAAGAGCTTGACTGGTCACTCACTATGTTATTTGATGCCATGGGCGCATTGTCGACCAAATATAACGAAACGCCAGAGAACGCATCAAGAGCTTACGATGCTGATCGTGATGGTTTTGTCATCTCAGGTGGTGGCGGTGCATTAGTGCTTGAATCACTAGACCATGCACAAGCACGTGGTGCCACTATTTTGGCCGAACTAACCGGTTATGGTGCCACATCTGATGGTTATGACATGGTTGCCCCTTCAGGAGAAGGCGCCAAACGCTGCATGGAGCTAGCCATCTCAACAGTTGACGGCCCAATTGATTATATTAATGCACACGGCACTTCAACCCCAGTGGGTGATGTCAAAGAATTAGGCGCCATCAAGGAAGTGTTTGGTGACAACATACCAAATGTTGGCTCAACAAAATCCCTGTCCGGTCATGCATTAGGTGCAGCGGGCGTTAATGAAGCGATTTACTCATTACTCATGCTGCAGAATGATTTTATGGCTGAATCAGTCAATATTGACAATATCGATGAAGCGGCTGACGGTGTACCCATTGTGCGCTCAACAACTATCCAATCGATTAATCGTGTAATGTCTAATAGCTTTGGCTTTGGCGGTACGAACGCTTGTCTAGTATTTGAAAAGTTTAAGTCTTAAACCATAAGCACTTTATTAAAAAGGCCGCTTATTTAGCGGCCTTTTTAATGTCTAAATGATTAATTTAGGGTCTAGTATCAATCTCTTGTTTTTCCTTCTCTGAAGGCAACATATCTTCTTTTGTAATACCCATAGCTAGAATCATAGAGCTAGCCACATAAATTGAAGAATAGGTACCAATCAGCACACCAATTAATAGCGCAATAGCAAAGCCATGGATAATCTCTCCACCCAGGAAGAACAAGGCTAACAACACCAATAGTGTTGTGATTGAAGTCATAATGGTTCTTGATAATGTTTGATTTAAAGCACCATTGATAATTCTCTCTGGATCTACATGTCGAGTCGATAGGAAATTTTCTCGAATTCGATCAAAAACTACAATAGTGTCATTTAGAGAATAACCAATAACTGCCAGAATAGCGGCCAATACTGTTAAATCAAATTCAATTTGAAACAGGGAGAAAAAGCCCAGTGTTATCATCACATCGTGCACCAATGCTGTAATTGAACCCAACGCAAAACGATATTCAAAACGGAAAGCCACATAAATCAAAATGCCAATTAAGGCGTACAGCATTGCCAAACCGCCATCATTAGTCAGTTCTTCACCAACTTTAGGGCCAACAAACTCCACACGTCGGATATCAGCATCATCGCCCAATAGACGAATAATTTTAGTGCTTAGTTTCGCACTTGAGATAGTTTGCGGCTCAAGGCGGATTAAAATTTCATTCGTAGAGCCAAAATATTGTACATTGGCGCTTTTGAATTTAGCCTGATCAAGTGTTGTCCTAACTTCTGACAGGTCAACCCCTTGTTTATACCCCACCTCAATTAACGTGCCACCAGTGAAATCAATGCCTAGTTTTAGCCCATTGGTAGTTAATGAAAAAACACTTACTGCCAACAATATGGCAGAGAATATAATGGCATAAGTGCGCTTGCCAACAAAATCAATGGTTGGAATATTTAAAGCTTTCATGCTCATATTGAGATCTCCTCTAACTTTTTACCGCCATAAATTTTATTAATAATAGCGCGCGATACAATAATAGCCGTAAACATTGAAGTAACAATACCAATTGATAGCGTGATGGCAAAGCCTTTAATTGGTCCAGTGCCAAAGCTAAATAACACCAAAGAGGCAATTAACGTAGTAATATTCGCATCAGCAATGGTTAGTACAGCTTTATCATAACCAGCGGTAATGGCTTTTTGAATATTACTATTCGAACCCAGCTCTTCCTTGATACGTTCAAAAATAAGCACATTGGCATCAACTGCCATACCAACAGTCAATACAATACCGGCAATACCTGGCAATGTTAGGGTTGCCTGTAAGAGTGACAAGACTGCCACAATCATCACTAAATTAAGCGTTAGCGCAATATTGGCCACCATACCAAACACGCGATAACGTACTGCCATAAAGACTAACACCAAGATAAATCCAATCACCACACTCATTACACCTTTGGCAATATTATCCGCACCTAAACTTGGGCCAATAGTACGCTCTTCAATAATTTCAATCGGTGCAGATAGTGAGCCCGCTCTTAATAATAGTGCTAAATTTCTAGCCTCTCTGGCGCTATCAATACCAGTAATCTGAAATCTTGAAGAAAATGTACCTTGAATAGTTGCTGCATTAATAATATCTTGCGTGGTAGAACGCTTCTTAACCAATTTATCGTTTTCTAAAACTGTTTCAACTTTATTTTCAATAAAAACCACCGCCATACGATGATGAATGTATTTTTTGGTCGTATCAAGCATAGCCCGACCGCCCGCACTATCCAAAGTAATATTAACCATTGGCGTTGCGTTTTCTTGATCCACACCAGATGCAGCACCAGTAATATTTTCACCCGTTGCAATAACGCGGGTTTTTAATAATAGTGGACGGCCATCTCTAAAATAATATAGCTTTGAGCCAATTGGTGTTTTGCCTGACTGAATCGCAGTTTGAGGGTCATTCTTTTCATCAACCAATCTAAACTCTAGGGTTGCCACAGCGCCCAAAATCTCTTTGGCACGTGCCGTATCTTGCACACCTGGCAATTGCACAACAATACGCTCTAAGCCTTGCTGCTGAATAATAGGCTCGGCCACACCCAGTTCATTAACACGATTACGAAGCGTGGTAATGTTTTGCTTTAACGCATTGCTCTTTGCTTCTGACTGTGCGCTCTCGCTAATACCAATAGCAACCTGCAATGGATTGTCTGATGGCACATCCAAAATAACCAAATCAGTTAACTCAGACTGAATCAACTTCAAGCCTTGTGCTTTTGCATCATCTGTTTTGAACAGCACCACCAAATTGTCATCTTTAATATCAACACGCTTATACAAACGATCTTGGCGCAATAAAGTACGCAATTCATTATAAGACTTATTCAGCGACATATTAATCACCGCCTGCATATCCACTTCCAATAGGAAATGCACACCACCTCGAAGATCTAATCCTAATGACATCGCCTTACCACCCACATCAGCCAGCCAGGCTGGAATAGATGGCGCCAAGTTCAGCGCTGTTACGTAGTTACGGCCTAAGTCTTGCTTCAATACCTCTTTAGCACTTAATTGCGATTTGTTGTCAGCAAATCTAGCCAGAATTCGACGCCCCGTTAGCTCAACCGATTTGTAACTAATGGTCTGATTGTTCAGTGATTTTTTAACCTTGTCTAAATCAGCTTGTGTCAGCGCAGAATCGCCATTAGCAGAAATCTGAACCGATAAATCAGAGCCAAAAATATTTGGCAATGCATACAAGGCACTTAACAATAAGAAAAACGCGATCAGCGTATTTTTAAGGGCGGAAAACTGATTCATAACAAGCCTAGGGTTAATTAAAGTGTTGCACTGCCTTTAGGTAATTTTTGGTTAATGCCTTGCTTTTGCACCTTAACCACAACGCCATCGGCAATTTCCAATGTCGCAAAAGACTCATCAACAGAAGCAACCTTGCCAACAACACCGCCGTTGGTCACTACCTCATCACCCTTCTTAAGGGCTGCCAATAATGTTTTATGCTCTTTGGCACGCTTTTGCTGTGGTCTGATGAGTAAAAAATACATCAGCACAAACATGATAATCAAAAATGGCAACCCACCCCATGGATCGCCACCGCTAGTTGCTGCACCTTCTGCAAATGCAGGGCTAATGATTAAGTCTAATAAATTCATGTTACTCTCCTATTGTGTAATAAATTCTAAGCCACCCATGTAGCTTTGTAAAACGCTTGGGATTTTAATACTGCCATCAGCCTGTTGATGATTTTCCAAGACAGCTACCAAAGTACGTCCAACTGCCAAACCAGAGCCGTTTAATGTGTGTAACAACTCGGGCTTGTTGGTTTCTTTGTTCTTGTATCTAAGTTGCAAACGGCGCGCTTGAAAATCTTCAAAACAAGAGCAAGATGAAATCTCGCGATAGGCATTTTGCCCAGGTAGCCAAACCTCCAAATCATAGGTTTTTGCCGCGGAAAAACCTAAGTCGCCTGCACACAAATTCACCTTTCGATAGGGCAACTCTAGTGCTTGTAAAATACCTTCAGCATGTCCAGTAAGCTGTTCTAGGGTTTGATAAGAATCTTGCGCCTTAACCACTTGCACAAGCTCAACTTTCTCAAACTGGTGTTGACGAATCAAACCACGTGTATCACGCCCATAAGCGCCCGCTTCAGATCTAAAACTTGGCGTGTGACCAACAAATTTCAAAGGCAATTCTTTTTCATTTACCATGGTATCGCGCATCATATTAGTGATTGGCACCTCACCAGTTGGTATTAAGTATAGTGTTTTTGCATCACCCTCTTCACCATGCAAATGGGTTTTAAATAAGTCTGCCTCAAATTTAGGCAATTGACCTGTACCGGTCAGCGATTCACTATTTACCAAATAAGGCACGTAGGCTTCGGTATAGCCATTAACCTCGCTGTGTTGATCCAACATAAACTGAGTCAAAGCACGATGAAGTCGTGCAATTTTTCCTGTCATTACTGAAAAACGTGCGCCGGAAATTTTAGCTGCCGTTTCAAAATCAAGGCCGTGCATCTCGCCCAAATCGACATGATCTTTTACTTCAAAATCATACTGTCCTGGCTCACCCCAAGTAGACACCTCAACATTATCATCTTCAGAATTACCCGCTGGCACAGAATCATGAGGAATGTTTGGCATAGATAGAGCAATATCATCAATTTGTGCTTGAATAGATTGCAACTCTGACTTTGCCGCGTCAAGCTCATCGCCTAAGTCTGCCACTGAGGCCAACAACGGCTTAATATCTTCACCAGCAGCTTTAGCTTTGCCAATAGATTTTGATTGCGTGTTGCGCAAATTTTGCAGCTCTTGGGTTTTAACCTGATTTTTTTTACGACTATTTTCTAATGCTGATAACGCTTTGATATCAAAGGAAAAATTTCGTTTTTGTAGCGCCTTAGCAACAGCTTCTACATCATTTCTTAGTTGCTTTTTACTCAGCATTGTTATATAATGGTTTCCTTATATTGATTTAAATCTCTAATTGAACTAGAGCTTTTAAATAAAACTTATTCGGGAAATTATACTATGTTTAACTCATTTTCGTCCGCTGATGCGTGCAAACTATTGGCCAATGGCGCTCAACTTGTTGACGTTCGAACTGCGGCGGAATTTTCTCGTGGCGCCCTGCCAAACGCAATCAGTTTGCCACTTCAAGGTATCATGAATGCTGCCAATGTAATTGATAAAGACAAAGCTATTGTACTTTATTGTCTAAGTGGCGCACGCTCAGCAACCGCTAAAAATTATCTTATTCAAATGGGTTTTAACGAAGTTCACGATCTGGGTTCATTCAAAAACTACAACTGCGAATAACGCCCGCATTAATTACCGGCAAATACATCCGGTTTGCTTGTTAAAATTCTCACTACATTGAATTAACATAATGCGATATGAGAGTTAAAAGTACCTGGCACAAATCTCAAGTCAAAACCATTGACGACATTGCTGGCGCCTTAGCGTTTAACTCATGGCGTATCACCAAAAACCAGCTAGAAGATTTAATTAACGAAGCTTTTATTATTGAAAAGGCTCAGGTATTTGACGTTATTCGCGAATACATGTGTTATCTCATACAATGTGTTGATCGCCTAACCTTTGACGTGCTTGACGCCAAACAACGTCAAGAGCTTATTATTGCACTGGCCAAACAATCGGCAGACTATTATCACGAAAACAAGCAAGAGCGTATCGGCCCCGGCGATCACTGGCAAGAATTTATTCAAACTTATAATGCTCGCAGTCAAGATTACAGTGATTATGAATTTAAAGATGGTGAGCCAAACTATTTATTCATGCGTTATTTTGCTGAAAAAATTCAAAAGGCAATGACTTCAGCCGATGAAAAATGGATCGTTCAGCAAATCTGTGAAATACAAGCACCAAAAGCATTCAAAGCACTTAATAAGAGCGTTCAACAATTAGTATCTGTTGAAAGTATCGTTTCAACCGCAGAAAAAATTAAACGCAATGAAAATAAAGTGCCGCGCTCAAAGCGCAAATCCACGCGTCAAGATACGCCACTTAAAAACACCTCTTCTAGCGAACACATTACCTAACTTGTAATTTAGCTTGCTTGTCCATAGATAATGATTAATACCAATAAAATCTAAGGACAAATTTATGATTACTATGTGCACAAGTTGCGGTGGACTGAATAAAATCCCCACAGAGAAATTAAACAGCAATCCAAATTGCGGAAAATGCAAACAACCGTTATATAAGGGCGATCCAATTTCTATGACGGGCACACAACTCACTCGCGCCATTGACAAAACAGATGAACTTTTAGTGGTCGATTTTTGGGCAACTTGGTGTGGTCCGTGTCAACAGTTCGCCCCTACTTTCAAACAAGCTGCTAGTCAACTTGAACCGAAAGCTCGCTTTATCAAAATTGAAACTGAAGCAGAACAAGCTATTTCTGCTAAATATAGCATTCGTTCAATTCCAACCTTGGTAATGTTTAAAAACGGCAAAGAAATTGATCGAGTTTCGGGCGCACTAAGTGCACCAGACTTTACCAATTGGGTAAATCAACACACGTAATTCTAAAAACATCAGTCATTCATAAAATTTCCGAAATTTTTACATTAGTGGGAATAAACAACTATTTTTTAGTGAAATATTAAGTAAATTCGCATCATAAGTGCACAACTAAGTTTAATTAGCAATGGTGTATTTTG
>JACKQG010002299.1_pt1 | contig 25175 bp, 21 predicted proteins | sample 8237621 | NCBI WGS metagenome assembly JACKQG01 (sample SAMN15677084, study PRJNA649215) | marine metagenome | biome: marine; feature: Black Sea; material: saline water; isolation source: suspended particulate matter (SPM) from the Black Sea western gyre | collected 2013-06-09/2013-06-10 | depth... | reverse complement strand
AAAAAAATTGACAAAATGATAAAATTGGTGATCCAGCGAGATTTTCAAAGGTCTCGCCCCTTCAGTTGCATATAAAATTGAGACCTTTGCACAACCTTCAAAAAATCAATATTCCGATCCAGATTTGAGACCTTTCTAATCCAGACATCGACTGATTCCATCATAAGTTATGCAAAGGTCTCTCTTTATACAGCTCCGCTCTTTAAATTACATTTAAAATGTAATACAAGCCAATGAAATTACAGTAATTATTATGATTTACAATAAAAGGAGCTCAAGTCCACTTGGCCCCGATTTTCAAACCTGTTCTTTGTTCGCTTCCCAGATCAACACGCGCGGCCGTTCTTTCAGCTTGGGCTCGAGATCATGGTATTCGTCCCGGGTAAAAACCAGGGAGCGGATTTTTCGTTTGATATATCGTTCAGTTTTTCTGCTCAAATCGTTCAAGTGGTAGCGGTCTATATTTCCTACCAGCAAAAGATCTATGATACCGGTATCTTTTCCTTGGGCATAGTCATCTATAAGGTATGCGCTTTCAAGGTCACCCAGTCTGCTGACAATGCTGTCGATAACCTGGTCAAGGCCCATAACTTTACTGACCATGGATTTGAGTTCGGGATAGAGCGGATGCTCCTGATTTGCCTTATAAATGACCTGGCGCCCGTGTTTTTCAGATTTGAGGAGCTTGGTGCTGGTCAGCTGGTTAAGTTCTTCGCGGACCGAATTCGTGGAACAATTGAATTCCTTGGCCAGTTCCCTCAAATAGGAGCGGGTTTCCGGGTTAAAGAAGAAACGAATCAGCAGCTTGATGCGGGTTTTTGATGCAATCAGTCCTGTGAATAGATTTTCCAATGACAGTTCCTTTTGCGAGTAGTTTATCTACTCATAACATATTATGGGGAATTGTCAATTTATTTTTTGATAAAACGAAAACCAAATCATTACACTGGAAAAAATAACAGTTGATAACAGGCCCACAGCAGGATATAAAATCTAAAGATGGATAATTGTAACAGATCATTATAAATCATCAAAATGAACTCAGCTTAAACCATGGAAAAAATCATACCGGAAACATATGATAAATATATCAAAGGGCTGATGGATATCAGCCGGGCCATTACATCGGAGCTTTATCTTGAAGATATTCTCAAGCTGATAGTGATGGTTACGGCCAAGGTAACCGGAGTGGAAATCTGTTCTTTATGGCTTATTGATGAAAGTGTATCCCCGCAAAAGATCCGGCTCAAGGCCACGCAAGCCATTGATCCCGAATATGTGAAAGACCGTTCGCTAAAACTGGATGAAGGTGTGGTCGGCCATGTAGTCACCCACAAAAGGCCACTTATTATCGAAGATGTTCTGAAGGAACCCAGGTTCAAAGAGAAGGAAATGGCCAAGAAGATGGGTTTGGTTTCAATGGTGGGCGTACCCCTTCAGGTTCAGGATGAAAAAGTGATCGGAGTACTGAATTGCTTTACTTCCCGGCCGCACAATTTTCCTGAAACAGAGGTAAATTTGATAACGACGGTGGCCAACCAGGCTGCGCTGGCCATCATTAACACCGAGTTGATGGTCAAGACCAAGGTGATTCAGGAGGAACTTGAGACCCGCAAGCTGGTGGAGCGGGCCAAAGAGATTCTGATGCGCCGTCGCAACCTGGACGGTGATGAAGCGTTTCGATGGATCCAAAAACGGAGTATGGATTATAGAAAAACCATGCGCCATGTGGCTGAAGCGCTCTTGCTTTCGGAAGAACTCGAATAATTTCTTAAATCTGAATGTGGCAAATATATTTTGGTTCTCTAAGAGCAGAAGGCCGGCGTGTCCGGGCTGGGTTTTGTTCATATGGATACAAGCGAGGCCGATATGTCCTTAGCCAACGGTCATCCCCAGGATGATTTTGATCTTTCTTTTAAGGTTTTCCATGAGCTGATGGCCAGAAAGGTCACGGATATCCTTTTGGTTTCCAGTCCCTATGATGCCTTTATTATGGAAGAGGAAGGGCGTCTTGCTGAAAGAATAATACAGGAATACAGGGGGTTAAACCTCTCCCGACCCCCCAAGCTTACCTGGGTATCCACTGCTCAGGAAGCCCTAAACGCTTTATCAGGGAACCGATTTGATCTGGTCATCACAATGCCCCGCCTGGATGATATGGATCCATCCATTTTGGGGCGCAAAATAAAGCAAAATTTTCCAACCCTCCCGGTCTTTCTCCTTGCTCAGAAAACCAGCCGACTGTTTATGGATCCAAAGTATGCCGATCGCAGTTCATTCGACAAATTGTATGTCTGGTACGGCAATACAGACCTGCTGCTGGCCCTAATAAAAAATGTCGAAGATCGGATGAACGTTGAATATGACACCGAAAGAGCCAAGGTGCGGGTCATTATCCTGGTGGAAGATTCTCCCATCTACTGCTCGGTGTTGCTGCCGCTGCTGTATAAAGAGATTGTGATGCAGACCCAGGCGCTGATGGAGGAGTCGTTGAATTCAGAGCACCGCATCCTCCGCATGCGCGCCCGGCCCAAAGTGCTGGTTGCGGATAATTTTGAAGAAGCAGAAAATCTTTACCGGCGTTTCAAGCCATATTTGCTCACCATCTTTTCGGATGTTCGTTTCCCGCGCAACGGTCAAATCGACGAACAGGCCGGCTTTGATTTGCTATCAATGATCAAGCAGGAAAGTCCTGATATACCGCTTCTCAATCTAAGCTCAGAGGAAGCCAACCGGGCAAAAGCGGCTAAAATTCCGGCGGTTTTTTTGAATAAAAACTCGCCTTCATTGCATTCCGAAATTCAATCCTTTTTTGTTGACTATTTAGGATTTGGCGATTTTATTTTCCGGTTGCCCGACGGCAGGGAGGTGGCCAGGGCATCCAGCCTGCGGGCTATGGAAGAGATTCTGCCCTCTATTCCAGACGAATCCGTTTATTATCATGCTATTAGAAACCATTTTTCCAGCTGGCTATTTGCCCGCTCCGAGATCCTCTTGGCTTCAAAGTTGAAACCGGTTAAAGCCACAGACTTTTCAAGTGCAGCCGAAATCAAACAATACCTCAAAGACTGCATTCATCAGCGACGCAAAGGCCGCCAGAGGGGCGTTGTAACTGATTTTGTTCCCGGGGACTATGATACACATGCAGATTTTGTTAAAGTCGGTAAAGGTTCTTTAGGGGGTAAGGCCAGAGGGCTTGCGTTTTTTTCCAACCTGCTCAAGGAAAATATCGAGTTTCAAAATAAATTTCCAGAGACCGTCATCCATGTGCCCAAGACCCTTGTAATCTCTACGGAAGGGTTTGATAACTTTATCGATCAAAACAATCTCAAAGATCTTTTAGGCCAAGATCTAAGTGATGCCCGTATTTCCAAAATATTCTTAGAGGCCCGGTTTCCGGATTGGTTGGAAAAGGCCCTGGAACTGTTCCTGAAACAGACCGGGTATCCTCTGGCAGTACGTTCTTCCAGTCTCCTTGAGGACGCCCAGTTTCAACCTTTTGCCGGTATTTACAAGACCTTTATGCTGCCCAACAACCATCGCGATTTAAAGCAAAGACTTAAGCAGCTTATCATGGCCATAAAGCTGGTGTACGCTTCGACCTACCTGGAGACGCCGCAGGTTTATGCTAAGAGCACGCTGCATCGTATTGAAGATGAAAAAATGGCGATTCTTATCCAGCAGCTAACCGGAACGGAGCATGACGGTTATTTCTACCCGGCGTTTTCCGGGGTGGCCCAGTCCTACAACTATTATCCGCTGGCGCACATGAAAGCGGAAGAAGGCATTGTTCATATGGCGCTGGGTCTTGGAAAAACAGTTGTCGAAGGCGGTCAAGTTCTTCGTTTTTGCCCCAAATATCCTCAGTTTCTGCCCCAGTTCTCCAAAGTGGAAGACATTCTGAAAAATTCTCAGCGCTTCTTTTATGCTTTAAAAATGGATGATTTCCCAAGTAAAATTGACTCTGCTGACGATGCCACACTGGCGAAACTGGAGATCGAGGATGTTCAGGATCATGATCCGGTTAAATATCTTGCAAGCACCTATATTCCCGAAGATCACAGGATCAGAGATTCGGTCCATCCTAACGGACACCTGGTACTGACATTTGCCAGAATACTGAAATACAGCTCATTTCCAATTCCTGATGTACTATCAGAACTACTAAAGATAGGACGCAAAGGGATGGGTGGGGCTGTGGAAATCGAATTTGCCGTGAACCTTCCCTTTAATGGGAATCAAAAAGCGGAATTTTCTCTGCTCCAGATCAGACCCATGGCTCTGGGACCAAAGCATATAGATATTGCTATCAGCGACCAGGAGATCGACCAGGCCTTTTGTTATTCTAAAAATGCCATGGGAAACGGCAAAATTAAAGATATCGCTGACATTGTTTTTGTAGATATCAATACGTTTGATCCTGCCCGTACTGTTGAAATCGCTGCTGAAATCAGCGGTGTTAACAAATTGCTAAAACACCGGAACCGCAAGTATCTTCTGATCGGTCCGGGACGCTGGGGCTCTGCCGACCGCTGGCTGGGGATTCCTGTTAGCTGGAATGATATTTCAGGTGTGGGAGCCATCATCGAAACAACATCCGATAAATTGCAGGCCGAGCCTTCCCAGGGGACCCACTTTTTTCATAATTTAACATCTCTTGGGATCGGTTACATCACTCTTTCAGAGAGAGATGAAGATTTTATTGACTGGCAATGGCTGAAATCATTGCCTCCTGCAAAGGAAACAGCTTTTTTAAAACATATAAGACTGGATGCTCCGTTGGCCATCAAGATCGACGGGAAAGGATCACGTGCGGTGTTGTACGCTTAAAAAGCCAAAAACTAAACAAATAAAAATGTTCCAAAGATATGTTGTAGTGCAACAATTAAACAGATACTGGATGCTGGTTTCTGGATACTGGATAAAATAAGGAATTCTGCCATTTTTATAATGATAAAGCGAGCTGACTTCATTATAGTCGCCTATGGCTACGACGGCTGAATGCAATTCCGTATGCCAGCATCAAGTATCCGGCATCCAGCATCGGCAGGTTCTTCAGAATAAAAGTGCCATATACTTAACCACTGCTATTCGATTAAAGAACTGAGCTTCACTAGAGAAAAGAACAGGAGGTTAGTAATGAAAACAACCATGGAGTTGCTAAAAGCCCGGGATCTGCATGAAAAGGAATTTCATCAAGCCGTGCAAGAAGTCGTAGAAACCGTTCAGCCGGTTATGGATCGCAACCCACAATACCGCCAGAATGCCGTGCTGGAGAGAATCATAGAACCTGAGCGCGTGATTATGTTTCGAGTTCCCTGGATGGATGACCAGGGACAGGTGCATGTCAACCGCGGGTTCAGGATTGAAATGAACAGCGCCATCGGACCTTACAAAGGGGGATTGCGCTTTCATCCCTCGGTCAACTTGAGCATCCTCAAATTTTTAGCCTTTGAACAGGTCTTTAAAAACGCGTTGACCACTCTTTCCATGGGCGGTGGTAAAGGCGGGTCGGATTTTGATCCCAAAGGAAAATCTGACAATGAAGTCATGCGGTTCTGCCAGAGCTTTATGGCGGAGCTTTTTCGCCATATCGGTCCGGATACGGACGTCCCGGCCGGAGATATTGGCGTGGGCGCCAGAGAAATCGGATATCTGTTTGGAATGTATAAGAAACTGCGCAATGAATTTACCGGCGTATTAACCGGCAAAAGTCTGGGCTGGGGAGGGAGTCTCATCCGGCCGGAAGCAACCGGGTACGGGAGTGTCTATTTTGCCGCCGAAATGCTGGCTACCCGCAATGAGAATCTTGAAGGTAAAATCTGCCTGGTTTCAGGTACGGGCAACGTGGCGCAATTCACTACTGAAAAAATTCTCGAACTGGGCGGCAAAGTGGTGACTCTCTCTGATTCTACCGGCTATATTTATGATGAGGAAGGTATCGACGCCGGCAAGCTGGCTTTTGTGAAACGCTTGAAAAACATCCAACGGGGCCGCATCAAGGAGTACACTGAAAAATATGTAAAGTCGGTTTACAAGGAAGTAGAACCTGAGCAGGAATACAATCCCTTGTGGAACCACAAGGCCGACTGCGCTTTTCCCAGCGCCACGGAGAATGAGATCAACCCCAAGGACGCTTTAAACCTCATAAATAATGGTGTTAATCTGGTCTGCGAGGGAGCCAACATGCCTAGCACCCCCGAAGCCATCAATGTTTTTGTGGACAAAAAAATACTCTATGCTCCCGGCAAGGCTTCAAATGCCGGCGGGGTGGCAGTTTCAGGGCTGGAAATGGCTCAGAACAGCATGCGTTTGAACTGGCCCGCCGAAGAAGTGGATCGCCGTCTCAAAATGATTATGAAAAATATTCACCAGACCTGTCTGGATGCGGCAGCTGATTACAACGAACCCGGCAACTATATGGCCGGTGCCAATATCGCCGGATTTTCGAAAGTAGTGAATGCCATGCTGGATCAGGGCCTTGTTTGACAAATTACCACATCAAACCTAACCCGGATAAACCGGAATTAAACAAGATTCTCTCGCAAAGGCGCAAAGACGCCAAGATTATAAAAATATTTATCTTTGTTTTCCTTTGCGGGCTTTGCGCCTTTGCGTGAAATAATGTACCGCTCAATCATCCTCGACAATTGCAGATTTTATTCATCGATGATCACGGTGCCGTTTTGGTCTCTTTTGACTTTCGTAATCCCGGGATGTTGTTTTTCCAGTGCCTCTAAGGACGAGGACTGCTGCCGGACAATGTTGAGTAGTCGCTGGTTTTCGGCCATAAGATCCTGTTGTTGGAGGGCTTGGCGAATCGTTACCATCAGGTCAACCATGTTGCAGGGTTTGGTAAAGAAACGGTAGATCTCTCCTTCATTAATAGCGTGGATGGCGGATTCGAGGCTGGCGTGCCCCGTAAGAATCATGCGGATGGTATCAGGATATTGCCGCCGGACAATAGCCAGAAATTCCGTTCCGGACATGCCCGGCATTTTTTCATCCGAGAGGACGACATCCACATGTTCTTGGGCTATAATATCGAGAGCTTCTTCTGCTGAATCTGCGCACAGAATCTCATAGGGCTCGCGTGATAGCGCTTGTGTCAACATGTCTCTGATGGCGGGCTCATCATCAACGACTAGGACTGCATGCTGCATGGTACATGCCCCATCTAAGTTGTTATGTAATCGTTCACAGGTTAAATTTATGCCGTACGGAATTGTTTTGAAAGATGAACGTCAAACATCGAACGTCCAACGTTGACGGTCTCGTAAAAAGTCAAAATATTCAAAACTCAGCTTTGTAACCCATTGAAATAATTAAGAGCCAAATCCAAAAAATGGCAATTTTCGGACTTTTTACGAGACCATCAACGTTGAACATCGAATAATGATGTCGCTCCGCTCCTCAAATTATTTTATCACCGGAAAAAGTCAATACACAACTTTTTTCGTTAAATAATCTCCAATGTTCATCTTTTATTATTTACCTTTTCTTCTCATTCACCATTCGATGTTGGGCGTTCGATGTTCGATGTTCATTTATTAGTAGGCCTTCCACAGTCCATCCGGTGCAAAAATAAATTTGCGATTATGGGTACATGCTCCCCTTTACATGAGCTTTCTTTTTAAAGCGGCGTAGCCGCGCTATATAAAATCGCTTTAGCGATTTTATAGCTGTACGACCTGCCTTTCCCTGGGCGCCTCGCACCGGGTGGAGGACTTTTTTTTCTTCAACATTGCTCGTGCTGATTTCAGCTTGGCATTAATGTCAACATCTTTCTGGCCTGGATCATGGTGGAAGAGATACAAAGTCTTTACCTTGGCACGGGCGGCCAGATCCACCACCTGTGAGATGGCAGAATGGCCCCACCCGATTTTGGCTTCATATTCCTTGTCGGTGTAAGTACAGTCGGTGATCAGGACGTCGGTGTCCGCCACGAAATCGACAAGCTGGTCCAAGTAGAACTTATTGTAAAACTGGTTGGATTTCGGATAGAGTTCATTGTCGGTGACATAACAGAGCGATTTGTTCTTATATTCCACTCGGTATCCCAGACAGTAGCCGGGATGGTTAAGCAGCATGGTTCTTATCTTTATACCGTTTATTTCGAACTCTTCTTCCTTCAAATCGCGGAAAGTGACCATAGCGCTGAATTCCTTGATATTGATGGGAAAATAGACGCCGTCCATTTGTCCTGAAATCAGCTCGCGCATGGAAATGTCGCCGTGTGACGGCCCGAAGATTTCAATTTCGTTGCCTTGAGTATACAACGGTACGAAAAATGGTATGGCGTTGATATGGTCCCAGTGGGGATGGGAGATAAAAATTTTGGCGCCCACCAGCGGGCGGTTTTCGGCTACTAGATAATTTGATAATGATTTGATGCCGGTGCCGGCGTCGAAAATGAAAAGACTGCCTTTGGCAAACTCCAGGCTGACGCAAGATGTGTTTCCGCCGTATTTTGTGGTCTCTTTGCCGGGGACCGGAAGGGTGCCGTGGACCCCCCAAAAGGTCAGTTCAATACGGTCCTGGATGACGCGGTGCAGTTGATCGACGATTTTTTTCGTATCAATTGGTTTGGTGATGTAACCGTCAGCGCCAAAGCTAAAAGCTCGTTTACGGTCGAACTCGTAAGATTTGCTGGATACCACAATGATTTTGGTGGCATCCAGGTCAGGTTCGGCCCGCAGCCTTTTGATAAGTTCAAGGCCGTCCATTTCAGGCATCATCATGTCCAGAATAACACAATCGGGTACTTGTTCGATAATTTCGGTCAGGGCTCTGGTACTGGAGATGTTAGAAGATACAATGTGCGATTCTTTTTCAAGAAGATTGCTAAGCAGTTTGATAGAGATCTGGTCGTCATCAACAATGAAAAACTGAAGTCTCTTAGCCATGTCCCCCCTGAAGGAGATTATAAGTGAAAAGCGGTTTTCTAATGCTGTGGGTTTGCCGGTTGGCATCATTTCAAACCTGATTTTAAGTTTTGCAGCGTGCAACAGATCGACTTTTACGAAAATAATTGTGGCAACACATTGCTTTTAATTATAAAAATTGTAAGAGAAAGAAACCTGAAAGTCAACTAAGTTTTCCCCTCCGCTACAGACCGCTTTGATATAATATTTTTTTGCTTTCTTTTTGATGTTCTTCATGAGAAGCTTGGGTTAAGCACTACCTCCTGTTAACTTTACACTTATGCATCTTCCGTTTGCCATGCCATGGAACAAAACCAAACCTTTCTGGATCTGTGCCGCTCTATTCGGGCTTGTTTTTGCAGTTCTTTTTTCCGTGCGCTTGGGCCTGTTCAAAAGCCTAAATGTTAATCCCAAAACCGTATCTTTATCAGGTATTAATTCCCTGCCCGCCAAGGATTCATGGATGAATATTTTTCAAAACGGCCGCAAAATTGGATCTTCACACACAACTTTTTCAAAAACCGCCAGCGGTTACCGCCTTTACGAAAAGATACATATGCGCATTAATACAATGGGGCTGGTCCAGGACTTGCGCCTCAATACAGGCGGAAGGCTAAATCCGGATTTTACGCTTTCGTCGTTTGATTTTGAGATTAGTTCTGACCGTTTTCGGTTTGTGGTCGAGGGAACTATTTCAAACGACCTACTTTCCATTCAAACACTAAGTTCCGGATCCAAGCGAAAGATTGATATCGAGCTCAAGGAGAGAATATATATTATACCCGGCATATTAAAAGCAGTAGCGGCTTCCGCTTTGGTGCCCGGAGACGAGTTTGCCTTTCAAATTTTTGATCCTGCTACAATGGGAAGGGAGACTGTCATTGTCAAGGTTATTGGCCGTGAGGAAGTCCTGAATCAGGGAATCAAAAAAACGGCAACAAAATTGTCGCTAATGTTTAAAGGCGTAACTCAGCTGGCATGGATAGATGAAAACGATGAAGTGATTAAAGAGAAGGGCTTTTTGGGGATCAGTTTAGAAAAAACAACACGTGATAATGCGCTTTTCGGGCTTCCTTTAGAAGCGAGTCAGGATCTTACAACAGTTGCTTCTGTCCCTTCGAATATGTTAATTGACGATGCAGGCAAACTGACCAGGCTCGAAGTTGAAATTGGAGGTGTCAAATACGATGATATAGATCTGCACGGCGGCAGGCAGTCTTTGGTCGATAATGTACTGACTATAACTATAGAGTCATTATCGGATCTTGCGTCTTTTGCTGCCGAGAATAAATCCCATGAAGATAGAAAAGAATTTTTAAAACCGACTCCGTTCGTACAGTCTGATCATCCCAAGATACGAAAACTGGCCCAAAAAATCGTATCAGGGAATGAAGTGCCGTTAACAAAAGCTGTAAGACTGGTTGACTGGGTCTATAAAAATATCGACAAGCGACCGGTTCTTTCCCTGCCTGACGCCCTCTCTACCCTCGAGAATCGTATGGGTGACTGCAATGAGCATGCCGTGCTGCTGGCTGCCCTTGCGCGGGCGACAGGCATACCTGTAAAGATTGAAGCCGGACTGGTTTATTTAAACGGGCGGTTTTACTACCACGCCTGGAATCTTTTGTACCTTGGAAAGTGGGTGACGGCGGATGCTCTTTTTGGCCAGATACCGGCAGATGTGACCCACATACGCTTTGCAAGCGGGCAGCAGAAACAGCAGCTTGATTTGATGAGCATTATAGGCAAGATAAAGTTAAAGATTGTAAAGAAAACTGGCCCATAATACCAGGCGTTGGTTGCCCCTGAAAGGGGCTCCTCTCCTGCAAGCCGGACAAGTGAAAAGTGCCTAAAGTGAGCTAAAGTGCCTAAAGTTATTGAGTCGCTTTGCTCCGCTGGTTTTATATAATTGACAGAATTCCTTAACTTTAGCTCACTTTAAACTTTAGTGCACTTCAAACTCTTGCTCCGTTTCTTCAGACAGAAGCGGACAACTCTGACCTGGCCCCACAGGACCAGGTTTTCAAGATCAAAATAAGCCAGGTGCTATGATAGAACTTACCGGACTGTCCAAAAGATATACTGATTTAGTTGCTGTAAACGATCTGAACATTATTGTGCCCGAGGGCGAGATCTTCGGATTTATCGGCCCCAACGGGGCGGGCAAAACCACGACGATAAACATGATGGGAGGGATCATAACACCGACTTCAGGCAGCGTAACGATCTGCGGTATCCGGATGGAAGAGCACCCGGAAAAGGCCAAAAGAAAAATCGGCTTTATTCCGGACAGGCCGTATCTATATGAAAAGCTCACCGCCATGGAGTTTCTTGAGTTCACCTCAGATCTTTATGGTGTTAATGAGAATGATTTTCTGGCCAGATCTCAAGAACAATTGGAGATGTTTTCACTTTCCGAATGGTCCAATGAGCTCATAGAATCGTATTCACACGGCATGAAGCAGCGACTTGTTATGGCAGCGGCGCTCTTGCATGAACCGGAAGTTATTATTGTCGATGAACCGATGGTGGGGCTCGATCCGGTGGCGATCAAAATGGTGAAAGAACTCTTTAAGCACCTTGCCGCCGAGGGTGTAACCATTTTCATGTCGACCCATACCCTGAAAGTGGCCGAAGACATTTGTGATCGCATCGGTGTCATTCATAAGGGCTCGCTTGTCGCCAACGGAACACCCGAGGATCTGAGGCGCCTCACCGATGCCGGCGAAGCGGACCTTGAACAGGTGTTTATGCGTTTGACTGAAGAATGAAAACTGTCATCACACTACTAAAGCCCAGGATTTTATCCTTTAAGTTTAAGCGTTTTTCAAGCGACAACCAGGATGCTTTGGTTAAGTTGTTGGTTTTCGGGACGATCGGGGTTCTTTTCTGGGGCGGTATCTTTGCTGTCTCTTTGCGTGTTCTCGGTTATTTTAAGGGGATTGAAGAGCTTGGTGACATATTAGCCTACAAACTTCTATCCATGATTCTGCTGACGTTTCTTTCGGTCCTGGTTTTCAGCAGCATTCTAACATCCCTTTCGAAACTGTATCTTTCCAGAGATCTGCCCCTTGTTCATTCCATGCCGGTTTCAAGCTACAAGATATTTATTGCAAGGTGGATAGAGAGCACCATTGACAGTTCCTGGATGCTAATCGTATATACTCTTCCGGTCTTTATTTCATACGGAATTGTATATCAAGCCGGCATGTTTTTCTATGGCAATATCATTTTCGTTCTTTTGTCCCTTTCCATAATTGCATCCGGCATCAGTTCTTTGCTTGTAATGCTCACCGTGATTGCCATTCCGGCGGGTCGCATCAAGAGCATATTTGTGCTCCTCGGCCTGATTTTTTTTCTGGTACTCTTTTTTGCCTTTCGTTTTTTAAGGCCGGAACGTCTGGTTGATCCAGAGGTTTTTTCAACCGCCCTTATTTATCTGAAAGCCTTAAAAACGCCGGCGCCGCCTTACCTTCCAAGCACATGGGCTTTTGACAGTCTCAAAACGATACTTGAAGGCAAAATTGTAAAGAGCCTTTTGCATACCTCACTTTCGTGGAGCTTTGCAGGGGTGGTGGTATTTATCAATATCATTATTGCAGATGCCATTTACATCAAAGGGCTGTCAAAAACTCAGACGGCACCGTCAAGACTTTTAAAACGAAGTATATCAGAAGGTCGTTTATTGTTTTTTTTGTCACGTCCGGTCAGGGCCTTGGCCGTCAAAGAGATCCGGACCTTTTTCCGGGATCAAACCCAATGGTCCCAGCTTTTTCTTATTGGGGCCCTGGTAGTGATATATGTCTACAATTTTAATGCTCTGCCTCTGGAAAAGGCCCCCATAAAAACTGTCTATCTTCAAAACCTCCTTTCTTTTCTGAACATGGGGCTTGCAACCTTTGTGCTTACCGCCGTTTCAGCGCGTTTTGCCTTTCCTGCCGTAAGTAGCGAAAGGGAGTCGTTCTGGCTTGTAAAATCAGCGCCAATAACGCTCAGAAGCTTCTTGTGGATAAAGTTCTTTATCTATTTCTTTCCTCTGCTGGCTCTAACTGAAATCCTGATTATTGCTACCAATATTCTTCTCAAAGTTACCCCCTTTATGATGGTGCTCTCCGTAGTAAATGTATTTTTCATGGTTCCGGGAATTGTTTCCATGGGGATCGGTTTTGGTGCCGCGTACCCTGATTTTAAATCCGAAAATCCTGCTCAAACAGTGACGAGTTTCGGAGGACTTCTTTTCATGATGGTATGCGCCGGATACATCGGTACCGTCATAGTCCTGGAGGCAGGACCGGTTTACAACCTTTTTATGGCGGATATCGACGGAAGGGTGCTGACCGTTATTGAACGGATATGGATCCTCGGGTCGTTTGGCCTGGCTTTTATTCTCAGCATCCTTGCAGTCGTCATGCCTATGAACTTCGGCGAAAAAAAGCTGGCCAATACGTTGCTATAATCCGAATTGTTATTGTCAAACAAGAATCATGTCTTATAGTATTATCTTTAATGAATTCGTCAATAAGGTAACAGTTAAGCCACTAAGGGACAAAGGCACAAAGAATCGGACAATGTAAATTAGTGTTATAATTTTAGAGGCTTGGTGTCTTAACTATTGCGGTTAAATAAAAATAACAGGAGCAACAATGGCGGAAGTCGACAAAGATGATCTTGTAAGTATACTGGAGGAAAATGAAAAAGAGGCAACCTTGCCCAAAACACTTCCGTTAATGGCGGTTCGGGATGTAGTGATTTTTAACGATATGCTTCTCCCTCTTTTTGTTGGCCGCGAAAAATCGGTTCGGGCTGTGGAAGAGGCGATAACAAAGGACGGTTTTTTGCTTTTGGCCACGCAAAAGGATCCAGGTATTGAAAACCCGGGGCCGGACGAAATATATCAGGTCGGCACTGTTAGTCGGGTCCTGCGAGTACTGAAGCTGCCTGACGGTCGTGTCAAGGCGCTTGTACAGGGTATCGCCAAAGCCAGAATCGTCAAGTACGTTGCAAGGCGTTCGTTATATCGCGTACGTATTGAAATTATCGAAGAAGAACCTGTCGAGGAAATCAACCTTGAAATTGAAGCGCTGATGAGGAATGTTCGCGAACATGCTGAAAAAATTATGGCATTTCGTGGTGAGTTGACCGGCGACGTTGATACGGTACTTGAAAGCATCGAAGACCCCGGCAGACTTGCTGATCTTGTGACCTCAAATCTTAGATTAAAAATCGAAGAGTCCCAAAGTCTGCTCGAAATAGCTAACCCGGTGGAACGTCTAAAAAAAATAAACGATCTGCTTTCTCGGGAGGTGGAACTTTCGTCGATGCAGGCCAAAATTCAGTCTGATGTCAGGGATGAAATATCAAAAAATCAGCGAGACTTTTTCCTGCGCGAACAAATGAGAGCTATCCATAAGGAACTTGGCGAAAGTGATGAAAGAGCCCAAGAAATTGCAGAATACAAAAAGAAGATTAAAAAAGCCAAAATGTCTAAAGAAGCGGGGAAAGAGGCCTTAAAGCAGTTGAAACGCCTTGAACAGATGCACCCTGACTCTGGAGAAGCTTCGGTTGTGCGAACGTATTTGGACTGGCTGGTTGAAATGCCCTGGAGCAAAGCGACTAAAGATATAATTGATATCAAGAACGCCCAAAAGGTACTCGATAAAGATCACTTTGGGCTGGAAAAGGTAAAAGACCGCATCCTCGAGTACTTAAGCGTCCGTAAACTTAATCCCAAGATGAAAGGCCCCATTCTTTGTTTTGTCGGTCCTCCCGGAGTGGGCAAGACGTCCTTGGGTCAGGCGATTGCGCGTGCCATGAAACGTAAATTTATACGGATATCTCTTGGCGGTATCCGTGATGAGGCCGAAATCAGAGGGCACCGCCGGACTTATATAGGCGCGCTGCCGGGTCGCATCTTGCAAGGATTGAAGCAGAGCGGGACAAATAATCCTGTTTTCATGATGGACGAGATAGACAAAGTGGGGTCTGATTTTCGCGGTGATCCTTCTTCAGCCCTTCTGGAAGCCCTTGACCCCGAGCAGAATTATGCGTTTAGCGATCATTATCTGAGCTTGCCGTTTGATCTTTCCAAGGTTATGTTTATTCTAACCGCCAACGTAACCGATACCGTTCCTTCAGCTCTTCTTGACAGGATGGAAGTCATTACGCTTTCCGGCTACACTCAAGAAGAAAAAAAGTCGATTGCCCGCAGACACCTTATCCCGCGTCAAATCAAGGAGAACGGTTTAAAGCCCAGAAGCACGCAAATCAGCCCAGGAGCTTTGCAACAAATTATAGCAGAATACACCTCCGAGGCCGGATTGAGAAACCTTGAAAGGGAATTAGGAGCTCTGTGCCGCAAGTTGGCTCGCAAGCTTGCAGAGGGAGAAAAAGGCCCTTTTAAGATTACCAGAAACAACTTGCAAAAATACCTGGGTGTTTCCAAATATATCCCTGAAATGGATCAGGAAAACAGCCAGATTGGCTTATCTGCCGGTTTGGCCTGGACACAGGCCGGTGGAGAAGTTCTGTATGTTGAGGCCACGCTAATCGGCGGCAAAGGGGAATTGATTGTAACCGGCCAGCTTGGTGATGTTATGCAGGAGTCTGCACGTGCGGCCCTAAGCTATACCAGGGCAAATCTTAGTTCCTTTGGTATAGAAGAGAACGTTTTGGACAGCATGGATGTCCATATTCACGTGCCCGCCGGAGCAATACCAAAAGACGGGCCCTCGGCCGGGATAGCAATGGCCGCGGCGCTTATATCTGCTTTGACAAAGAAACCGGTAAACAAAAATGTTGCCATGACTGGAGAAATCACACTACGAGGGAGAGTTTTGCCGATCGGTGGTTTAAAGGAAAAAGCACTTGGTGCCCTGAGGGCAGGAATTCGTACAATAGTTTTTCCTGAAAAGAACAAAAGGGATCTGGTCGATATTCCAAAGTACGTAAAGCGCAAGATCAATTTTGTGCCTGTCAAAAACATGGATAAGGTTTTAGAAATAGCCCTATGAAAATACTTGCTGTTGATACATCGACAACAAGCTGCAGCGTTGCCGTTGTCGATAAAGACCTATTGCTGGCTGAAATGACGATTGACAGGGAGCAGACCCATGCAAAACATTTAATGGATATGATTCATACTGTCATAGAATTTTCAGGCCTTGCAATTGCTGACCTGGACGGCTTTGCGGTAACCAGGGGCCCGGGAACTTTTACGGGATTGCGTATTGGAATAAGTACCATTAAGGGACTGGCCATGGCGTCCGGGAAACCGGTAGTGGGTATTTCAAGCCTAGATGCTCTTGCCGAACAGTGCGCCTGCTCTGCATATTTCATCTGTGTGCTGCTGGATGCGCGTAAAGGAGAAGTATATTTTTCAGGCTACAGGTTTGAAGACGGCGTTTTGAAAAAGGAAGTCGATGAGGGCGTTCTGCCTCCCCGGCAGGCTGTGCGTGATATCAATGAACCGTCTTTGCTTGTTGGCAACGGGGCTCGGGTTTATCGAGATACGCTCGTAGAAACCATGGGAGGGTTGGCATATTTTGCATTGCCCTGCCAGAATACGATTAGGGCTTCAACGGTTGCCCGGCTCAGTAAGAATAGATTCGAAAAAACTAAGACAGATGATGTCGCCACGTTGATACCACAGTATATCCGCATGTCGGATGCTGAACTGAATTATAAAAAAGTCGATAGAATTAGTTGACTTTGACGTTTCCCTGAAAGGTTGCGGTTATCATTGACAATACCGCTAGTCCCTGCTATATATTTTTCGATTGATAGATGGAAATAGAAAGACCTTTGAATAACTTTCAATTTTGTTCCGGCAAAATTTTTGGGCAAAAGTAAGGTTTTCAAAGGTTTCGGTTATTATTGGTTTTGCAAAAAGTCACGAATTCAACTATAGATGGGTAATTATATTTGGTCCGACCGGCCGAGCCATACAGCTTTTCCCGTGGCAAGTGCAGGATATTCTTTTATATTTGCCGCAGCGCTTACGACTTTTGTATTCGCACTGTTGCAGTTGACTGTTTTGGCTCTGGTTAGTCTGGCTGCCACCTTTTTCATCTGTTATTTTTTCAGGGATCCGGACCGTGTTATCCCTAATTCCGATGGTGCTGTGGTTTCGCCCGCCGACGGCAAGATCATCCTGGCGGGACCGGTGGAAAACAGCCCGTTTTTTAATGATAGAGGCCTGAAGATCAGTATCTTCATGTCGGTTTTTAATGTTCATGTAAATCGGATACCATATGAAGGTATTATAAAAACGGTCAGTTATCATCCAGGGAAATTTTTTTCGGCCAATCTGGACAAAGCATCCCGGCACAATGAACACAATGCGGTTGGTTTAGAGACCGATCAAGGAAAGCAGATATTTTTTGTCCAGATTGCCGGTCTTATTGCCCGGCGAATTATTTGCAAAGTCAAAGAGGGTGATAAGGTGGTTCGTGGTCAGCGTTTTGGCATGATATGTTTTGGATCACGTCTCGATGTTTATCTGCCGCTTGATACGAATTTGAAGGTGAGGGTTGGGGATAAAGTAAAGGCGGGGACATCTATATTGGGAGACTTAGCATGAAAAGAAGAAAAAAGCTCAAAAAAGAAAGATCGCGCCGCGGGATTTACATTTTGCCTAACATATTTACATCACTTAATCTTTTCTGCGGGTTTTATGCAGTCATTGCTGCCATCGACGGCAAATTCGCTGCTGCTGCAATCGCTATAATCATTGGTGTGATGTTTGATATTCTGGATGGAAAAATCGCCAGAGCTACCAATACAACCAGCCAATTCGGCCTGGAATACGATTCTCTGGCTGATCTTATATCCTTTGGTCTGGCCCCGGGTATTATGATATACTTGTGGGCCCTCAAACCCATGGGTAGAATCGGCTGGCTGGCAGCCTTTCTGTTTATGGCTTGCGGTGCTCTGCGCCTGGCGCGTTTCAACTCCCAGGTAGGTACGGTCGGCAGTGATTACTTTGTGGGGTTGCCGATACCGGCCGGAGCAAGTATGGCAGCTACCACTGTTTTGTTTTGTCACCGGTTTAACATCGCCGGCAATCCTATAATAATTTTAATTTTGCTCTACATTCTTTCTTTTTTAATGGTCAGTACCATAAAATACAACAGCTTTAAAAAACCGGAACTATTTAGAAAGATGAATTTCAACGTTCTGGTTGCCGTAATCCTGATATTGATATTTATTGCTTCACAACCACCCATAGCCTTGTTTATTTTAGGGCTCGCTTATGTCATTTCAGGCCCTTACATAACCATTAGGCATCATAGAAAATTAATGCAAAAAGCTTCCATAACTCACGAAGTTAAAGAGCACTGATCGAGCCTCCGTATAGTTCTAAACTACTTTAATTATCAAAAAGATTAATCTGGGACATTTGAGTGAGGAATTATGTTAAAAGAGTATAATATTTCAGTAATACCGGGCGATGGTACGGGACCGGAAGTCGTTGCAGAAGGTATCAAGGTTCTTGACACCGTTGCAGAGAAGTGCGGTTTCAGTTTGAATTTTACCCATTACCGCTTAGGTGGCGAACACTATAAGGCCACAGGCGAGATCCTGCCGGAAGACGTACTTGAACCCTTGGCCGCATCCGATGCAATATATCTGGGTGCCATTGGCCACCCTGATGTTAAACCGGGTGTTCTGGAAAAAGGCATCCTGTTGAAACTCCGCTTTGACCTTGACCAGTATATCAATTTAAGACCGGTTAAACTTTATGAAGGTGTGATGACGCCTATAAAGGACAAGGGGCCCGCAGATATAGATTTTGTCGTGGTGCGTGAAAATACGGAAGGCCTTTATGCCGGTGCCGGCGGCTTTTTAAAACGCGGCACCGCCGATGAAGTAGCCGTCCAGGAATCGATAAATACCCGCAAAGGTGTGGAAAGGTGCATACGGTATGCCTTTGAGTTTTGCAGGAATAGGAACAAGCAAAAAAAACTGACCCTATGCGGTAAAACGAACGTGCTAACCTTTGCCTTTGATCTGTGGGAGCGTGCCTTTTATGAAGTCGCCGAAGAATATCCTGATATCGAAACCGACTATGCCCATGTTGATGCCATCTGTATGTGGATGGTAAAAAACCCGGAATGGTTCGACGTTATTGTCACCGACAACATGTTCGGGGACATTATTACCGATTTGGGTGCCATGATTCAGGGAGGGATGGGGATTGCCGCCGGCGCAAACATTAATCCGGAAGGGGTTTCAATGTTCGAACCGATTGGCGGGTCCGCGCCCAAATATACCGGCAGGCAGATCATTAACCCCATTGCAGCTATTTCAGCAGCCCAGCTTATGCTGGAAACGATCGGTGAGCATAAGGCCGCCTCCTCGATAGAACAAGGCGTAATAAAAGTACTGCGTGACGACCTGAAGGATGTTGCGGCCGGCAAAATGGGCTACACGACCCAAGAGGTCGGGGATCTGGTCACTGATTATGTTAAGGGCCTTTAGTTTTTAGTGATAAGTATTGAGTATTTAATGGAAAATAAAATTCTAAACTAAAAAAGTGTGAAGTGACTAAAGTGAGCTAAAGTGAGCTAAAGTTGAGGAATTCTGTCAATTTTTATATGAATAGATAGAGCGAAGCGAAACCTTAACTTTAGGCACTTCAAACTTTAGTGCACTTTAGGCACTTTCCCAATTTATCCGGGTTGGGATTAAAAGGATAACCGTCATGTCTGCAAAAAAATTTAACATAGCTGTTGCCGGTGCCACCGGCGCTGTCGGAAATCAGATGATCGCTTGTCTTGAGGAGCGGAGCTTCCCGATTGAAACAATTAAATTGTTAGCCTCGGCTCGTTCAGTGGGGCGCAGGCTTGACTTCAGGGGAGAGTCGATAGCTGTTGAGGAATTGACGGAAAGTTCTTTTAAGGGTGTGGATGTCGCCCTTTTTTCGGCAGGCGGCGGCATAAGTGAAAAATTTGCTCCGCTGGCCGCGGAGGACGGCTGCGTGGTAATTGACAATTCGAGTGCATGGCGGATGGACCCTGAAGTTCCCCTGGTGGTTCCCGAAGTTAATCCCCATGCGATTGCTCAATATAAAAATAAGGGAATAATCGCAAATCCTAATTGTTCGACTATTCAGATGGTTGTTGTGCTGCATCCATTGCATCAGAAATACGGCGTCAGGCGGGTCGTGGTTTCAACATATCAGTCCGTATCCGGGACCGGTCAAAAAGCGATAGATGAACTAGACCTTCAGACCCGGGCAATATTGAATTTCAAAGAGTACGAAAAGAAAGTATATCCGCATGTCATTGCTTTTAACTGTCTGCCGCACATCGATGTGTTTTTAGAGAACGGTTACACTAAAGAAGAAATGAAAATGGTCAACGAGACTCTAAAAATCTTTGAGGACGACACTATCGGAATTACCGCCACAACCGTCCGTGTACCGGTTTTTTACGGTCATTCGGAATCGATCAATATTGAGATGAAAGAAAATGTCACTGCCGACGAGGTTAGAACTCTGCTCGAGCAGTCGCCTGGCATTAAAGTTGTTGATGATCCGGGAAACAACATTTATCCCATGGCAATTGATGCTGCCGGTCAGGATTTGACATTAGTCGGCCGCATTCGCAACGATGAATCGATTCCAAATTGTGTCAATATGTGGGTTGTGGCTGACAACATCAGAAAAGGCGCAGCAACCAATGCTGTTCAGATAGCAGAAGTTCTGGTAAAGGAGTATTTGTAATTTGGAACGAGTACCAATCACAAGAAAAGGATATGAGGCTCTTAAAGTGGAGCTGGAACACCTTAAGAAAGTGGAGCGGCCTAAAAATATTAAGGACATCGAAGAAGCCCGCAGCCACGGAGATATTTCAGAAAATGCCGAATTTGAAGCTGCCAAAGATCGGCAGGCCTTTATTGCAGGACGGTTAAACGACTTGGAATATAAGCTGGCGCTGGCAGAAATTATTGATCCTGATACAATGCCCAAAGATCGGGCTGTTTTTTCAAGCCTGGTTCTACTGGAAAACAGTGATACGGGGGAAAAAGTTGAATATCAGCTTGTTGGGCCGGATGAATCGAATATAGAGCAAGGTCTTATTTCCGTATCTTCACCACTTGGAAAGGCGATTATTGGGAAAAAGCCCGGAGACGAGATTATCCTGCAGACTCCCGGGGGCAAAAGAAGTTATGAATTTATAGAAATACTTTAATGGAGGTTTGCCGTGGCACGTATTACCATAGAAGATTGTTTAAAGAAAATACCAAACCGTTTTTTATTAGTGAACGTAGTGGCCAAGCGTGTGAGACAGATTCGTGAGGGCTCTGAATACCTGGTTAGTTCCCCTAAGAATGAAGATATCGTTGTGTCCTTGCGCGAATGTGCGGCAGGTAAGATCGTTATTAAAGAAAACCAAAAGGAGGAGGAATAAGAGATCGACAAAGTTCTACATACAAGGCGCTGAACAGGAATGTGGGTAAAGCCTTGCACCGCTATGATATGATTGCCGACGGCGATCGTATCTTAGTCGGGTTTTCAGGGGGCAAGGACAGCCTTGCGCTGATGTGGATATTAAATGAACGACGCTCCCGTATTCCCATCAATTATGAGCTGTTTCCCGTCCATATCGATCCTGGATTTGAAAAAAGTTTCAGTAAATCCCTTCAAGGCTATTGCAATAAAATCGGTTTTCCATTAAGGGTTGAACGAACGGATTACGGCGTTTTGGCCCACAGTTCTTTGCATCGAGAAAACCCCTGTTTTTTATGTTCCCGATTGCGCCGCAAACGCCTGTTTGAAATTGTTGATGAACTGGGATGCAGCAAGCTGGCATTAGGGCATAACAAGGATGATATTATCGAAACCCTTTTTATGAATATGTGTTATGCCGGAGAGATAAGTACCATGCTGCCGCGTATGACGTTTTTTAAAGACAGGTTTACACTTATCAGGCCCTTGGCTTTTGTGGATGAGGATATCATCAAGCGTTTTGCAAAGGAGCAGCGATTTCCGGAGTTTGTCAATCCCTGCCCCAGCGCCGGAGTCTCCAAGCGGCAGGAAATAAAAGCAATGTTAAAGGGGCTGTATCGGACCAACAAAAAAATCAAAGGCAACCTTTTCAGGGCCATGAGTCATGTAAAAACAGAAGATCTTTTAAAATAGTGATTTTATGAATCGACACTTATTAAAAATCAAAGATATCCAAAATGAGCGCGATTATCGCAGCATTCCGATCGACAAAGTCGGTATAAAGAATCTGCAGTATCCCATTACAGTTCTTGATCGGCGCAACAGCTTCCAGCACACGGTTGCCTCCATAAACATGTATGTCGATTTGCCCCATAAATACAAGGGGACCCACATGAGCCGCTTTGTCGAAATGCTTCACCTGTTTCGTCCGGAGGTTTCTTTAAAAAAGATTTCAGTAATTTTAGAGCAAATGAAAAAGCACTTAAACGCGGCTTCGGCCAACATTGAAGTGACGTTCCCTTATTTTATAGAAAAAAGATCTCCGGTAAGCAATTCGCCGGGTTTGATGGACTACACCTGCAGATTTATCGGTGCAAGCGATCCTGGTGGTAAAATCGATCTTGTATCAGAAGTCATTGTTCCGGTTTCTTCTGTCTGTCCCTGTTCCAAAGAAATCAGCGAGATGGGTGCCCATAATCAACGCGGACAGGTGCGTCTCAGTACACGTTTTGATAAATTTATCTGGATCGAAGACATGATCGAACTGGTAGAGGCGTGTGCTTCATGTGAAGTATATTCGGTTTTGAAGCGCGTCGATGAAAAACATGTAACTGAGAAGGCTTTTTTAAATCCGAAATTTGTTGAAGATATTGTGCGTGATATTGCCAAAAAGCTGAAAGAGGACCAGAACATCATATGGTTTTCAGTAAGTGCTGAGAATTTCGAGTCGATTCACAACCACAGCGCCTACGCCTCGATCACTAGTGGCCGGCACCCCGACCTTTAAATTTCCATCCATAAATGGCTCTTTTTCCGATGAGCGGCGTTCTCCGCGGGTTTTCGCCCTCGACGTACTAAAGTACGCCTCCCCGCAACAGCGGGACAAGCGGGCGAAAACCCTTGTGCGGCCTTGCTCATCGAAAAAATCCCTCATTTATGAATTGGAAATTCATTTAAAGCCACTCTTTTAATTATTGCTAAGGAACTAAGGGTTACTTCAGATTATTCAGTAGTATATCCAGGATAGGATCAGCTGACTTGCCCGGAGTGTTGATCAGTACCACAAATCGATACAGCCCGCCCTTACTGTTTTCAATATAACCTGCCCGGGTGCTGATATTGCTAAGCGTTCCGGTTTTGTAGAACACCCTTCCTTCACGGCGCATCATATGATAATGCGGCGCAAACGCTTCCAGCACGATATGCAGGTTGTGCGCTGAAATTTTATTTTCTCGGGAAATTCCCGAACCTTCCACAATTTTAAAATTGTTAATTTTAAAAACATTCTTTGCTAAGGTTGATGCTGCCCTTACACCCTTAGGGAGTGTGCCGGGCGGGCCGTAAACATGCGCTCCTGTAACCACGAGGAGCTGATTGGCCATAAAATTGTTGGAATACTCAAAAAGTTTTGAAACCACCTGTTGGATTGAAAACTCGGAAACGTATTTAAAAATCAGTTTGTCGGTTTCTTTTCGTACCCTGCCGATTCGAATCCTGCCTTTGATATCGATTCCTTGCTGTTTAAGAAAATAGCGCATAAGATGGCCGGCATAACGCGTGCTTTCATTGGCCTCACGGGAAAGAATGATTCGGCCGTGCTGCATTCCGGATGCACGGATTCTATCGAGTGCAAACGGCAGCAGAGGGGTTTGGGATTCAGCACTGACATAGACACCGCCGGTATTACGTTTAAAATTAACCGTGTTGAAATTGACACACAGGGCACCACTAGGTGAATCATACGGTTCGTAAGATGATGTGACTCCGGGAATTACGATGGGATCGTCAAAATAAGAGGCATCCAGCACCAGGTCGTTGATCCTTTTTTGCCTACTATCGAGTCTTGTGGCCAGCACTGTAGCGATTTGCACTAAGGCTTCTGAAACAAGAAGCGGATCACCATATCCTTTAACAATAAGGTTATCCTCTTGATCCAGATAAAACTCAGTGACAAACCTGTGGCCCGGGCCCAGAGAATCAAGGGCAACCAGCGCAGTGAGTATTTTAAGGGTGGAAGCCGGAATCAGCTGGCGGTCGGCATTTTTTGAAAATAGAATGCTGCCCTTAGGGTCGGCGACCAGCACAGCATCCTGGTTGCCGATCAGATCATGTAACTCGTCCCATTTTTCGGCATAACTATTTTTCAGGGGTATAAGACAAAGCAGCCCAAAAAAGACAAGGAGAGCCCGAAAAGGGAATAATGAGCGAATTTTCGGTGTTGATCTTGAATTCATTGTATGTCGTACTAAAAAGCTTGGTCCTATGAGCCAGGTTAGCGATATCTGGCTCTGTCTGAAGAAACGCTGCAAGAGTTTGAAGTGAACTAAAGTTTAAAGTGATCTAAAGTTAAGGAATTCTGCCAATTATATTAAATCAGCGGAGCAAAGCGACTCCATAACTTTAGGCACTTCTAACTTGTCCGGCTTGCAGGAGAGCAGCCCTTTCCAGGGGCAAACCAAGGCCGGGTTCTATGGGCCGGGATTCTTACTTGCTTTCCAGGATAAGTGTCACCGGTCCGTCGTTTATCAACGAAACCTCCATCATGGCACCAAAACGACCGGTGGCAACGTGAACGCCTGTTTTGCGCACCTGGGCGACAAAATACTCGTAAAGTTCGTTAGCCTTGTCCGGACCGGCGGCGTCTATAAATGAAGGCCGCCGCCCTTTACGGCAGTCTCCCAGCAGGGTAAACTGGGAGACCACCAGCATTTCGCCGCCGATATCGATTAAGGAGCGGTTCATCTTGCCCTGCTCATCTTCAAAAATTCTCAAATTTACAATTTTTTTCGCCAGAAAGTCGGCGTCGGCGGACTGGTCCGGTTCGGCAACACCCAGCAGCACCAGCAGTCCGCTGCCGATCTTACCGACGGTCTCATCGCCGACGGTTACGGAACTTGATTTTACTCTTTGGATGACTGCGCGCATGATGATACAGATCTATATGCAGAGACACGGTGGATGTCAAGAGCGTCTCGGTGTTTCAAAAAGTAAATTGAATTATTTCATTTTATTCGCTAAAATATATAGATCTTCTCCAATTTAGTTGGAGAAGAGGGTCCAAGGATTCAAGGGGTCAAGGG
>JACKQG010002297.1_pt1 | contig 25179 bp, 15 predicted proteins | sample 8237621 | NCBI WGS metagenome assembly JACKQG01 (sample SAMN15677084, study PRJNA649215) | marine metagenome | biome: marine; feature: Black Sea; material: saline water; isolation source: suspended particulate matter (SPM) from the Black Sea western gyre | collected 2013-06-09/2013-06-10 | depth... | reverse complement strand
GCGGATTCTACAAACCATCCGGCACTCAACGATTCGGTTTCCCAGCGTATCAGTTTTAAAATGAATACCGGTAATGATGGGTAAATCATATAATACTTCCGGGTTGTAATTAAAAATAAGATTTCCTTTCTCTGTCACAACAGCCACCTCAGAGCCGGATATTCCAGCAATAAGATCATGTTCTTTTACTTGAATCTTTAATATAGATGGATAAAATCGACTAATCCTTACATCTTCAATCATTGGGAGTTTGAGGAGATCCTTTTCAATTTTGTTGATGTTAATATTAAAAATATCTGCTGAAAAATCGAACATGGTCCTTCGAAGGATTTCATTTTTTGTGACAAGTTGGTTATTGTAAATTCTCACTGCTTTTAACACAAAGATATTATTATGCCAAAGCAATAAAAAAATTACCAACAAAATCAGAATATTTGTTAGTATTAGCAGAAAGATTTTTAATATTTTATTTTTCATGCGTTTGATTTGTATCTTTCAATGTATGTTTTTGCCAGTAATAAAGAAGCATCGGAAACATTAAAAAATCCTTTATTATAATTTTCCCGCGCAAAAACCAGCATCTTTTTTGCATCACTAATGTAAAAATTGTTTTGTAACGATATTTGATCAGTTAACTGAACATTGAGTAAATTCATTTCAAGAACTTCCAGTTTCTGCTGGATTTTCTTTGGGGAAATATCGCGTTGTCCGCTAATTTGAAAATTATTTTGGATTGAAGGAGCAGGTCTTGTTTTCATGTCTCATTCCTTTCAACTATCAAATTAAAATTTTATTTTTTTCTTTTTTTTATTCTTGAACGGGATGTTACTTTTAAATAATTTTTATAGCCTTTGTTGGCTTTACTCACACCCTGGTTTATCTGCACGGATATATTCAATAAAATACCAACAGCGATTAAATTCATTATTAGCGAAGAGCCGCCATAAGAAATAAAAGGCAAAGTTATGCCAGTGACGGGTAATAAATTAAGCGAAATCCCAATATTAATAAATGCATAAACTAAAATTGAAGAAGTAATGCCAAAAGCTAATAATTGTCCTTTTCTATCCGGAGCATGAATTGTAATCCAGAGTCCGCGCCACAAAAATCCCAAAAATAGTATCAGTAAAATAAAACATCCGATTATCCCGGCCTCTTCACCAATAATGCTGTAAATAAAATCAGTGAAAGGCTGTGGCAGGTGATGCATCTTCTGGCGAGAATTTCCGATGCCTATGCCTGCAAATCCGCCATTGCCAAATGAAATTAACGACTGCAATACCTGGTATGCTGGATCACTCACACCTCTAACTGCATTGATAAATGCCATTAGCCTATCCCCTTGATATTGAAAAATCTTAACTACAATAGCTGCTGCGACTATTCCAACCATTACTAATCCAGATAAATGATAAATACTTGCTCCTGCTAAAAATATGAGCATTAGGCTCAAAATGAAAATGATCACTGCTGTTCCTAAATCGGGTTCCAGAACGATTGGAAAAACAACCAGTCCCACCATTGCTAAAACAGGAAAAAGTCCTTCTCTCAAATCCTTTAATTTTTTTTCTTTTTCCACCAGGTAAACGGAAAGAAATATAAGTAACGCATATTTTGCCATTTCAGATGGTTGAAAAAAAATTCCATTTATCATTAACGACCGTTTGCTGCCATTTAATGTTACCCCACCCACTAAAACAAATAACAATAAAATGAACGAAAATGCCAAAATAATTGGCGCAATTTTTTGCAGCGCCTGGTAATCTATCTTGATAAAAAGGATCATCAAAATTAATCCAAGACCCAGGCGAAATAAATGCTTGTTCAAATAATGTTGACTATTGTTAATTTCTTCATTTGTTTTTGCTTTGTAACTACTGGCGCTGTAGATTGCAGCCGTTCCGATCACAATTAGCAACAGCACAATAATTAGCAAAATAACATCAAATTTTATTTTGTTTTTTATTTGGTTTTTCATGACATCAAAAATATGAATATGTTTATAAGTCTATTATAAAAAGATATTAACCACTAATTTCACGAATTTTCACTAATTATTATTCTGTGCTTATTGAAATTCGTGTAATTAGTGGTTTTTATTATAATAATCATCGTACTTTAAAAGTAATTAACATCAATAAAGCCAACAAGATACCTATTATCCAAAACCTGACGACTACTTTTGATTCGTGCCATCCTTTTAATTCGAAATGGTGGTGGATTGGCGCCATCTTGAATAATCGTTTTCCACCTGTACGCTTAAAATATGAAACCTGTAAAATAACTGACAATGATTCTGCAACAAAAATTCCGCATAGAATAATCAGCAACAATTCCTTGCGAAGTAAGACTGCTAATGTTCCTATTGCTGATCCTAATGCTAAAGAACCCGTATCTCCCATAAAAACAGAGCTTGGATATGAATTGTGCCATAAAAATCCCAGGCTGGCGCCAATTAAAGCAGCCGAATAAACTGTTAATTCTCCTGCCCCAGGTAAGTAGAGAATATTCAGATATGAACTAAAATCCACTCTCCCGGACACATAACTGATGCCAGCCCAGGCGATCGCGGTGATGCCAACCAGGCCTATAGCTAATCCATCCAACCCATCTGTAAGATTTACACTATTTGACATTGCAGTAATAATAAAAATAACCATTGGAATATAGAATATCCCAAAATCTATTTCATAGTTCTTAAAAAATGGCAAAGTAGAAAGCGACTTGATCTCGCTAAAATAGGGGTGAAAATAAATCACGCTCCCGATAACCAGTCCCAAAGAAACTTGTCCGATAATTTTATAGCGTGCGATTAATCCTTTTGGCTTTTTTTTAACGACTTTGAGATAATCATCAAGCCAGCCAATTGATCCACCCCAGATAGTTGCCAGCAGAATTAAAAAGATATAAATATTATCGAGCCTGGCAAGTAATAGGGTGGGAATAATTAGTGAAATCAAAATAATTATTCCCCCCATGGTTGGGGTGCCGACTTTTTTCAAATGGGTTTGCGGGCCATCACTTCTTATTTCTTCACCTATTTGATGTCTCTTTAATAACCGTATTATTACAGGTCCAATAAATAGGCTGATCAACAATGCAAGAATAGCCGCAATCGAGCTTCTGAAAGTAATGTAAGAAAATAAGCGAAATCCTGAAACCAAGTCTTGTAAAGGAGGAAAAAGATGATAAAACATAATTTGTCCTTTTTTAAGTGAAACGTCAAATGTGAAAAACAGCTTTTATTCGTTTCACGCCCAGTGCCTATAGGGTATTTCACATTTCACCAAAATTCTAAGTACATGAACAAAGCGGGATAAATCAAGACTCAAGCAGCGCGTCAGTAACCTCTTCCATTGCCATGCCTCTTGAACCTTTTATGAGAATTAAATCCCCTTTTTTTATAATTGCCAACAGACTATCTATCAAATCACCTTTATTTTGAAAATGCTCACAATTTTTTGTTGTTGATTTTTTCGCTCCATCAATAGTTGATACTGATAGAGGGCCATGCGCTAATAATACATCAATATTTTTTAGAGCAGAAAAATATTCTCCAATTGATTTATGTTCATTTTTACCATGTTTACCAAGCTCAAACATATCCCCGAGAACTGCCAGCCTTCTGCCTTCTGTCTCCATTTGGGATAATGTTAGCAACGCCTTTCTTGCTGATTCCGGATTTGAGTTGTAGCAATCATTGATAATAATAATTCCTTTTTTTTCAAGAATCTCCATCCTTTTTGACGCTGCTTGAAAATTTTCTAAAGCGGATTTAATTTGCTGAATTGTCAGACCAAATTCCACTCCTACAGCAGCTGCCGCTAAGGCATTATAAATATTGTGAATTCCGGCAATTTTTAAATTTATTTCCTGATCTTCAATGGAAATAAGGGGCTGTCCTTTTTGGTTAATTGAAATAAATTTTCCCAAAACATCTGCTTGATTTTCAAATCCATAAGTGATAACTTTATTTGCCCGTGGAATATTTTTGCTTAAATAATTATCATCAATATTTATAAATGCTATTCCTTCGTTCTTCTCTAAATATTGCCACAGTTCATTTTTTGCTTTAAAAACACCTGCGAGCGACCCAAAAAATTCAAGATGCGCCGGGCCGATATTTGTTATTAATCCGTGCGAAGGACAGGATATTTCCGATAATCTTGCAATTTCGCCCCAGTCGTTTGCACCCATCTCAATGATGGCGATTTCGTGCTCTGCATTTAAATCGAATAAAGTTAATGGCACGCCAATGTGATTATTTAAATTTCCTTCTGTCTTCAAAATATTGAACTTTTTGCCAAGAACAGCAGCAATCATTTCCTTTGTGGTTGTTTTCCCATTACTTCCCGTCAAAGCAAAAACAGGAATATCAAACTTGAGTCGGTAATAGCGGCTGATTTCCTGCAGCGCTATTAATGTATCTGAAACTAAAAAAAAATTACCGTCAAGTTCAGCTTTATCCTTTCTTTGAAACCAGGATTTTGAGACAACACATGTTGAAAGTCCTTTTTTTAAAACATCGAAGACAAAATCATGTCCATCAAACTGTTCACCTTTGATCGCGAAAAAAACTTCATTCTGCCCAATTATTCTTGAATTAATTGAAAAATTCTGAATTTTTTTATCCAATATTGCCAGATCACCAATAAATTCAATCTCAAGATTTTTGATTTGTAATAGTTCACGGTATAATAAATTCATGACAATTTTTTTTGTGCAAAAGTTTTTTCCCAAAATCAATTACTTGTTACAACGAAAGGCTGAGGCGAAGCAAGTAAAAGATTAAAGGATTAAAGATTTTCTTTCTTCCTTCGCCTTTGCCTCAGCCTTCGCCTGTACTTTAGTGCGAATTTACCAGCTTTCAAACTGAGCCAAGTCTATTGAAGGTTGACATTCAATCACACAGCGAGCGCCCACTCGAATTTTTTTACCGGGTTCAGGATTTTGTCTGACAACCCTTCCACTGCCTTCCACAATAACCCGCAACTTTTCTTTTGACATTCTCACAATAGCTTCCCGGAGTCCCAAACCTTTTACTGAAGGAACTAATGTATAATCTCCTTTGCTGATATCTAACTTTTTCAGTTTCACTCGTAGTTGTGGGCGAGTGCCAGTTTTTTTATTTAATACCAATTCCTGACTTGAAATTATATCACCGGGATTTTCGGCAACCAATTCTATTCCGAATTGTTCAGCGATCTCCTTTGCAGCTTCTACTTTTTTGTTTGTCAAATCTGGAATTGAGAAATGTTTTTCCTTCTTAATTTCATTTTTATTATTTACATAATAAATATCAGATTTTGGTACAATATCCACAAAATGTAAAACACGCTGCAGTATTTTTTTGAATGTTGGCGCTGCTACTTTCCCGCCGAGATGATCAACCTTGGGATTATCTATCATAACATAAATCAGCATCTGCGGGGATTCAGCAGGGAAGAAACCAATAAATGAGCTGACAAATTTATCTTCTGAATATCTTTTTAATTCCGTATCATACTTCATCGCTGTCCCGGTTTTTCCTGCGATCCTTAGCCCCTTAATGTACGCACGTTTGCCGGTTCCGTCATAGACTACTTCTTCAAGCATGGTTGTCAAAGTTTTCGCGGTGGATTCAGTAATTACTCGCCTGATCACATCAGGTTTCACTGAATATTTCTTCTTTTCAATTTTATCCACCACATCAAGGCATATTTTTGGTTTTAATAGCAATCCGCCATTTGCAATTGCGCCATAAGCCATAACCATTTGAAGCGGCGTAACTGAAATTTCATACCCCCTCGACATGGCAATGGGAGTATGTTTAGACCAGTTAATATAATTTTTCAATTCTCCTGAAGCCTCTCCGGGTAAAGCAATACCGGTTTCTAATCCAAAACCAAAATCGCGCACAACACTGTAAATTGTTTTAGGCGCTATTTCCAAGGCGATTTTAGCCATTCCAATATTACTCGATTTTTTTAATACTTTTGCTACGCTTAACCATCCATAAGGAGCTTCATCTTTAACAGTTTGATCATATATTGTATATTCACCATTTTCACAAAAAACAATATCATCAGGTTTTTTCAATCCTTTTTCAATAACAGTTGCCATGTAAAATGCCTTAAAGGTTGATCCAGGCTCGTGAACATCTGTTATTGCTCTATTTCTTCGATTTCTTACAGACGAAGCTCCGGCGTTATTTGGATTAAATGTTGGAACTACTGCGGAAGCTAATATTTCCGCGGTTTTTGGATTTGTAACCAAAACAACGCCTGCATCCGCATCAAATTTATCAACTGCATATTTTAACTCTTCCTCAACAATCCATTGAACAGTGTTGTTGATTGTTAAAATTACATTTTTTCCTTTTTTAGGTTTTTTCACCGGCTTTGTCATGTCAATTATTCTGTTTCCACGTGCATCTTTGGTATAAAAAACAAGTCCATTATTACCGGTCAAGTCCCAATTTTTAACAGACTCTATCCCATTCAATCCCTTTAAATCAATATTAGTAAATCCAATTGTGTGGGCTGCAAGGTCGCCTTTTGGATAAAATCTTATTGGTTCTTTCCTTATTATTATACCGGGAATAGTAAGGCTATCAAGTATATTTGCTTTTTCTTGATTTACCCTTCTCGAAAGCCAAAAAAAAGTTTTATGGCTTTCCAGCTTGCTCAAATAACTTTCTTTGCTATTTCTAAAAAGCACAGAAAAATGAGTAGCAGCAAAACCAGGATCTTTTACTTTTCGACAATCGAGTCCAATTGAGTGGGTTTGCCGATTCACAGCTAAAGGTTCTAACATGCGGTCATAAATAATGCCTCGATCGGATGAAAGCTCTGCCTCAGCGATATATTGTTTTTTCGCTTTCTCTACATACTTTGCCCTGTCGACTATTTGAATTTGAAATAACCTTCCAACAAGCACAAGCCAAAAAATCAGGCATAAGACTAACAATACTGGGAGTCGTTTGAAAAAATCATCATGTATTATTTTTTTTCTTCCAACCATGGTAAAATCAATTTGAGGTCAAAGTGTTTCGATTAATTGGTGCCTGAACGAAAAGCCCTAATTTTAGTGATGTTCTGTCATTGCGAGGAGCGAAGCGACGAAGCAATCCCATTAATAAGTGCTTAATATTCAGGAGATTGCTTCGCTCCTTCGTCGCTCGCAATGACAGGTGCTTTTTTAAATTTCGCCAGTTTTCGTTCAAACAAAAATTAACTTCAATTGTTTTAATCATCAATATCTGATTCTTGAAACCTCTTTTCCAACGGGATGAGTTCGGAATCAGGAAAATTTAATTTCAATCTATCTTCGGCAATTTTAATAACTCTCTTACCATCCGCAAGCTTCAAAATTCTTGATCTTAATTCAGAATTCTTTTCTTCAATCAATTGTTTTTGAGTATTGAGCTGTTCAATGTCCTGGGCTAATTGTGTCACATTTACTTTCTGCCACACACTCCCAATTAAAATAAATGCAATAACGAGAATCCCTATTAAAACACGGAAACTCGTTATCGGTTGGTAAAGCCCTTCTTCCAGTTGTTCGAGATCAATTTGATTAAAAAGCTTTTTATTTTTTTTTCGTTTTTTTATTTTTCGCGGCATAATTTCACTTAAAATTTTTCGCAAGATCTTAGTTTAGATGACCGGCTCCGTGAATTATGTTGAATCTCTTCATTCGATGGCGTAACCACTTTTCGCGTTAATATTTTTATGGTTGGTTTTTTATTGCAGACACAATAAGGAAGCTCAGATGGGCACTCACAAGGATTTGCCTGCCGGTTCAGGAAATTTTTAACGAGTCTGTCCTCCAAAGAATGGAATGATATTATAACCAACCTGCCACCAGGAAGAAGAAGATCAATTGATTGGTCGAGAAAGCACTGTAGATTTTCCAATTCAAAATTTGTAGCAATCCTCACTGCCTGGTAGCATCTTGCTAATGTTTTTATTCGCTTAACAAAAGGAGTAACTGATTCGATTATATTTGTAAATTGTTTTGTCGTCTCAATTACTTTTTGCTGTCTTTTTTTTACAACTGCCCTGGCAATTGCATTCGACCGTCTTTCTTCACCATAATTTTTAAAAATCCAGGAGAGCTGGGATTGTGACTCAGCATTCAAAATATCTGCCGCAGTTCGCTTGGTCTCCCTGGACATTCTCATATCTAACGGGCCCTCTGCAAGGTAACTAAATCCGCGATCATGAATATCTATTTGAAATGAACTGGTTCCTAAATCAAGTAATATTCCATTTACTCCACTAATTCCTTCAGCTAATAATACATCCTTAACAGAAGCGAAATTACTCTTGATTATTTTATACTTATCCCCAAAAGATTGTAATTTTTGTCCTGCAATTTCAATTGCCTGATCATCCCAATCTAAACCAATTATTTTTCCATCTTTTCCTAATCGCGACAAAATTTGATAACTATGGCTGCCTCCTCCGAGAGTACAGTCCACGTAAGTGCCGGATGGATTGATTTCCAAATATTTTAAAACCTGATCAACTAGAACAGGTATGTGTAAAAGGTTTTTATTCACTTTCCTTTTGGGTTAAAAATTTTTTTTCCAATTTTGCTTTCGCTTGGGCTCCACCTAAATCGTCTTTATATTTTTTCCTGACTTCCGGATCCCATATTTCTATTCTGCTGATAGCGCCTATGATCTTAGCATCCTTTTTAATTTTCGCCTTTTCTAAAAAATTATTTGGAATTGTAATTCTTCCCTGTTTGTCCAAAGATACTTCCCTAACATTTTCTCCTATAATAGAAGCATAGGCGCGTCCATCTTTATTCCGAGTGGGTAGCTTTTTCAAATAGTCAACAACATTAGTTTCAAATTCATGGGCTGTATAAACATGCAGGCAAATATCTTCTTCGTCAAAGAAAATGTAATTTTTACTTTGCTCTAATCTTGGGTCAGCTTTACGGAATGTGGCAGGGATATTCACCCTGCCTTTTGCATCCAATGTATAATTATATTCACCAAAGAAAAATGGCATGAATTCACCATGAATTGAAGTTTGATGTTAGGGGGCTGGATTGATCCGCCAACCGGTAATTAGCGCCAACCTAAAAAAAATAATTTGACAGGATTACAGGATATTTTTGGATCAACAGGAAAATTTTAAGTTTCTTTAAAGTTCCTGTTAATTGTCAAAATAACGATTTGTGAGATATGTCTGAAACGTTAGGTTGACACCAATTGCCAGTAGGCTGATAAATCCAGCCCCCAAAACCATTGTGATCGTAATGATGAAAAACCGGTACCCAAATTGAGCGATTCTTCAATACAGCCTGGCAATAGAATCCCTGTGCGTAAAACATTCCATAAATCGTAATTGCAGGAATGACTTCTCATCTAAAAAAGGTAAGCGTCATTCCTGAACGCCAGGACGCATCTGCATCATAAAAAAGTAGAATGCGACCAATGGAGTCCTCAGCCGATGTGAAGTCTCACGGCTGCTTACAATAATTCGTTAAGTTTATGTGATAGTATGATGTTAAGCCATTGGTGGAAAATGGGAAATGATAATTCTAGTAAAGTAATATAGGTTCGCTCAACCACCATAACCCACTTTCTCCTACTATATATAACACATTTTTTTGAATAAGTCAAGCAAAAAGTGAAAAAATATGAAATATTTTTGATTTTTTTACTATTGTTATGAATATTAATATTTGTATCATAATGATTATATTTAAATTAAATGTGTATTGTAAATATTTATTTTCAATATTTATCAGCATTTTACTGTTTACTAATTGTTATTAATTAAATTAACTTAATATTTGTTTCTGTGATAAATAAGTGATTTGTCATCAATAAGTATTGATAACACATTTATATTCAAAAGGATAAATTGTTTTAATTCAAAGGGGTAATAAATGTGGGGGAGAGTGGGTTATAAATTTCCGTGCAGGTATGAATTACGGATTAATTTGGGATGAAAAATACTTTTAGGAGAAATATAAGCGTTAGTATTAAAATTTACAAATTGCAGATCGGTGAACACATTAAGATTAGAAATAGGCGTTAATGAGGTAATTTTTTTCTACTGGTTTTAGATAAACATTCAGAGTGCGCTGCCTTCATGCAGCGCAGAAAAAAATACATACGTGCCAGTCGCTCCATTTAGGATTCTAAATCCTAACCAGGACAGCTAGAACCAAAAGGTTGAATTAATAAAATTGGCTTTGTAACAAATAAATTAATTACATTTTTATATTTTATTTTGTTCGATATTCGGTGTTCAGTATTCATTATTCGATATTCAAAAAAAGAAATAACAAATGTCGAATACCGAATTATGAATGCAGAACATGGATTTTACATAATTCCCGTTTGATGTTCAGAATTCGGTGAATGTAAATCTTAAAATCATTTTGTTAATAGTATTATAAGCTCATTCCCAGGCAGAACCTAAACCAAAAATTCCGTCCTCAACGTCTCCTCAAAACTCAACACCGCCTGGTTTTCATCAAACAGCCGATAAGGAATGGAAATATGCTCGCCCTGTTTTTCACCTAACTTAATCCTACCTGTCTGACCTTCAATTTTTTCATTCAAATTTAATATTTTGTTGAGCCAGTCCATCCAGCAGGTTAATTGATCTATCTCTGTTGCTTCTAATTCCTGGGTTGAACGAGTGCTGCGTTTTTTAAGTTGTCCGACTAACACCAGGTGATCCATCGCTCGAGTGGCAGCAACGTAAAATAATCGTTTTCTTTCAGCGATTGTTTTTTCACGATTGCGTTTTTCAATAATGAGTTTGATCAGTGTTGGCGTTGGCTCAAAATCATTTTCAGGATCCACGGCATCGACACCAACTTCAAAATATTTTTCCCGAATCAGGCTGCCGTCTTCTTCAATATTTAATGAAGCAGTAACATCATCGAAACGCAGCGACTCACGGTCGCCAAAATTAAAAAAAGCAGTTAGATCCGGCACAAACACCATGGGGAATTCGAGACCTTTGGATTGATGCACCGTCATTAATTGTACTGCTCCGCCGAGAACAATATCCACATCTGCCTCGCCTTCTTCATCAACGTAGTTTATGCGTTCGTTAAGCCAATCCGATAATGTAAGCAGATCTTCCTGGTCACTCAACGTTGCCTCACGCGCCCGATCCAATAATTTTTCAATATTTGATATTGCCTGTTCTCCCCGGTTACCGCGGGATAGGCTGGCAAAATACCCGCCTTCATCCAATACCATTCGCAGAAAATCAACCAATATCATGCGACGACTTAGCTGATGCCAACGCAAAAGTAATTGATTAGCATTTATCAACGCTGTAAAATCTTCTTTTGAAAAACTCGCCTTGTATTTGCTGTTTTTCGTTTCACCCATAAAACAGAGTTTTTCCCATAGCGATTCACCAGTGATTATTTTTGAAAGTTGATATAATCCCTCATCCGATACATGAGCAACCGGAGAACGTAAAAATCCAGCTAAATAAATCGAGTTCGTTGTATCAACTAAAAATCCAACCAGGTTTCCCAGGTCAACGATTTCCTGTCGTTGATAAAATCCCCTGCCGCGCACAACAATAAAATCGATATTTTCCCTGCGCAATGCTTCTTCATAAACCTTTAATTTTGTGCGGCGATTCAGCAAGATAGCAATAGCCGGTTGTTTGGCTGCCGCCTGCTCACGGATATGTTCATAAAGGACATCTTCGCCAGTAAGCACTTCTTTAATTTTAGCAGCGATCAGGTGCGCCTCTTTGGTGTAAACATCGATGTCTTCCATTTCCGAATTCATTTGCAAGGCATCGTCAGGACTATTCGTATCGCGATCAACTAACAATAATTCAACGCTGCCCTCACGCTTATTGCCCGAACAAATAAGCTGCTGCGGGCGCGCTTCATAATCTTCATAAAATGGTTTGCCCATTAATTCTTGGAAAAATAAATTGAAAAAGGCAATCGGTTTGGCTGCTGAACGAAAATTATCGCTGAAAATAATTTCCCCGGATTTTATATTTCCGTCCTCAGGTAATTTTTCCGAGTACTCTTGATGATAATCCTTTTCAACCTCTTCGCTTGGCGCCAATGAAAATGAAGCCTGGTGTGTGCCGCGTTCTTGGTTTGAAGAAATGAGTTCCCTTGTTACTTTACCGAACAAGGTTACATCGCCGCCGCGAAATGAATAGATCGCCTGCTTTTCATCGCCAACAATGAACAACCTGTCGCCGAAAAGTTTTCCGCTTTCATCCGAAGCAATCAATTTGACAATCTCCCATTGCAGGGAATTTGTATCCTGAAATTCGTCCACCATAATGTACAAATAATTCTCGCGCAATTCTGTCAGGATATGAGCGTGTTTGGGAGACCTGAATAAAGTGAGAACTTTGAGCTGCAAATCCTGAAAATCAAGATAGTGTACCTTTTCTTTTTCTTCCCGGTAAGCATCCAGGCAATAAATAGCCACGCGTGCCAACGCTTTTTTAATTTTAAATCCTTCTTCTTCAACTACCTGACTAATTTCAAACTGATCAATTTGAGAATTTTGAAGCGTATTACGGAGTGTCTTAAAACACCATCTCAACAGGTCAAGATTATCGGGAACCGCGGTCCATGCCCTGGCTTTCCAACCAACCAGGCTGCATTCATCAAGCACTTGTCCGGTACAATCGATAATTGCTTCGAGATCAAAATCTTCTTCTTCCCTGGCAGTCATCAACAGCAAAGATTGTAATTCGGGGAGTAAACGCAGCAATTCCTGTCTTCGCTGGCTCAATTTGGAGTCATCGTCCGGTGGATCTGGCTGAGCAAGCTTCAGCTTCTCCCATATATCGCTAAGCGTATTTTTAGCAGCAAGTTTAATACAGATTTCCCGCAGCATATTTATCCTGTATTGCTCCAGCCGCTCATAGTATTCTTCCCATTCAATATTTTGAAAATCCCGAAGCCAGGGGCCAGTGTCTTCCCGTTTTTGTATCATGGAATATATTGAATTGATAATAGCGCCCTTTTGCCACTCCTGGTTAAGGATCGATAAATCAGGCTGATCTTTTTGTTCGGCTAATTCATTAATACAACGATCGATAATGCGGCGGAGAAAGAAAATTTTATCGGTTTCATCCATCACCCTGAAATAGGGATCGATCTGGGCTTCAATGGGATATTCACGCAGCAGCGCGGCACAGAACGCATGAAAAGTGCTGATCCGGTTTTTCAGAAAATCATCCCGTAACTTTTTAAAATGTTCATCTCCACCTTTTCCGATTTGGCTGTCGATTGCTGCATAAACCCGTTCTTTCATTTCCACTGCAGCTTTATCGGTAAAGGTAACCACCATCAGCCGGTTGAGCGAAAGTTTTTCTTCCCGGATAATTTTAATGATGCGTCGTGTGAGCACCGCAGTTTTTCCAGCGCCGGCGCCAGCCGAAACAACCAGGTTCCGTGTCGTATCCGTGGCTAAATGTTGAAAAAGTGTTGGGAAGAATTTGTTTTTGGGCATTTGGTTTTTTCCTTTTGATTTTTTATGGATCGATTATGAGAAAAAGTGTACATTCAAATACTTTTCCCAATTATTTGTTTGGCTTCGGTGCGTTTCATTATTTATTCCTGCATTTTAGATTTATTTACCTTCCAATATCCTCCTTTGTCGGGACCGATTCGTTTTATAATTTTATTATTTTGCATTTTGAGCAAATTATATTTAACACCATCTTCTGTGATTCCTACTTTCACAGCCATTTCTTTACGCGTGATGTATGGATTTTTCTTAATAAGTTCAATCATTTTTTGGGTAGTTTTCTGGGTAGTTTCGTGGGTAGTTTTCTGGGTAATTCTCTGTGAACTTATATGGGAACTTTCCCCAATGGATTGTTGATGAGATTTAAAAGTTTTTTGATTGATTATTTTCCAAAATCCGCCTTTATCGGGACCGATTCGTTTTATAATTTTATTATTTTGCATTTTGCGCAAATTATATTTAATACCATCTTCTGTGATTCCTATTTTCACAGCCATTTCTTTACGCGTTATGTGTGGATTTTCCTTAATAAGTTCAATCATTTTCTGGGTAGTTTTCTGGGTAGTTTCGTGGGTACTTTTCTGTGAACTTATCTGGGAACTTACAGGGGAACTTTTCTGTGCAGTTTGTAGGGTAAGTTCACCCAAAAAAATATTTGTCTCAAACATATCACTTTCAATAAATTCGAACTTACCCTGTTTTGAATACAGCGGCAGATATTTACTGACATTCCTGATACCTGACCCCACTTCTTCGATTCGACCGGTTTGCAGCATAAATTTACAAATTGTTGGATTCTTTGAAAAAGGTGTGAAATGTTTCGGATCGATGACGCCTCTACCGTGTGGTATATTTGGATTTGTAAAAACCACTTTGTCTTTGTAGATAATCAATGTTGCCGGACGACCGTCCAAGTATTCTCGATGAGCAATGATATTGGCTACCAACTCCCGAAATATTTTGTCCCGTAAGCTAATACGAAGATCACCTTCCAGGTAAAATGGATCGTTCAAATGTTTGGCAATAAATTCCATCAGTAAATCGTAAGCATCTAATAAATTTGTTCGTACAATCAAGCGGTCGTCATAACGATCAAGATTGTGCTTTCTCAACAGGGCGTCAAATTTGTAGGCTGGAGCAACTGACTGGATGGTTTCATCTTTGCCAAAGAAAAGAATTGCTGCCAGGGTAAATCCTTCTGCTCCATCCGATGCTTTACGGTAAAATCCTGCCCGGTGCAGCAGTTCGTCGGTTGGCAATTCAATCCAGGGATGTCCCGGTGAATTTCCCTGAATAAGCCTTTTTGCCCGGTTTAATAATTTTGTATTCAAATCATCAATCGTGATGTAAGGATAAACTCTCTGTTCTGTAAAATAACTTTGTTTGCGATTGACAAGTCCTGCTATGGCTTCAAGCCGCGTTATTCTATAATCACCTTCTTCATTTCGGGCATAGACAACACCATTACACTTATGTACCAGTGAACTAACCGGCACATCTATTAATAATACGGTTTTCCCTTTATATTTTATTTCATGAGCAGAAAGCATAAAAACAGGATCCAATTTCTGATGATTATTTGAGAGATTGGCAATGTCATTTTTTAGCCTGGCGATGCTTTCAGGATCAACACCTAAAATTGCCCCATCATCACGAACTCCCAATAATATTTTCCCGCCTTCCATATTAAGAAAAGCACAGATGGTTTCAAACAAGTTTTCAGGCAGCTGGCGTTTTGCTTCTTTAAATTCTACGGAAATGTTTTCGCCGGATTTTATAATATTTTTTAGTTCTTCATTTGTCATGCTATTCTCATTCTTTTTTAAAACACTTCGATAAAATGAACTTATTGGGACTTGATTTTGATACATCTTTCACAGAAATACTTTCCTGGAAAAATTCATTTTTGCTGTCCTATCGTTTTTCTAAACATTTCACCTTTTTTTGTCAGCCGATATTTCTGATTTCTATTTTTTGGCTGATCGGGAATAGTCATTTCTATTAATCCATTTTCAATCGCCGGCTTCATGTATATTTTGCGAAAGTTATCTCTGTTTTTTAATTTTAAAACTTTCATCAATTGATTTACTGATATTTCGCCTACGCATTTTAAAATCAGGTGGTTAACTTGCATGGTTTCTTGCATGGTTTCTTGCATGGTCGCATCGGGTTCTTCGTATGTAATAATTGTCTTAAAGGTGTCCCCTTCAATAAACTCAAATTTTGATTGTTTCGAATAAAGCGGAAGATACTGCTTTATATTTCTGATTCCCGAACCCAACTCTTCCGCCCGCCCCATTTGCTGAAAGAATTTAACAATAGCCGGATTTTTAGGGTGCGGAGAAAATCTATTTAAAAAAGCACATACCGTTTCAAATATGTTGGCAGGCAAAGCATTTCTCGATTCTTTGAATTCAGAGGTGTATCCTTCACCTTTTTTCAAGATATTTATGATTTCTTTCGCTGTCATTATAACCCTATTATCTTACTTTTTTAAAAAATTATGTAACTATTCAGTTTCGTTGTATTAAAGTCATTCTGAACGAGGGAGGGGGATGGTCAGGGCTGTTCAATTCTAATATAGTTTTGTTAAGAACTGTCATTCCGGCATGTTTTTAGCCGGAATCTCCTGATTTCAACCACAAGATTCCGGCATTCCGCTTCGCTCCAGCCGGAATGACATGACTTTGTGTCATTTTTTATTAGAACTGAACAGCCCTGGGGGGGATGGTGATGTTGGGAAGTGAAGAATCTCGTATTATTTTTAAAAAAGTGCAGAATTTAGAGAGATTCTTCGGTCGCAAGCTCCCTCAGAATGACTTTTGTAACCACACTGAATAGTTACAAAAATACTTCAAAACCCAAAAGTTCAATCAACCAACCTCCTCTTTGGTTTATAAACATCTTTCTCATCCAACTGAAGATAAAGATTATCCAACCGCAATTGTTCTTTTCGACAAATGCGAGTGAAGTAACAGTTAGCGCATGTTTGATCTTTTACAGTACAAATCGGCAAATGGAAACGACCTCTTTGAATCAAATTTTTTATATGGACTACCCGTTTTTTTACATTGTCTAATTCTTCTTCAAAATTTGCCGCTGGTAAAAATCCGAATTTTCGCTGACCGGAAATAATCGGAGTTTCTTCAGTTACTTTTTCCTCGCGAGTTGCCTGTAAATCTTTGATAGCAAAATAACCACCGTGCTTAATATTTCGATAATTTCTCACCAAATAAATTCCAGCGCCGGCTACTTTATCCTCTTTTTTAAGCCGTCTTAAATAATCACGCAAAGCAATAATTTGTAGAGGCAAATTAAAACGGAGCCCTTTGCCAATTCCCTCAACGTTACCGAAATCAGCAATACTGTAATTATAAATAAGAAGGAACTTGCCATCTTTGGTTTTATCAACCCGTTCAATTTTTATGTTTATGGGAATATTATCCAGCAGGAAACGATTACCGTTTTCATTTTCAAAAACAATATCTGCAAAATACGGTTCAATTAAATCTTTAGCTGTCTTTTCATTTTTTAAAAACGCAGCCAATAAACCGGGACGCTTACGCTTTGTTTTCTCGTCTTGATCGAGACCGACTGTCAGCCCGCGTTTGAAACGAATGTTAAACAAATCTTCTTTCTCATTCAGAATTTCTTCTAATGCAGAAGCAGCGGACTGCTGTAAAATTTCGGCAGCGTTACCCGGCACTCTTCCTTCCGTAGAAGCGACCTTGGTGTAATCGGTTAAAATTTTCTTTATTAAAATACCGCGTTCAGTTCGATCAGGATGATAGTCGTAAAGAAAATCCGGTTTTAACTGCAAAAGGTCATCAAATAAAAATCGTAATGGGCAGCCGGCAAACCGCTCTAACTTTTCTACGTTGAAAACAAATGAAACATCTATTTGCTCCCGGATTGCTGCAATAGCAACCGGGGAATAAAACAGACCATCGAATAAAGAGAAACTTTTTACACTGCCGCGCAAGCCATCGCACTGGAATATTGAAATTATCTGATTGAAAAATTCCGGGGAATTTTCCTGAAATTCTTTCAGCAGGGGCATCGTACTCTCAAAGGAGCGATCAACATGCTGCCCCAGGTAAGCGAGTTTTTCACGGGATGTGTAAAGTTTTTCGTTTATCGTGGCTGTGAGATTTTCTCCTTCAGAAAAACATTTTTGAATTTCAGTAACAAATGGGGAAACCAATAGCTTTTTGCCATTATCAGAAACAGGGTTGGAAATATAAAGTTTCTCTGTCGTCGCTGCAATAAGTTGATAAAATATTTGCCGATCCCTGTCCACAAAAGACAGGCTGTCAGAGAGCACCTCGCCTTCTTTTTTAGGCTGCAAAAAATTGAACGGCTCTTTGGCTGGAAATTCGCCATCGATAAGCCCACCGATAAAAGTTACCGGCATAAATTTAAGGGATGCCTCATCCTGAGTGAAAATCGCCACACCTTCTGTCCCTCCATCCGACAAATAAAATTCAGGGTCAGACATTAAACTGGAAAAAGATCGAGCCAGGTCTGTTAATGGAAATTTTTGTTCTGATTTCACTGCCAGGGTTGATAACTGCTGCTCAAGGTGTTTGATTATTTTTCGAATTGTTTCCAGTACAAGCTTGTCCTGTTCGATTACAGTTTTCAAAGTATCATTATTTTGCCTGCCAGACTCATTCATATTTTTCTCAATTTGAAAACGCTGCACTAATCTTTCAAACGCAGCAGTAAAGGCAGGGACTTCCATTTCATTGCGCCAGACATAAAGCGCTCTTTCAGCACGAGCTAACAAAAAATAATTTATAACAGCTTTAAAAATCTGCTGCAAATTTTTCTCTCGATTATTTTCATAAAGTTTGTTAAAATAGCGCACGACCAGTTGTAATGGGTGTAATTTTTCTGATGAACGAATGGTTTGCGCAGCCTTCTTTTGTACCGCTTGCAGCCATGAATAATTCAAAGTAAATGATGTTGGATTTGACAGGAATTTGTCAATAGTTTCTTGAATAGCCGATAGCTCAACAGAAATGTTTGTTACAAATTTGATCAAAACATCAGCAGTAACTTCGAGTGAAAATGTTATATAAGGAGAAGAAAAAATGTGCTCACGCAAAGCAAACGGACTGGCAACCACCGCCTGGTTGATCATATTGGAAAGAAGCTGCGCCAATGGAAAAAATGGTAGTGGAGTTCCCGAAGATAATTTAAAAGGAATTTCATAGCGCGGAAACACCTCCCGCAGAAGCGAAACATAAGTTTCATAATTTGGAAATATAACACGGATATGTTGGTGTGGCACACCTTCGGACAGCAACTGTCGAATCTGTCGTGCAATAAGTGTAACTTCGTTGTAGCGGTCGTTTGATGATTTAATAAAAACATTGGTGGTTGAACCTGGCAGGAGCTCCTTTTTATCATCAACGAAAAGTAGTTCTGCCAATGGTTGTAAAGGTGTTTTTGCCGGCGAAAGGATTTTAACATCTTCAAAGTTTTCCTTAAATACCTGTTTCGCTTTATTAATAAAATCCTGAATCGAATTCTGGGATTTAAAAGTGGCTTCCGCAGCATTTGAATTTTCACAAAAAGTAAAAATGCTCATCCTAAACCGGTACATCAGCCAACCAATCAGTTTTGATTCAAGGAAATTGATATGGTTAAAACCGGCAATGACCAGTTTCGCATCTGATAATTCCGGCAAAAAAACTTCGGGCTTGCCTGTTTCTTTATCTTCCAAAAAGTCGAAAACTGCCCTGCGATAATCAAATAAATCATTTTCTTTAAGCAGATTTTCCAGTTCATCATGAATATCGACTAAATCATGTTCTTTTGCAGTGAGTACATCCCGTTTAAAAGCATTCAAAGCGGTTAATAAATTTTCCTGACCGTTTTCCCGGAAATCAAGAATGAACTCGGTCAGCGCCCGGGCATATCCCTGGTAATAAGTTTCAATATTTAAATACCGCGCCACTGTCTGTTCATCTCCGGGTGATGTTTTAAAAATAACAGACAGGAGCAAATATTCAACCGATTGCTTTGAGAGTAACTGCTTCTCATCAAATTTCTTGTTGATGTACCGTTGTAGCAATTGAGTTGTCGTAAGCGTTTGGCTGCCCGGAAAAGATTGTTGAAGATTTTGAGATTGCCAGTTTTGTGGGATTAGAAACAAAGTTGGTTTGTTTTTTTCATTTAACCACTCATCGCTTTTTTCCAACAGTGTTGCCCAGGAGGGTGCAGAACAAAAAGTTATTCGCGACAATTTATTTCTCCAAAAATATTTTATTTAATGCAATTTACAAATTTGCTGTTTATTACAATTGGATCATTTGTTAATAATGGTTATACAATTTTTTTAAATCCTTCTCTATTTTTTCATAATCTAAATTACTATCTTTGAAAAGTCCGCCAATTTTTTGTGGCTTTTTTTTCTTTTCAGGAAAAATGATTAAAACTTCAACTGGGTCAAAAAATAAAGGTTTTTGTTTTATTGGTATCTTTCCGTTTTTATAAATTCCCTTAATTGCTTCCATAATAATTATTCCTGTTTTTTTGATAATTCCCGACTTAAAATAAATAAAACTTTTTTAAATGTCAATTCAAATATTGTTTTTTTTCATTGTCTAAAAAAATACAAACAAGCAAGTAAAAAAAAAATATTCAAGAAAAAATTGTTGCTATTTAAAAAAAAATCAGTTAATTTATATTTGATCTTTTTTAAAAAATTAAGTTGCAATTACAAAAATACCGGAATTGGCAACAACAATTCAAAAATAAACGAGATAATTTGGAGGAAGAATCCATGAGTAGAATTAAATCGCTCCATAAAATTGAAATTATGGTAATAGCCATAATCTCAAGTTGTTTGATATTTTCAAATGCATTTGCCCAATATTGGAACAATGCCCGTGATTATGAACCCATTGTGATTACCGGAAATGACATGCCAGAATTCGTTCATACTAACATTAGTGATCTCTATGTTTATTCGTATAATGCTTCAGAATCAGCGTGGAATCAAATCCCTTTTCAGTTTGATGAAAAGGATCAGTCGAATGACTTTTTGGATGAAAAAAAAAATGGTTTGTTTAATTTTAATGATGAACTTATTTTTATGGCTAAAGACATGGGAGATAAAGCACCTCCTGAAAGTTGGATCGATGATGAGACTTCAAAACAATTCGATCGAGTAGAAATTTCAGTTACCGATACGACTGATAATGACAGGCAAGGCTGGGTATATATTTATCGATCAACCTCGGAATTGTTGGATGCAAATATGGCTGATTACGTCTATTATATTCCGAACCCTGATAGTGCAGGTGCGGATACTATAGAAGCAACAAATTATATTGAAGGTCATCATATCGGGGGATTGGCTGACTATTGGCTTATTCCGGGTTCTGCGGGTGGAGGTAATATCGATTTTTTAGATCGTCAAAAATTTCGTCTTATACTAACTGTAACTATTTATTTTGGAGATATCCCTTTCGAGATCCCTAATGTGATGTTAACCGAAGAGTTGTTAGAAACATTCCCTCCAACTATAAAATATAAAGATGGGCCAGTCAGAGTTATAAGAGGAGCAGAGTGGACAATTGAATTATATGGTATGGTAAAGGTATTTTCATTGAATCTCATGTATTATCCATATTCAATTGAATCAGGGGGGATATCCGGTATATTAAAAACTGAAGATAAAGTTGATTTGATCAGGCAATCGTTTGATTTCAATTCCGATGCTGTGGAAATGAATTTTTATAATCCGTATAATCCATCAGGATTAACTATTGATGGTAATCCTGATGCCTATTACAACACCTTAGAAGTCGATACAACAAACTGGTTTATGATTACTGGTGAACCGGGAGCAATTGTTGTGTTGTTCAATATCAGTCCTTTGGGAGATGAGCAAACTATTTACTATAAAGATGATTCTACCATTGATGATTATGATACAGGTGATGAGAAATCTTACGGTGATTCCGGCATTCAAATTGATGGAACAGAAACATATATCGTTGGTGATATCAGTATAACATACGAATCCTATTTTCTGAGTGCGAATGAACAATACGCTCTTGGCGAAGAATTAGCAGGAAATTTTTCCAGTCCATTGCAGCTTAATATAAATTCAACCAATTTTGTTCCGGTTGAAATGGCTTCGTTTAATGCCTCAATTTCAAAAAATAGGGTAATCTTAAATTGGACAACGCTCTCCGAGTCAAATAATTATGGTTTTGAATTACAAAGAAGAAGTGAAACGGATGAATTATGGAAAAATTTGGGATTTATTAACGGACAGGGAACGAGTAATTCTCCGACCTCTTACAGTTACGTTGATAAAGATATTTCAGAAAACCATTATTTTTATCGGCTGAAACAAATCGATTTTGACGGCAGCTTTGAATATTCTTCAACAATTGAAGTATTGCTTCAATCTCCAAAAAGATTTGTTCTCATCCAGAATTACCCGAATCCATTTAACCCGGAAACGGTAATCAGTTATCAAATTCCCGATTTAAATGGTGAATCAGTTGAAGTTGAATTAGTGATTTTTAATTTATTGGGAGATGAAGTGAGAACACTTGTGCGAAAAAATCAAGCTGCTGGATATTATAATATAATTTGGGATGGCAGGGATAATTCAGGAATGACTGTATCGGCTGGAACTTATGTTTATCAAATAAAAGCTGGAAAATTTATTCAATCTAAAAAGATGACTTTGCTCAGATAAAACTTGATTTTAAAAAAAAACTAACAAAAAAAAAATTAAAATGAAAAATATTTTTAAAATAATATTCACTCCTATTATAATTCTACTTATCTTATTTTCTAATGTAAAAGCGGACTGGAATAATTTCCGGGATTATGAAACAATTATAATCACCGGTCAAACAATTCCCGGATTTTTAACAGTTTCAGTTGATCAGATTTTTATCTATTCCTATAATCTGACTGAAAATGAGTGGCAACAAATTACTCACCAAATTGACGAAAAAGATGATGGATCGGATTATTTTATTACACCAAATCAAGTAATAGATTCCAATGATGAAATTCTAGTCATGGCAAAAGATGCTGGTGACAAATCGCCAAATAAAAAATGGATTGAAGACGAAGACTCCCGCCAATTCACCCGGTATGAGATTGAAGTAAGTGATCCAAACGATCCGGGAAATAAAAAATATATTTACATTTATCGCTCCGGTACACTAATCACCGATGCAGAACTGCCGGTTTATATGACTTATGTCCCGGATAATTCAGGGTATTCTGATACTGTAAAAACAGCAGGTTATGTTTTAGGTCATAATAGTCGGGGAATTCCTAATACATGGAAAGTACCGGTTTCTGCTGGAGGAAGTGGGATTGATTTTCTTGACAGGCAGAAAGCTCGAATTAAAGGTACATACAAATATTCTTTCTTAACAATCGATTACGATGAGAATGAAAATTCTATGGAAGGTGTTGGTAATATAAAATATAAGACAGGTGCTATTCGTACAATTCGCGATATAAAATATGAGATGAATTTTATGGGACTAATGAACGTTACTGTGGGAACATTCAAATATCAGTATTTTCCTTATCACATGGTGGCTTATGGTACGAACAAATCCCTGGGATCGGATTATGGCATAAAACTCATTAGGCAATCTTTTGATCTCAACGCCAATGCGATTGGTATGAAATTTAATGATCCGACAAATATTAACATTAATATCGATGGTGTAAAAGAGAATATTGGCAAACCTGTTTATCCTTTGCCCGATTTAAACTGGTATATGATTTCCGGCTCTCCCGGGACAATCGTAATGATAAATGAATTTGAAACATTAACCAACAGTACTGCTTCATTTTATTATTGGGATAAATCGGGCGGTGGCACATTTGATGACACGGGTGATACAGGGGATGGGAAAAGTTATGGCGATACCGGTATTCTGTTTAAAGGCAGCAAAATTCAGGGAAAATTTAGTATCCCCTACGTTACCTATTTTTTACCGGCAGATTTATCACGGGAAGTTGGGCCAATAGTTGTCGATTTATATCAAAATCCGTTGACGCATTCAAGCACCTCCCAGGATTACACACCACCGGTGGAAATCGTTGTTTCAATCCCGGATACGATATGTCCGCAGGGAAAAACAATGAATATCCCGGTAAAAATCGGTGATTTAAAAGAACAGGAAATTTCAACATGTCAATTTATTATTAAATATGATTCACTCATTCTATCAATTGATAGTGTTTCAACAATAAATACATTAACCGCTGGTTGGGATAATTCCGCAATCGATGTAACAGCTGATTCGATAAATGTTTACTTGCAAAATACTACAGCGCTTCAGGACAGTGGTGTGCTTATTTATTTAATTGCGACTGCGGTTGGAGAAGAAGGTGAACAAAGTTTTTTAAATTTTGATCAAACCAGGTTCAACCAGGGAGATCCGATTGCCTTGTCCACGAATGGCAGCTGCACGATTACCGCTCCTCCTGAAGTAACAATCAGTATGCCAGACACAACAGGATTAGTCAACACAAGTATAAAAATTCCGGTAAAAATTAGTGATGTAACGGATATGAATGTTAAATCTTGTTTTCTGGAAATTCAATTCAATCCATTCATTTTATCTGCCTATGCTGTGTCTGACATGGGCACAAAATCAGAAGGATGGCAAATAAATGTGAATTATAAAATTGGAATGGTAACCTTGAATTTATTTGGTGAAACGCCTTTGACGGGCAAAGGATCGTTGATAAATATCTATTTCAATGTTTTAGGGTCATCCGGTCAAATATCAGACCTTCATTTTAAAGGAGCAACTTTCAATGATGGAATACCCATACTTGGTCCACAGGATGGACAGGTTACTGCAATTTATATTCCACCACCGGAAATCCTTGTTTCACTGCCGGATACATCAGTACAGGGTGGTCTTCTCCGATTACCGGTCGAAGTTTCCTCCTTAACTGGTTTGAATATCCTTAATTATGAAATGAATATTTCTTTTGACAATAATTTATTGAATTTTATAGGGGCTGATATTTCCGGTTCTTTAAGTGCAGTCTGGGATGACCCGGTTCTAGATGATTTTGGAGATAGTTTTGAAATAACAGCGTCCGGAAGCATTCCTCTTCAAGGACAAGGGAATTTGATCTTTCTTGAATTTGATGTGGTGGGAGGTACGGGAACTTACTCTTTAATTCATTTTGAGAGTTTGACCGTCAGTTCATCAGAAGTTATAATTTCCACCAGTGATGGTACCGTACAAATTGAAGGAGCAATACCAGTAGAATTATCCTCTTTCACAGCAGAAAACAAAACCAAGTCTGTAATTTTGGATTGGATCACAGAGACCGAAAGCAACAATTACGGCTTCTACATTCAGCGCAAAGAGAAAAATAGTGCGGAGTGGGAAACAATCGGATTTTTAAAAGGAGCCGGGACAACGACTATTCCTCAGTCTTACCGGTTTGTTGATCACGAGATAAAAACCGGAACCTGGCAATACCGATTGAATCAAATGGATTTGGACGGATCAAATTTATTTTCGCATGCAATCGAAGTGAATGTGTTTTTTACCACCACATTTGCACTTCATCAGAATTACCCAAATCCATTCAATTCTTCGACAATTATTTCCTATGAATTACCTGAAGATGGCAAAGAGGTTAACGTTAGGATTTTT
>JACKQG010002295.1_pt1 | contig 25187 bp, 22 predicted proteins | sample 8237621 | NCBI WGS metagenome assembly JACKQG01 (sample SAMN15677084, study PRJNA649215) | marine metagenome | biome: marine; feature: Black Sea; material: saline water; isolation source: suspended particulate matter (SPM) from the Black Sea western gyre | collected 2013-06-09/2013-06-10 | depth... | reverse complement strand
ACCTCACGAGGATCAAAATTCCAAAGTTCGACCTCTCTGAAGTGCGGAATGTAGGCCGCAATGTTCCCAAAACAAGTATTTTCCACAGGTACATGCCTGAACGGCCATTGTTGGGGTCCACATTGTCTGGCACAATATCCATTAATACTTCGAAAACTCGATCACGAACTTCCCGATTGTAATATATGCTTTGAAGGCCCATCAGCACTTCTGGGATTTCATCTCGAGAGCGCGGGTCGAACTTAATATCTCCTATGGCAAGTTCTCCGATTTTCATTTGCATATCGATCACTTTTCGCATACTTTATCTCCGAAGATTTGCTTATTCGCGCTTTACAGAAAGTAATAGCCATTACCAACAAAACTAATTGATCATCAATTCTGTTAAAATAATACCATTTACATTAACCAACGTAAAGCATAAAATGCGCTCAAAAGCAAGTAAATCTCAAAATCTTCGTCGTTGAAATATGCACGAACCGCTGGAAATTACATCGATTTCTGTTTTTCGGTCAAACACTAACTACAGCGCTGAAGGGCAATGCCATCAGAGCATGAAGCTCATTTGATGAGTAATTCGAAAAGGGAGCAGCTAATTGTTTATATTTCTCTCCTTTTGGAATTTCGGGACACATTTTGTACAAGTCAGCTGCTTCAAGGAACAGACGGCTTGAAATGCGCTTACGCATTAATTGGGCAGTTTCCTTTTCATAGCTTTCTGCTATTATAGCTAAATGCTCAAGATATTTTTCCCATGATGGAAGACCAGCTTTTTGTCCAACGCCAGCCCCTGCAAATAGACAAGAACTAGCTTTGCTCACAAAGTCCTTTATCCTAGTTGCTAGTTTACTGACTTCATCTGAAACCATGTTTGACTCCCTTTATATGGTAAATCATAGCAATGTTCTCGCCACCTCTGGTCTTTAGAGATGGGTGGAAAACAGTAAGATAGAGCCGAATCATTTAAAATATTTCAGTTGATCTTTATAGTCTGATCTCCTGATCTCCGGGACGTCCATCAATAAGTAAGTAACTCATACAAATAGCTGATATTAAGCGTTGTTTGGATTTCCCGAAAAAAAACTTCCTATCCGTTTAAATACGAAACTACACTCAGGCTGCTATCCGCTCAAGATGGGCAATGTCTACATTTTGTTTCGCTTTCCATAAATCAAATTGAAGTTGAAGCCTTAGCCATCCTTCGGGAGTACGACCGAAAACCTTTGAAAGTCTCAAAGCCATTTCAGGACTAATGCCTGACTTCCCGTTCAAAAGCATTGAAAAAGTCTTCCTGGTAACACCAAGGGATTCCGCTGCCTTGGTGACGGTTAGATCGAGTGGTTCCACACAAAACTCCCTTATTATTTCACCTGGATGAGGTGGATTATGCATGCCCATAAAAATCTCCTTTTAATGATAATCTTCATAATTTACTTCTAAAACATCTCCGTTTTTCAGCTTGAAAGTCACCCGCCAATTTCCGCTAACCTTCACAGCCAATGTATTCTTTCTTCTACCTTTTAGCTTGTGCAAATTCAGACCAGGCAAATCCATATCATCAATATTTTCGGTTGTCTCAAGAAGTGCGAGAATTTTTCGAAGGCGCTCGGCGTGCTGTGGGTTGACCCCGAAAGGACGTCCTGTTTCAAATAGCCTCTTTAGCCCTTTATGTTTAAACGATGTTATCATTACGGCTATTGTAACCTATGTCGTAACGAGTGTCAATGATGATCGTTTTTTGTACTGATTTTCGGGACGTGAAAAGTGAAAAGGGGTCAAGGCACTTTTGACTCCTGCTTATTTATAAAGTATTCAGCTCTCAGCCGTATGATTTGTTGATTTCAAGCAATGCCCCTTGTTTCGGCCATGAATGCCATTTGCCCTGCGGTATTGGCAGGGGGTCTGCGGCGCAGGGCTTCGGGGTTCGGGTGCCTGTTCACCAATTACACTATTGGCCTATGAAATCAGCAGAGAACCGTCTCAGGTTTCGGTTTTTGTTTTTTAAAATTCCAAATTTGTGATGAAGGTTTTCGCTCCCAACAGGAAAAATAGCTCCTGTCAGGAGATGGGTGGGCACATCTTGAGGTGTTTGTCCATGGGGGAACCTATGGGGATTCGCGTTGCGAGTTACAGGTTACAGGTTATAGGTTGTAGGTTGTAGGATTAACTACGCACTGTGATGATAGCGGAAACCACAAGGAAGTCAAGAAAAATCGATTAACCCTTTAAACCTCAGCTATGCTGATGGCCCCAGCGTTGCTTTGCGGGTAAACGCGAGAATTTTTTTCACCGCCCGCTTCGCTCAAGACGCTAATGCCGCAAAGGGGGGGTTGTTGGTTGACTGCTGTCGGTTAAATGACGTATTCGTCTTCAGGGAAGAAACACTTTTTCACGGTAGTAGATCAGTTCGTTGATCGATTCCTTGATATCGCTCAGGGCCAGATGCGCCTTGTCTTTCTTGAAAGGGGGGAGGGCGGGATACCACCGCCGAACCAGTTCCTTGACCGAACTGACGTCAATGTTGCGGTAATGGAAGAATGCCTCCAGGCGCGGCATATGTTTAACCAGGAAACGGCGATCCTGCCCGATGGAGTTTCCGCACAGGGGCGATGCGCCTTTTTCACAGTATTGGGACAGGAATTGGAGCGTTTCCTCTTCAGCCCGGTCACATGTAAAGGGGGATGCCTTGATGCGATCCAGCAGGCCCGAGGCCCTGTGATGTTCCAGACTCCAGGGTTCCATGGCGGAAAGGATATCTTCCGGATGGTTGATGGCCATGTCCGGTCCCTCGGCTACCACGTTGAGCTGGTCGTCGGTCACGATGGATGCGATTTCAACGATTACGTGATGGTCGGGATCCAGCCCTGTCATTTCAAGGTCGATCCAGATGAGATGTCTTGCCAATTCTTGTCTCCAGGTTCATTTCGTGCAAGTTGGCCGGTTACGAAGTAAAGACCACCGAGGCGAAGCTGACGGCGGATCGGGTGGGCGCTTCGTGCCATATCTCATAATTGAGAAGTTCCCCCTGACATTCCGGGAGTACCTCAAGGAGGCATGCAAGGGCGGAGAACCCGCAGACATTGAACTGATCGTTTACCCGTCTCGATTCTTCCCAGAAACTATCCGCGTCGAACCCCGTCAGGTGTATTAGCAGATTCCGGTCATGTTCCTCGGAGCGGCTTTGCAGGTAGGATGCCGGCATTTCATGCCCGAATTTCGGGCCGGTATGGGAGAAGTCAACGCCTGCTACCAAAAGGGTTTCCTGGTCCGGGTCCTTGAGGATCAGCCTGAGTTCATCCAAAAAACGACCTGCATGTTCGAGGTATGCCCCCCTGCTGTACTCAGGAAGGCCCGCCTGTAGAAAACCGCACAGGATCGGGATGATTGTAAAGTCCTTGCCAGCGATCAGATGCTGGAGAAATATAAGCTGGAATTCGATGGAGTGTTCGGACCGATGGATAAAGTCGTCAACAGCGATGATGTCCTGCCCCGCTTCCCGTAACCGGCGGATGGTTTCCTGCTCACTCTGTGTGATCCCCAAGGGGGTCTCAAAATCCTTGTCCGTCAAAGAGAAGAGGGCCTTTTGAAGTTGATGCCCCACGCCCAACAGTATGATCCGGGAAGGGGAGGTGTGTTTCACCATCTGATAGGCGGTCGAATAGCCTTTGTATCCCACATTGAGGTCAATGTGGGGGGCTATTAAGGCCACCACCTTACCCTTTGGTTCGGGCCAGGGCGGCTGGCTGTTCAGGATCTCATCTATCCTTAGTCTTAACTCTGATCGGTTTTCCGGGTAGCTTTTCCCGCAATGGGAACAGGGTCTTATTTTCTCTGAAGTGAACTGGGTGATGATTCGATCCCTGGCATTCTGAAATCTCTCTGAATCGAGGAGAAATGATTCATCAAGGTGGGCCAGAAGGCTGTCTATCTCATCTGTCCCCACCAGGACGCCCCCCTTCTGCCGCATCAGCTCCATCTGCAGGTCCCTGACGCCGGTGGTCCCGTCAAGGAGCATCATGAGCTGGTATAAAGGGATGCCTACCGCCTTTCCCTCCTCAACCAGACCAAGAGGGTCCCTGATGAGGACAAACTGCTGTCCCTTGTGCTGGACAGGAAAGAATTCCAAGTCTCGCCTTGCCATGGGTCGTGTTTCAGTCATTGCGGGTTGCCAGTTTCCCGTTTCATGGACGCCCTCAGCCTGTCGGTAGCCTCCTTGTCAACCTTCCTGGTTTCGACATTGATTACCACACCATAATCTTCCCTGGCCCTTTCTTTGCTGACGTATCCATCGGCCACATTTTCTGAGACCAGCTCCGGGTCACGTTCCAGGGGATTTCCAAAGCCTCCTCCCCCTGCAGCATCCATGGTAACGACATCTCCCGGGCCGAACTGGGTTAATCCGTAAGGATTTCCGTGTCTGTCGTTTATCAAAAACCTCGCTTTGGCACCGCTCTTACCGTCAAACAGGCCCTCAGGGGGATAACGATACCTTCCGGACTGTATCCCGAGATACACCGGGGGAATGGGGGCATATTCATCGTCAGGGGCCCTAAAAACGACCCGTCTCCCCAGGCCCCCCATCTGCTTTCCGGGGCCACCCGAGTCTGTCAGGAGTTCCCTTCTCTCCACAATAAGGGGCGTGTCGCTCTCAAATATCTCCACAGGGGTGTTGGCCCCGTTGGCGGGGAAGATGTAGTCGTAATAGCCGTCATTGAGAGCGCTTGCGCCCATGCCGCCGCCCCGGATGATCACAGAGTGCCAGGGGGTTGCGTCGTTCCGTTTGCCATAGAATACGTTCATGGTGGCAGGGGTCCCGCCGCTTCCCGCGATGACCCTGTGGGGGAGGATCTTGGCCATGGCCCTGTAGACGATTTCGGTCAGGAAATGTCCGATCTGCATCCTGGCGGCGACCGCCGCAGGGAACCTGCAGTTGACAACGCTTCCTTCGGGGGCCTTCATGGCGATCGGTACAGCGCACCCGTCGTTGTTAGGGATGTAGGGATCGAATATGCTCTTCATGGCCATAAACACGTAGGCATAGGTGAAATTGAATACGACGTTCCCTCCCCAATCCACCTGCGGGGAAGAACCGGCAAGGTCAACGGTTATCCCGTTTCCATCCACCCGGACCGCCACCTTGATGACCACGTCATCCTTCCCCTCCATCTGTTCCACGATCCCTTCGGCCTCATAGACGCCATCCGGCACCTTCTTAATAGCCTCCCGCATGCTCTTCTCGGTGCGGCTGATGATCTCATCTGCCAGGTCATCCAGGCCGTCCAGTTGATACTCGTCAAGCATCTGGCAGATCTTCTCGGCGCACACATGATTGGCCGCTATCTGTGAACGGATATCACCGGTTACCTCCTCCGGGGTGCGGACGTTCCATCGGATCATGTCAATAACGGCCCGGTTGGGCACGCCACCCTCCTCCAGCTTGACCAGGGGGATAAAGAGACCATCCTCAAACACGTCGTGGTTGTCGGAAGATACCCGCCCCCCGATATCGGAATGGTGAAATACGCAGGCGGTCCAACCGGTCAATTTCTCGTTGTGGAATATGGGACTCATGACGCAGATGTCATTTAAGTGACCGGCCAGGGCCCAGGGGTCATTGGTGATATACACGTCGCCGGGACCGAAGCTGTCTTCGGGGAGCTTTTTGACGAGATTTTTGATCCCCAATGCCATGGCCCCGGACTGGCCGGGTGTGGCAAAAGACCCCTGTGCCAGTTCTCTCCCTTTCCGGTCCGTGAACATGCAGGTATAATCATGGGCATCCCGGAGCAGGCTCGAGAAGGCGGTACGGGCGACCGTGCTGTCTGCCTCGTCCACAATGGAGATCAGCCTGCGCCATAATATCTCTAAGGTTATGGGATCAAATTTTTCTCCCATTCGGGTACCTCCTTTAATACAACTAATACAACGAAAATTCTGTCTGTTTACTACTTTAAACGACTCTCAAGAAGCACAGATCAGGCGCAGAGCGTAAGGGTAAGGCACAACCAGGAGAGAAAGCATCCAATGATGCCTTAAGCCTTGAGCCTTATGCCTGCTGAAACTCAATCCACAAAAACCCGTACTCATCTACGGAAACAGCGGCGTCTTCTCCGACAATAACGGTGGACTCTCTCTCTTCTATAATGGCCGGACCCTGAAGTGTTGCGCCCGGGAACAGCTTGTACCGGTCATACACCGTGTAGGGGATAAAATCCTTGACAAGCCCTGAGTATGCCTGACGCTCTCCCTTTATGGCATCCTGGAGAGATGTTCCGTTTCTCTCAAGCTTGGGCAGGCGAAGGAGTCGTTCAGGCAGGCAGGCCCGTATTTTGAAATTGATGAACTCCACCTGGGAATCCGGATAGGTCCTGCCATAGAGCCTTTCATAGGTCTTGTCAAAGCGTCTTCGCACCTCTTCCCGTTTTACCTGGGTAAAGACGCTCTCCGGGATCGGAATGCCGGTCTCAGAGCCCTGCCCGACGAAACGCGCGTCAAGTGATCGCTCAAATCTGATTTCTTCCTCCTTGCCGGATTTGTGGAGGGCCTTTGCCCCTTCGGCCTCCATCTCCAGATAGATCTTTTCGATCTCATTGAAATCCGCGTCATTCAGAGAGACCTTATGGCTCCTCACCATATCAAAGGCCCTCGGGGCGGTAAAGAAACCTAAGGCCGAACCCACCCCTGCGTTCGGCGGGACCAGGAGTTTGGGTGCGCCCAATTTCTTGGCCAGGCCATAGGCATGGACCGGACCGGCCCCGCCAAAGGCCGCAACCGTCACGATCTTGGGGTTGCCGCCCTTTTCGGCGATATGGGTCTTGGCAGCTCCGGCCATAGTTTCGTTAATGAGGTCATGGATGCCCCATACGGCCTGGATGAAGGAGACACCTAAAGGCCTGGCGATCTTTTCTTCAATGCCGCGCCTGGCCGCCTCCCTGTCCAATTTCATCTCGCCGCCCAGAAAGTAGTTTTCATCCAAATAACCCAGGATGAGATCCGCATCGGTGATCCCCGGTTCGGTGCCGCCTCTGGCATAACAGATCGGCCCTGGATCGGCCCCGGAGCTCTCGGGCCCGACCTGGAGGGTGCCCATCTTGCTGACCTTGGCGATGCTTCCGCCGCCGGCCCCGATCTCCATCAGGTCAACGACCGGCACCTGGATGGTCAGCCCGCTCCCTTTCATGAACCTCTGGACCCGGCCCACTTCAAAGGTGGGGACGACACCGGCAACCCCCTTCTGGATCAGGCAGGACTTGGCCGTGGTGCCGCCCATATCAAAGCAGAACATCTCGGGGATATCGAAAAGCCTTCCATAGTACTGACCGGAGATGACCGCTGCCGTAGGCCCGGATTCGATGATCCGGACAGGGAACTCGGCTGCCGTTTCAACGGATGTGATGCCCCCGCTGGAAAGCATGATAAAGAGTTTCCCTTCAAAGCCGATCGATTTTAATCTGCCTGAGAGCTTGGACAGATAACGCCCGGTCAGGGGCTTTACATAAGCATTGGTGACCGTGGTACTGGTCCTTTCATATTCTCTTATCTGGGGGAGGACCTCGTAGGAGATGGAGAGAGAGATCTCGGGCGCCTCCTCCTGTATGATCTTTTTGATCATCAGTTCATGGGACGGGTTTTCAAATGAGTTGATCAAACAGACTGAGATAGACTCAACTCCCATCTGGAGGAGTCTACGCACCACCTCCCTCGCTTCCTCCGGTTTCAACGGTTTAAGAATGGTGCCGTCGCTCCTGACTCTTTCATCCACCTCTAAACGAAACCGCCTGGGTATCAGGGGCTTGGGGAATTCAGCAAAGACATCATAGGGGGCATATCGGATTTCCCTGCCCAGTTCCAGAACATCCCTGAAGCCGTTGGTGGTAATCAATCCGGTCTTTGCGCCCTTTCTCTCGATAATGGAGTTAATGACCAGGGTGGTTCCATGAATCACTTCATCTAATTCCTGGACAAAACCGGGGACCGTCTTCTCCAATTGCCGTATCCCCTGTTCGACGGCATCCGAAGGATCGCTCGGCGTGGTCAAGCATTTGTTTATGTGTATTTCGCCTGTCCGGTCGTTGAGCAGCACAAAATCGGTAAAGGTGCCGCCGATGTCACAGCCTAAGCGATAAAACCTGTCAGACATGAATACCTCACTTGCTGGATGCTGGTTTTTCCAAGTTTGAAGTTACGAGTTTGGAGTGCCTAAAGTTAAGAATAGGGAAAATTCCGATTTAAACTTTACACTTCACACTTTTTTCTCTTTGAGGGCGGTTAATATCTTCTCCGGGGTGATCGGCAGGTCTTTGATACGGACACCTATGGCATCATAAATGGCATTGGCAATGGCCGGGGCCGATGGGACGCAACCGGGCTCTCCGATACCCTTGGCACCGTATGGACCGTCTTGGTCCATGGTCTCGACAATCACCGGTTCAACAGGGATCTTGTCTTTGGCGGTGAGCATTTTGTAGTCCCTGAAGTTGGCGTTCATGACCTCTCCCTTTTCAAGGATCAGCTGTTCGGTGAGTGCATATCCTGCTCCCATGGCTGCGGCCCCGTAGATCTGGCCTTCTAAGAGCATCGGATTGATGGCCCTCCCCACATCATGGGCCGCAATATACTTGAGGATCTTCACCTTGCCGGTGTCCTTGTCCACCTCCACCTCCACGCCATGGGTCCCGTAGGCATAGGTCTTGGAGAGGTTCCCTTTGAACTCCCTGTCCAGATTCTCGTTGTCCGGATCATAGAAGTATTCCGCCGCGATTATGGTCCCGCCTTTGCTGAAGTGGGCACCGCGGAGGATCCGCGAGAGCGGGATCTTCTTTTCGGGGGCGTTAAGGTCGTAAACCATACTGTCTTTAATCCCGAGGTTATCGGGTTCTTTATCCAACTTAGTCTGCTGCTTGTTCCCATCCTTGTCTTTCCACCGGTCCACATACCCTGCCGCGATCTGGAGGATCTGCTCTTTCACCTTCCGGGCCGCCATGACAGCGGAATTTCCGGCAACAAAGGTAGTCCGGCTTGCATGCACGCCGACATCCCAGGGGCAGACATCGGTGTCGTTATCAATGATTTTGACATCCCCCGGGAGGACCCCCAATTCATCTGCCACGATCTGGGCGATAACGGTCTCAGCGCCCTGGCCGATATCGGTGGCACCTGTGAAAACATGAACGCTTGCGAAGTCATCGACTTTTATGATGGTTCCGCAGCCGTCCGATTTGTAGACCCTGGCGCCGCCGCCTACGTGAATCAGGGAGGCCATTCCGATCCCCCGGCCTTCTATCCTGCCTCCCTTTTTCCGGTTCTCCCAGTTCAGTTTCCTGCCCACCTCCCGGATGCATTCCTTCAACCCGCAAGTGGTGATTTTGAACCGCTGCGGGGTGCACTCACCCGGTTCGTTGGCATTGATGAGCCGAAGCTCCATCGGGTCAATCCCTGCCTCGTTGGCCAACTGGTCCATGTTTGAGTCAATGGCAAATGTGGCCTGGGGATTTCCATAACCGCGCATGGCCTGGGACCAGGTATTATTGGTGTAGATACATTTGGCCTCGTAGCGTACATGGGGGACCTTATACAAAGAAGATATGGGCATCATCATCACAGAAGGGGTTGTCGCTCCCCACGATGTGTAAGCGCCGTTATCGAGGATCATGGAGACGTCTCTGAAGATAAGTCTCCCCTCTTTGTCACACCCCTGGGCGATATTGATGATGGCCGGCTGTCTTGTGGATGTGTGGCAGAACTCTTCTTCCCGGGTGTAGACGATCTTGACAGGCTTCCGCGTCACATAGGCCAGCAGAATGGCAATGTATTCAAAGGCGTATGTATCCAGTTTGCTGCCGAATCCCCCGCCGATGGTGGGCTTGACCACCCGCGACTTGCTCCCCTTTAGCCCCATGGCCCTCAGGGCGTCGTTGAAATCTTTTTGCGCAAGATACGGGATCTGTGTGTTTCGATGCATCGTCAGGTTGTTCCTGAGATCGAAATTGGCAATGACGCCCTCTGTTCCCATGCAGCAGTGTGTCACCCAGGTCAGTTCGAAGCGATCTTCTGCAACAAAATGAGCCCCCTTTCTGGCTGCCTCCACATCCCCTGCCACGAGTTTCCAGGGAATCCGCAGGATATTGCTCTTATTCTCCTCATGGACCAGGGGGGCGCCTTCCTTCATGGCCTCTTCAGGATCAAAGATCCCCGGCAGGGCCTCATATTCCACCTGGATCAGCTTGAGGGCCTCTTCCGCTATCTCCGGGTCCGTAGCAGCCACTGCGGCCACTTCATCCCTGTAGGACCTGACCTTTTCCCCCTTGAGCGCCGGCTGGTCTTTCATAAAACCAAAGCGGATCTCCGGGACATCTTCAGCCGTAATGACCGCTCGTACCCCCATTAGCTTCTTTGCCTTTGATGTATCAATACGGATGATTTTGGCATGGGGGTATCTGCTCCGCAGTATTTTGCCGTACAGCATGCCAGGCACCTTCAGGTCCTGAATATATACAGATCTCCCTGTTACCTTGTCCGCTGCATCCAGCTTGGGGATCCTCTTTCCGACGTATCCTGATGCTTCCATTTGCCTCCCGTCTCAACAACGATGACTATACTTCCGTTGGCACGCCCGCTTTCTCTTTGTACGCGTGGCTGGCGGCCTTTATCGAGTCAATAATCTGGATGTAACCGGTACAACGGCAGAAATTCCCGGCCAGGGCGTGTCGTATTTCATCTTCTGTCGGATCGGGGTTCTCCCCCAGGAGACTTTTTGCAGACATGACCATGCCCGGACTGCAGAAGCCGCACTGGACACCGCCCTGCTCGACAAATGCCTTCTGCAGGGGATCAAGTTCTCCCGAGGGTCTGGCAAGGCCTTCTATCGTAGTGATCTCTGCTCCTTCAATCTCCATAACGGGGAAGAGGCACGAATTGACCGCTTTGCCGTTGATCATAACCGTGCACGCACCGCATTCCCCAGCTTCGCAACCGGATTTGGTGCCGGTCAATTCAAGATGTTCCCTGAGGAGATGAAGGAGGGTCCAGTGGGGTTCAGCCTCGATTTCCACCTGGTCTCCGTTCAATATAAACGAGACAACTTTTTTCATCTGACCACCTCCGATTTACTTGCTTGCCCTTTGTATTGCAACTTTCGCCATCCTCGGTACCAGGACTTTTACCATGTCTCTCCGATACCAGGCTGCGCAACGTATGGTGTCCCTCGCCTTACACTCTGCTGCGGCAGCTTCCCCTGCTTTTTTCAGGGTCTGGTCATTTAGTGCTTGGCCTTCCATGGTCGCTTCGGCATTTCTTGCCCGCATGGGTGTCGGGGCCAGCACCCCCAACCCGATTCTCGCCCGGGTGCAGGTCAACATATCATCCTCAAGAGATACCATGACAGCGACACCCAACAGAGGCAGTTCCATGGCCGCTCTTCGGGTATGCTTGCAGTAGGCCCCTCCGGTACGGGAGGGTAGTCTCGGAATCACAAACTCCGAAAGAATTTCTCCCGGCCTCAGAACGGTTTCGCCCGGACCCACAAAGAGGTCTTCAAGGGGCATGGCCCTCTCACCTTCAGGACCCCTGATTCGAATCTCAGCGCCCAAGGTGATCAACGGTATGGCGCCGTCGGCAGACGGAACTGCATTAACGATATTCCCTCCGATGGTGGCCACATTTCTGACCTGAACGGATCCGATGTTCTCAACCGCATCGGTGAGGATAGGAAATTCCTTCCTGATGACCGGAGAGAGTTCCAACATGCGGTGGGTAACCATCGCTCCGATTCTCAGCTCTCCGTCCTCATAGGTGAGATGGTCAAGGCCTTGAAGATGCCTGAGAGAGATCAGACATCCTGGTTTGATCTTGCCGTCTTTGATCTTGACCATGACATCTGTACCCCCGGCGATATATTTAGCCGCTTCTGTCTGCTTCCCGAAGAGGGAAATCGCTTCGTCGACGGAGGTGGGTTTCAAGTAATCGAACTTGTTCACTGTCCTTCTCCTTTATTCTAATTCCGCCCTCTGCCTTCTATTAGCCCCTGTTGTCAAATACGCGTTTGCTCTTTCTCTCGGATCTCGGCAACGTTCCGTAATCCACCAATTCCAGGCCAACGCTGACTAAAATCTGTTTCTTGATCTCCGCTCCTATTTTTTGGCTCAGTTCCGGGTCGAGCCCTTTATCGATCCCCTGTCCCCGCTCTACCTTGAGGGTCATGTAGTCCTTTCCGTCTTTTTTCCGGTCCAGGATAATCTGGTATTCACTCCCTATGCCTTCAATCCCCGACAGTACGTGATCGACCTGACCGGGATAGATATTTACCGCCCTGAAGATAATCATATCATCGGAGCGGCCCAAGATACGATCGTGCCTTGGGAGGATGGATCCGCAGGGGCACGGGCCCGGGAGCAATCGGGTGAGGTCCCTGGTTCGGTAGCGGATCAGGGGAACACCTTCTTTTTGAAGGGTGGTCACCACCATCTCTCCTGTCTCTCCTTCAGGTACCGGCTCGAGCGTATCCGGATCCAGGATTTCGAGGATATAGTAATCCGCCCAGTAATGGATCCCTGTGTGGTAAATACAATCCAGCCCTGTGCCGGGACCGTAAAGTTCTGTCATGCCCGGGATGTCGAACATATGTTCGACACCCAACAGCTCCCGGATGCGGTCTCTCATGGCATCACTGGACCGCTCGGACCCGAATATCATCTTTTTCATACTTATTTTGTTCCGGATACCGCGCCTGTTGACCTCCTCGGCCATCAGAAGCCCCATGGAGGCGGTGCAGCACATGACCGTGCTCTGAAAGTCCATCAAGAACTCGCACTGCATATCCAGGTTTCCGGGGCCTGCGGGAACGGCCATGGCCCCAAAGGCCTCGCACCCCATCTGAAAGCTGATCCCGGCCGTCCATACACCGTAGCCAACTGCTATCTGGACCCGGTCCTCGGCGGTTAACCGGGCCATTTCATAACAGCGGGCAAAAAAGTGCGTCCAGTCATCAATATCCTTCTGGGTGTAACAAAGCACCTTTCTCTTCCCTGTTGTTCCCGATGATGCGTGAATGCGTACCACCTTGTCAAAAGGAACAGAGAGGAGCGGAAAGGGGTACCCCTCCTGAAGATCCATAGCGGTTGTGAACGGAAGGCGCTTCAGGTCATCTAAGGATTGGATGTCCACGGGTTGAACCCCGGCAGCGTCCATTTTTTGTCTGTAAGTGGAACACCCGTTGGAGGCGTGCTTCACCGTCCACTGAAGTCCTCTTAACTGATGCTTTTTCAGTTCTTCGCCTGTTTTCATCGCAGGCATAAAGGTCTTTGGCATTTCTTATTTCACCTCAATCAACAATCCTATTTCGCCATGTTCGGTATAATCAGGACAATCTCCGGGAAAATTATCAAAATAACAATACATACGATGCAGGCCATCAGGAAATAGCTCACGCTTTTGAAAATAGTGCCGAGCTCTATTTCAGGGGCCAGTGCCTTGACGACATATATGTTAACGCCTACCGGCGGGGTGATCGCACCCATGGTTGTTACCATGGTCAGGATGATGGCATACCATATCGGATCAAATCCGAGGGCCATTCCCAAGGGGAAGAATATGGGGATTGTCAGTACAAGAAATCCGAGGGAGTCGATAAAACAGCCCCCAACCAGATAAATGAGCAATATTAACGCTAAAACCACATAGGGAGAGACCGGAAGGGATGAGGCAAATTCCGCTACCATAAAGGGGAGTCGTGTTACAGCCAGGAAACGGCCGAAGATGATGGCACCTGTCACAAGAAAGAAGACCATGCAGGAGATTTTGAGGGAATCGGTTACGGAACTGATGAATCCCTTCCATGTGAGCCGTCCAGTTGCAATGGTGACCGCAAGCGTGAAGAATACGCCCACAGCGCCTGCCTCTGTTGGGGTGAACAGACCCACGTAAAGTCCGCCAATGACCAGGGCAAATATAACAACCGCCTCAATAACCCCCACAAGGGATTTAATTTTCTCTTTAAAGCTGAACCTGGGTCCTGCCGGACCGAACTTCGGGTAGATCCGGCAGAGGACAACGATGGTGAGGATGAACAGGAGCCCTAAGAGGATGGCGGGGAGGATGCCACCGAGGAAGAGCTTAATGATCGATTGTTCTGTCTGAAGACCGATGATGATAAGGACCACGCTGGGGGGCATCACCGTACCTAATGTCCCGCCTGTGACGATGGTTCCGCTGCTTAATCTCGTATCATACTTATATCTTGTCATCTGGGGGAGGGCGACCGCACCCATGGTGGCGGCAGTCGCCGTATTGGAACCGCAGATAGCGGCAAAGAGCTCGTCTGCCCCTATGGTAGCAATAGCCAATCCACCTCGCCAGTGACCAAACCATTTATAGGCGGCGGTATAAAGCCTTTCAGCGATACCGGAATTAAATGCCAGGTATCCCAAAAAGACAAAGAGAGGCACGACGGTGAGGCCGTAGCTTGAGAAAATGGTCCAGATGTCCATCCCCACGATGTTCATGGCAGCTTTGAAAGAGACCACATACCAGAACCCGCAGAAACCCACAACTCCCATGGCAAAGCCTACCGGCATACCTAAGAAGAAGAGAACCGCTAAGAGGATGATGATGCCGATGATGCCGATCAGGGTAGGGCTCACGTTTCATCCTCCTTTTTATTCATCAGAACCTTCAGAAACTCTGTCAGAAAAATCAGGGAGAGTACGGCACACCCCAAGGCGACGCCATAGGTGAAGGGATAATAGACGATCCGCAGCGTTTCTGTAACTTCGCCTGTTCTCCACAGGGTTGTCCCATACCTGGCGATCTGCCAGGCAGCTAAGGCAAAGAAGGCCATGCATATGAGATTGTTGATCGCGTTGAGCACATTCTGGGTCTTTTTCGAAAAGCCCAGAACTACAATATCTACGGAGATATGTCCTTTTTTGATCTGCGTGTAGCTTAAGGCAAAGGCCGTTAAAACAGCCCCAAAATATCCCATCAGCTCAAAGGTACCGCTCACAGGCTTCCAGACAAGACGCAGGAAGATATTGGAACATGTAAGAAAGATCATGGCCATCAGGAACAGACCGGCAATAAGTATGAGAACCCGGTTTAAGTAATGGCAGATCTTATCCAGAATGACCATGTTGGTCTCCGGGATTTTTCATTGAATATTGATGGTTATGTAAAAAGCCCGTCTGATTCAGGCCTGTGATAAAGAATGGCGAATTGAGGAATTTCGGAATGATCTAAGGGCTGCAATTGATCCCCGGTTTCAATTCCTTAATTCCTCAATTTGCTCTCAATTCCGCCCTCTATTTCCCTTCGTATTTGCTGGCAAAACTCTTAATGTCCTTAATAATGGCCTTGGCTGGCAATCCTTTTGCCTCGGCGTCCTTTATCCATTTGTCTGTCATCGGTTCCAGCAGTTTATCCCATTTGGCCTTTTCCTCTTTGGAGAGCTGGAACGTCTTGACGCCCTGGGTCTTTTCGGACCAGGCCATGGCGTCCTTTACATGATTGTCCATGTAGGTGCCGGTCCATGCCGATTGCTCGGGGCCCAGGTCATCAAAGACCTTCTGCACGTCCTTTGGCAGGGCATTCCATTTATCCATATTCATGACCACCGAAAAGGCATATACCGGGACCTGGGTCATGGTGACATACTTGCACAGTTCTGCAAATTTGAAGTCCTTCATGACCTCAAGGGACGAGAACAGCCCCTTGACTACCCCTTTTTGCAGGGCCTCGGGTGTCGCCGGCATGGGCATCCCTACCGGGTTGGCGCCCCAGGCCTTCAGGATCTGTGCGGCACCTCCCGAGGCACGAAGCGGCACTCCCTTTAGTTCATCCAGGTTCTGGATGGGGACCTTGGACATAATGTTGGCCGGTGCCGTAGTAAACATGGTCAGGACTTTCACCTTGGCAAAGGCCTCAGGTTTATATTTTTTGTAGAGATCCCAGAGGGTGAGGCTGCCCACTTTTGAACTGGGCAGGTCTAAGGGAAGAGAGGTTGCGTTGGTGACCAGGAAGCGCCCCGGCTGGTAGGCCATGCACAGGCAACCGATATCGGCGGTGCCTGCAATGACACCATCCAACATCCCCTTCGCGTCAAGGAGTGTCCCGCCGGGAAAGGTTTGAACGGCGATTGCTCCGTTGGTTCGTTTTTCCACCTCTTTTTTCCACCTTTCCATTTGAACACAGGGAAATGTGGGGGCTGGCGGGAAGTTCGCATAGGTCAGTTTGATAGGCTCCGCTGCAGCAGTCGTCGGCATCCAGCTAATGGTTAAAACCGTTGCCAAAAAAAATCCGGCCAAAATGAATCCAAATTTCCTTTTCATGATTCAAACCTCCTTTTCTGATGAACGAGTTGTTGACCAAAAATCCGAAGTAGACCTTGTTTGCACCCCCTTTCGCAGCCGTTCACGGCTAATCTCAATTCCCAGTTTCAAAAGATACCCGGTTCTCTGTATTCCCCAAAGACATCCCTAAACACATTTGCCATTTCTCCCACGGTTGCGTAGCGTTTACAGCATTCTACAAGATAAGGCATCACATTTTTCTTTTCAGCGGCAGCCTGCTTAAGGGCTTTAAGGGATTCGGTAACGGCCTTGTTGTCCCTCTCTTTTTTGAGCTGTTTGAGCCGCTCAATCTGAAGCTGTGCCCATGCATCGTTATATTCGTGGAGTTCCACCTCCATGTCAACGCCTTCAGTGTATCTGTTTACGCCGACCTTCGTGATTTCACCCTGCTGGAGCTTTTTTTCAAACTCATAGGCCTGCCTCCCCACCTCTCTCTGAACGTACCCTGTGGAAACCGCCTCCACCATGCCCCCCATCTTTTCTATCTTTTCCATCTCTTCCAAGATTTTTTCTTCCATCTCTTTGGTGAGGGTCTCCATGAAGTAGGATCCGGCCAAGGGGTCGACCGTATCCCTGAGCCCGATTTCATCCATAAGTATCTGAAAGGTCCTCAAGGAGAGAAGCGCCGCCCTCTCCGTAGGGATGGTATAGGCCTCGTCAAAGGAGCAGAGGGCAGTGGTCTGGGCGCCGGAAAGGGCTGCGGCGAGGGCATAGTAGGCACCCCGCACGATGTTATTTTCAGGCTGCTGTTTGGTCATGCCTGAGCCTCCCCCCCCGAATATGCCGCGGAGGAAAAGGGCCTTTTTGTCTTGTACGCCATATCGCTCCCGGAGGAGTTTGGCCCATAGTTTCCTGGCCGACCTGAACTTGGCAACCGTTTCCCACAGGTTGCCGTAGATGTTCAGATTAAACGAGAATCTCCCGACAAAGTCTTCGGCTTTGTACCCACGGGCAACCACATTGTCGATATACGCAAACCCGATCATGAACGCATATGATATTTCCTGGGCCGGGGTGCACCCGGACTCCCTGATATGATAACCACAGACCGAGACCGGGTTGCACCTGGGCAGTTCCTTCATGGCGTATTCGATGGTGTCGCCGATAAGCCTGACCGCCGGTTCCACCGGGTAGATCCATGCCCCCCTCCCGACCATCTCTTTTAAAATATCGTTCTGGGGCGTCGCTGATATCTCTGTCTTGTTATACCCGAATCCCTCGGCTACAGACTGGTACATGGCCAGCATAACGGATGCGACTGCATTGATGGTCAACCCGCTGCCGATGCGGTTCAGCTTGATATCCTTGAAAGCGATTTCAAAGTCTCTCAATGAATCAACCGCCATCCCTACCCGTCCCACCTCTCCTTCGGCCATCTCGTCATCGGAATCGTAGCCCATCTGGGTGGGGAGGTCGAAGGCCACGTTAAGACCTGTCTGGCCGTGTGAGATCATCAACTTGAATCGCTCGTTGGTCTCTTCGGGCGTGCCAAATCCGGTATACTGCCGGGTGGTCCAGTTCCGGCTCCTGAAACCCAAGGGGTGGATGCTCCTGGTAAAGGGGAACTCGCCGGCATCGCCGAGATCTTCCTTATAATCAAAACCGATTCTTTCGAGATCATCAGGGGTATAAACCGGCTTGACCTTGATGCCAGACTGCAAAATGACCTCTTTGATCGCATCCCTGTCGTCTTTTATATATGTTGCTACTCCCATCTCTTCCCCTCTGTTCAAACATTATTGCTCATTTGTAATTGCAGACCTCGAGACCTTTGCAAAACGCCCCCTTTTGTTCTCCGAGGCGTAGGCTGTCCTCTACGAGCCAGAGGCCCAATCTCAGCGCCTGCCCCGTAGCTCCGGAAGATGGTACTGGGGTCAGGCTCGGATTTTAATCCTCGCCTTCCCCGCCGGGGCGTAGGCCCCTCTGGGCCGGAGGCTTGACCTTGACCAAAATTGAGCATTTTTCAAAGGTCTCGGCTTCATTATCTGTCAGGGACATTTCCCTGTAGGAACCCAACGATCTCATCGAAGTAGGCCCCGCCCGGAAAAATCCCGCCGACGCCTATCTCTTTCAGGACAGGAAAATCTCTATTTGGAATGACGCCGCCCACAACCACCAGCTTATTGTCCAAACCCTGTTCTTTTATCATACCCATCAGTTTTTTACAAATAGGGATGTGGGCCCCGGACATGATCGAAAGCCCGATCACATCCACATCCTCTTGAACAGCCTGGTTCACAATGCTTTGCACGGTCTGGTGAAGGCCGGTGTAAATAACCTCCATTCCGGCCTCCCGCATTGCGTGAGCAACTACCTTGGCCCCCCGGTCGTGACCGTCCAGCCCTGGCTTTGCCAACAGGACGCGTATCTTTTTGTCTGCCATAGCTCCAACACTCCTCGCCACACATTATCGGATATTTTCCATATCGAACTCCCGAAGGACCGTATCCTGTCCCCGCAGGATATGCTCTCTTACCAGCCTCTCCACGCGCTCGGCATTCCTATCTCTGATCGCCCTCAGCATCAACAGGTGATCTTTATTGCTTGTCTTTGCCATTTCCTCTATCTTCAGTATGACCAGCCTGAAACGGTATATATGGTCTCTGAGATCATTGATCATTTTGATCAGCCTCGGGCTGCGGCTCAGAGAATAGAGAAGGTCATGAAATTCCGTGTTGATCCGGGGAAGTGAATCCAAATTTCCCTGGTCCAGGCATAGTTGATATTCTTTAAGTTTTTTCTCCAAGGGGTGAAGCTCTTCTTTTCGGTGGCGGATGGCGGCTAATCTTGCGGCGTAACTTTCCAAAATGCTTCGGATGCCAAAAGTTTCCTCAATATCCTCCCGTGTAAGACCGGCCACAAAAAAACCACCCTTCGGGTTCTGGCGCAGCAGACCCTCCCGTTCCAACTTGTGAATCGCCTCTCTTACGGGTGTCCGGCTGATACCCAATGCATCGGCCACGCGGCTTTCCACTATACGGCTGTGGGGGGGCAGATCTCCTTTGACAATAGCTTTCTTCAGGTTCTCAAAGACAGAGTGGCCTAATGATTTTTTTGCAGGCAGAGATTTCAGACCCCTGAAATCAGGGCCTTTGATGTTGAGTGCTGAGGTCATCTTGATCATTTCCCAAGGGCTTTATAGAAAAACCCTTCTAACGGTATCCAAAATCCAAAACCAAAAATCTACAATCTACAATCAACAATCAACAATCAACAATCTCACAGCCCTACCCATCTCGCGATATTTGGCAGGAGGATTTCGTGGGTCCCCCCTCCATACAGGAGAAAGCGGTTGTCCCGGTAGTATCGCTGGGCCGGGTATTCCATGGAATAGGCATACGCCCCAAAGATGCGGGTTATTTGATCTCCTGCGCTGCATGCGGCTTCCGTGGCAAAATATTTGGCCATGGAGGCCTCCTTGATGGCATCCATCTTTTTGTCAATCATGCGGGTGGCCTTGTATGTGAGAAGATGGGACGCCTCCAGATCCACTGCCATATTGGCGATCTTGGCCTGAATAAGCTGGTAATTGCTGATGGTCTTGCCGAATTGGGCCCGCTCATGGGCATATTGGATAGAATCGTGCAGGGCAGCCCGCTGTAGACCGATCGCCAGGGCGGCGGTCATGGTCCGGATTTCGGCCAGGATGGTCATCAGGTTGTTCATTCCACGTCCCTCCTGACCCAGCATGTGCTCATGGGGGATCAGGACATTGCTAAAGGCCAGTTCGGAGATCGGAGTCGTGCGTGTCCCTAACAGGGCAAAAGGCTGGCTTACAGATACCCCCGGAGTCTCTTTTGGAATGAAGAAGAAGTTCAGGCCCCTGAATTTCTTTTCAGGGTCGGTCTGACAAAGGACCGTGAAAAAATCGGCTACAGGTCCGTTGGTGACCCAGGTCTTCATGCCGTTCACGAGATACCCATCATCGGTCCTGGTAGCCAAGGTCCCGACATTTCCGAGGTCAGAGCCTGCCTCCGGTTCTGTGAGACAAAAACAGGCGATTTTCTCCGCCCTCATGGCAGGTAAGAAGTATTTTTCCCTAAGCTCATCGGTCCCGAAATGGAAGAGAAAATTGGTCCCCATAAGACATTGCATGGCTGTAATCGCTCCTAAGCTCATCAGCCCCCGGGCCAACTCCTCGCAAATGATGCAGTAGAGAGTGGTGTTTCCCCCGGCCCCACCCTTGTTCTTAGGGTACCTGATCCCGAAAACTCCCATCTTGCCAACTTCCCGGAACATTTCCATGGGGAATTGGCCTTTTTCGTCAATCTCTTTGGCTCTCGGGATTACTTCGCTGTCCACAAACCTTGCCATATTTTTTCTGACTAATCCTTCAGCGTCTGATCTCAGCATTCGTTCCTCCCTCAAATATCGCAAAAGCGCAAAGTGCACAGCGCAAAGCGTCACCCCTTTAGCCATGCGCTATGCGCTATGCATTTTTCAGTTGGTGGATCATCGTGGGAACCAGTTCATGGAGGTCTCCGACAATCCCCCAATCAGCGACCTGGAAAATGGGGGCCCTCGGGTCCTTATTAATGGCGACAATATACCTGGAATTCATCATACCTGCCCTGTGCTGAATCGCTCCTGAAATGCCGCATGCAATGTAAAGCTCGGGTCTGACAGATTGTCCTGTCTGCCCGATCTGGCGGTCAGCCGGAATCCAGCCTTCTTCAACCGCAACACGGGTACCGGCCACCTCACCGCCAACAAGCCCGGCCAGTTTTTCTAAGACCTTAAACCCCTTTGCATCGCCAACACCTCTTCCCCCGGCAACAATTATTTTTGCCTCGGAAAGGTCAACGACCTTCTTCGCCTCTTTCACTATTTCGAGGACCTTTGTCCCTATCCCTTTTTGCGTCAATGAGACTTTATGCCTGATCACATTCCCTTTATTCTCCGGTTTTCTCAGTGCCTCCATGACTCCTGGACGAACAGTGGCCATCTGAGGCCGTGAATACCGGTTGGTAATGGTGGCCATTACATTTCCGCCAAAGGCCGGTCTGGTTTGGAGAAGAATCCTTTCATCCGGGTCTATGCTTAACTCGGTGCAGTCAGCCGTGAGGCCGACGCCCACCCGGCGTGAAACACGGGGGGCCAGGTCTCTGCCGATATGGGTGGCGCCCATGAGCAGAATATCAGGTTTATATTTGGCAATCAGCTCGCCGATAACATCTGTGTAAGGGATGGTCCGGTAATCTTTGAGGTTTGTGTGTTCGACCAGATAGACATTATCCGCACCATACTCCATTAATGTGTCTGATATCCCTGCAATCCTGGAGCCCAGGAGGAGTGCGGAGACGTTCTGGTTGAGTGTACCGGCCAATTCCTGGGCTTTGCCAAGGAGTTCGAGGGAGACCCGGTTCAAGAACCCCCCTCTCTGTTCGGCAAAAACCCAGACCCCCTCCCTGTCGCTGAAGTCGGGGATGGCCCTCGGTCTGGCATCCGTCTGAATGGCCTTCTGTTTGCATGTTTCAAGACATGCCCCGCATGATGTGCAGCGTTCCAAGATGTAGGCGCTTCCGTCCCTGATTTCAACACCCTCATAAGGGCACGCCTTTAGACAGCGTTTACACCCATTACATAGGTCATGCTCAATCCATACGGTCATGTCTTTATCTCCTTAATCCCTCAATCCCATCCGCAGACCCGCCTGCCACTGCGAGGCACAAGCGGGCAGGTTACGCCGATTATCGCAGATTATTAAAAGACGCCATCCATTCATCCCTCAATCCCAACAGTCCAGCATCCCCAGCATCCCTATAACTATATGGCACCTTTCCCTTTCAGGGCGCTCAATTTTTGGTCCGAATATCCCAGCAGTTCCCCGTATATCTCCTGGTTGTGTTCTCCGAAACGCGGGGGGAAAGAAAGCCGGCGGTCTGATTGTTCAAGGAATGGTGTCATGTTCGGGGGGGGCGGCAGGGTGATCTCGGTGCCGGTCCTGTCATCCCTGGAAAAAAGGAGTCGCCTCTCCACCAACGGGTCCTTGATCACTTCGGGGATGGTTTTGATCTTGCTAATCGGGAGCGTGAGGGAATTAAATAGATCGATGAGGTCCTCAGAGGTGTGATTGCGGGTAATATCGTTGATGGTACGGTTCAGGTTTTCCACGTCCCGTATCCTGCCCGCATTTTTCTCATATTCAGGTCTGTCCAGTGACTTAAACATCTCCTGGGAAACCATCGATTTCCACTGCCGGTCATTGCCCACCGCCATATAGACAAAACCGTTGCTGGTTTTATAGACAGAAACCGGGCAGAAGAATTCATGGGTATTTCCTCTGCGGGTAATCTGTTTTTTGAGAAGGGTCGAAAGTGTGATCGGCACGGTCATCCATGATACCGTAGACTCAAACATGGACATATTAATGAAAGAACCCTCACCCGTGACCTGGCGCCTAAAAAGTGCTTTCATCAGCAAGCCGTAAGCGTGTTCGCTGGTCCCCATATCCGGAAGAGGGATACCCGTGACCTGGGGATCACCGTCTGCTTCACCGGTCAACTCCATCATGCCGGACCTGGCCTGGAGTATGGGATCATAGGCAGCTTCATTGCTGTCAGGGCCAAAACCGGTAACGCCTAACCATATGATATCTGGTTTCAGTCCCTTCAGGGTTTCATAATCAATCCCTAATTTTTGATAATTTTTAGGGAGCTGATTGGTTGCGAAGATATCCACTTTGAGTTCTTTAATCAGGGTATGAAAGACCTCTTGGCCCTCAGGGTCAGCGAGATTCAGGGTGAGTGCCTTTTTCCCCGCATTGATACATAGAAAATAAGCGTTCATCCTCTCTTCTCCGAGGACATTTTCGCCTATCATACGGTTGGGATCCCCATATACAGGATGCTCCAGCCTGATGACCTGCATCCCGTCATGGGCCAGTCGGTAAGTCAAATATGGGAGTACGGTTGCCTGTTCAAGGGACAGGATGGTGATGTTCTTGAAAAGATCCATAGATTCCTCCTTGCGAGCCTGGGAGCCCGCAAATCAAAGGGTGGTTAAACAGCCTCCAGAGGTCACGTTGCTACGGTGCTGTTCAGAGGGAGAAATGGTGACCGTTTCGTGTACAATTCCATTTCTAATGGACCATATGTCTTAAACTTTGTGTACTGTATACAGTCAATCCTGTCAATAGGCTTTTTCTTCCGTATACTCTTTTTTTTGATAAGATCAGATAACTTTCCGATTTCCACCCTCTTAGCCGATGTCGTCAGCCTCCATAGGGGCTCGCGCACCCGAGTGCTCGAAAAGCCTGCGGCTCGGAGGGCAAGCGGGGGCGTTTTTCAAGGGTCTGGAAAGGTCTGAATTTGGTAAGTAATCTGGATTTGAATTGAGTGTCTCAGGAAGGATTTGCCTCTGATTCTGAAGCCAAGTCTCTAAGGATAACGGCATTTTTTTGAAAGCGCCTTAAGTTTTTCTTTACGTTCTTCTTGTTGGGTGCGGCTTTCCACTGACGAATGGCCTTGGTCTGTTTGCTGTTGGAACTCATAGTTGCATCTCCTTGTTTGTCTAATCTGGTTAAGCCCTAAGGAACTTCAACATGCGAAATATCTTTAGTTAAATTAGATAAAAATAGTATCTCAGGGAAACTCTGTCAAGTAGAATTTTGGGGCAGGGCAGGGCGTCCCCTAACCCTCACTGCATAGTAGGCCGCCCCCTCGAATGTCACTGTCAAACTTGCCCTCGCATCATCGCCCATGTCTTCAATTAACTTTCCGATGTCCTGCAGATGGGTTGCCCAACGGGTGATCCGCTTCCCATGGTCTCTCATCGCTGAGACCTTCAATAGGGGTCTTCTCCGGGGGCGGCGCCGCGAGGCCCAGTGCCAGTTTTTCTTCTAATATCAGTGAAAATGCAGCTCCCAAGTGCGTACAGGCCGTCTCACACGCACTGCACTTATAGTGGAGTCGTTGGTGCTTCAAGGGGTCCAGTTGCATGGTAACGACAGCCCCGTTCACGTGGAGCTGAAAAAGGTGCCTGGTGAGTGTTACCTGCTCCGTCAGATCAATGTCATACTTCCCGCCTTGCCTGATGAGTTTCCCGCCGTTGGTCCCCAAAAACTTGCAGGCCTGTGTGTACGTAAGGTGTGAAAGTTTGTCCTTCAGCCTGATCATCTTTTTCTCCTTCATTGTCGTCCGGCCCGGATGCAGGTCCATATAACATGCCCCCATGCCTTGAAAATTCACAGCGAGCGCATTCCTTGCTGCTTGCAGCGGGGTTAGCGAGCGAACTTAAAATGAAGAAATTCTCCTTAAATTTGGGAGATTCCCCGCAGCTTGCTGCGGGGTTCTTCAATTCAGTCAGGCCATGTTTCTATCTGGCCCCGACCGGAATTTCAACAAAATTGTGTTGTCGTTCTTTACGAGTTGCGAGCTACGAGTTGCGGGTCCATCCAGCATCCCTGATTCCGTGCCTCTCGTAAAGATTTCGTTTGTTCTTCATGTCCTTCGCGGCGGTCGCGGGCGACAATATTTCAATTACAAGATCCGGCGCACCTTTACAGCCCCCTGCATCTGTCTGCCCCTCTTTGACCGCCTGATATGATTTTTTAGAGCATAATGCGGAAAAATACTGGATGATAGGAGGAAATTCAAGGGCTGTGATTTGGCATTTGAAGATCTTTATCTTCCGGGCGCATATCATCCGATTTTCATGGAAATTACCAGATGAGGAGCGAGATGAAAATCAAAAAAGAGCACCTCTTCAAACACGCAATAGGTTAGGACTGCCAGATGTAAGTTTCTGTTTTTCTGGAAAATTTCCGGTGCTAAGATAATATAGGTAATCCAGCATCTGGAATTTAGCAAGGATTCGACCACAAAGGTTGAATTTGGGGTCAGTCTA
>JACKQG010002294.1_pt1 | contig 25192 bp, 24 predicted proteins | sample 8237621 | NCBI WGS metagenome assembly JACKQG01 (sample SAMN15677084, study PRJNA649215) | marine metagenome | biome: marine; feature: Black Sea; material: saline water; isolation source: suspended particulate matter (SPM) from the Black Sea western gyre | collected 2013-06-09/2013-06-10 | depth... | reverse complement strand
CACCCGGGGGGGGGTGAGGGGGGGCCCCCCCCCACCAACATCGCAAAAAACACCCAACGGGGAGACCCCCGGTTCGTCCCCCAGTGGGGGGAGAGTGCAACCGGGGGGAACCCGCTCCGGGCCGCGTTACGCAACCACCCCCCCCACCCCCCCACCCCCGCAAGCCACTCCCATCGCGCAATATGCCGAAGCAGCAGTCAACATGTTCGTGGACGCCAGCAATCCTAGACCACCCAGTTGAATAACCGCCGCCGTCGCATCCACTGCCAACGCAACGCCCGATCGTAGTCGGCTAAAGCAGAATTGGCGGATGAATTCGCGGAACAAGACGAGCGGCAAGGCTCCAATTAGCACGAGTACAGCTGTCACCAAGCTGGCCGCGGCACCGGATGTTGTCAGCACCAAGTAATAGATCAGCAGCCCGATGATCAGCGCCATCGACAGCAGCATCTGATGTGCGAACGCGCTACCTGAATAGAGGTGCAGTCGGCCACCACGACTCCGGTGATTGAAAACCTCGAACGGCGTCGAAACGGTTTCCCAAAATAGATCCTGAACAAACCACACGGCAGTCAAGGCGAGGTAGTAGACCCCGAGTTCTTCCGGCAGACACATCCGACCGAGAATGACAGTCGTTGCGAAACTCGTTCCGCTGACAATGGCCTGATCGGTAAGAGACATCAGGCTGCGTCGAGCCTCGGGGTGTGTGAGTACTCGCAGCGCACGAGTGACCGCCCGGGCGGCGCGCTTCGCATTCGAACTCACCATCTCGCCGAACTCTATGGCCATTAATACCTCCCGCTAGGCTGATAGCGATCGAGTTCGGGTGCGGGATGGTTGTCCGTTTCTGGTACGAGTTGAATCGCCTCGCGGGACGAGCCAAGGAGAGGGACGATCGATGGAACAGTTCCCAGCGGTGGAGATAGGAGATTGGAGCCTCGATGCCATGCCGTCGCCAAGGGCCCGTACCAACCGGCAAGCTTGGCTGCCAACGTCCCAGGTGTATCGTGATTGAAAACCGCCAGACGTCCCCAACCAAACGGATCAGAAGCAGTCTCGGCCAGCTTCGGCTGCGTCGTTAGTCCGCATCGAAAGCCGGTATCGCGCGCCACGTCCAACAGCTGTTGATCGTGTTCGCCAAAAGGGAGCGATAGCGTCGGCTCCGCGATTCCAAGAGCTTCGCGCAAGTAGCACAAACACGACTCGGAGTCTTGCCGGAACAGATCGGTGAAACCCGTGTAGTCTTGATGCCAATGTGTGTGTGCTCCGAGTTCGATTAACTCGTCCTTATACATCTCGTGGCATTGCGCGGACGTTAACGGCAACCACGTCGACGCGGGGACAGATGCCTTGCCTTTCTCATCCCAATCATCGAAAGGAAACGGCTTGTCCGAATCGATATATCCGGTCGCCAAAAAGATCGTCGCCGGAATGCCCAACTCGCGCAGGATCGGCCATGCATATTGATAGTTATTGGTGTACCCATCGTCGAAGGTCACAACGAAGACACGGCGAGGGATCGCCTGGCCCGCTTCGGCGTGAGACAGAACTTGGCGAAGCGGCCAAGGTGTGTACCCGCGATCGATCAAACCAGCCAACTGCTCTCGCAATCGGTCCGGCGTTACATTCCATGTCGGCTGAGACACGTTTGACTGATTGGGTACAACACGGTGATGCATGAGAATGCCGAATGCACCACCAGAACGGTCGCCCATCGTTGCATGCAGCAACGAGGCGGCTTGTCCCGCCGTCGACATTACGATTGGTTTAATTCGGTTTGCCAAACTCATCAGTCCCACCTAGGACGAGGCTCGAAAAAACACGACTTTCAAAAGAGTTTTCCACATCAGTTTGATGTCGTTACGCAAGGTTCTCTTCTTCGAGTAGCGAATGTCCAGGCGCGCCCATTCAGCGAACGTGACACGTCTTGCGCCAGCTTGCCATGTGCATGTCAGGCCGGGCGTGACATCAAGCCGGCGACGCTGCCAACCTTCGACTTGGTCCGATTCGTTACAGGGAAGCGGACGCGGCCCAACGATCGTCATGTCGCCTTTCAGTACGTTCAGAAGTTGCGGCAATTCGTCAATACACGACTTGCGGAGAATGCGACCGATTGGCGTGATGCGAGGATCATGTGTGATCTTAAATGCTGGACCGTCTTGCTCGTTCTTCGTCATTAAGGCAGCCTTGCGGTCTTCGGCGTCGTCGCACATCGTGCGAAACTTGTAGATGACGAACGGCTTGCCGCCCAGTCCGGCCCGCTGCTGTGCGAAGAAAACAGACCCTCGGGACGTCAGCTTTACCAAGATGGCGGTAGTGAGGAGCACAGGTAGAAGAACAATCAGACCGACCGTCGCAGCACCGAGGTCCAGACTTCGTTTCCAGAGTGGAAGACGTTGACACAGGACCGGCTCGAGCGGCTTCGCTTCCGCCTGCTCTGAGTCGATTGCCGTATCCCGACTTTCGATCTCCGGTCGTGGTAAGTCACCGGTCGGGTAGCTGGAGACTTCGTCCTCGAAGGCAACATCTTTCTCCTCGAGAGCGAGCCGCAGTGAGTCCCGAAGTTCGTAAGCTCCTACAATCTGTGTATCAGATAGCAGCACGCCGATGCGGCCATCGCTCATGAATCCGGTGAGATCCGTCGCACGCAGACGTTCGCTGAGTATCCTGCTCAACACTCGATAGGTCGCCTCGTTACGATCTCGCGGACTGAGCCGAATCGTGATGAGTGAGAAGCTCGTACCAGATCGATCCGCGCGCGAACGCTCTCGGTCCAGCATCGACTCAAAATGCTCCGGATCATGCAGCAGATTAATGTCTCGTCGTGAACGCCCAATGATTCGTAGCCAACCGAGCACCACTGTTCCCTCTCTGTTCTCATCGAAATTGTGACTTGGTTAGTCTGCGCTGCTCGCATGTACCCAAGCGTGCTTTCCGAATTCAGTCGAATGCCAGCGTCAAATCAGTTCATAGAGCCAATCCGGCACATGTTTTTTTCGCTTGTTCAATATCACCCCTAAGACTTCCGCCTGGACGCGTTCGAGTTGCGATTTAGCGCGCACGACGGCTTTGCGCCGCGTTCGCTCGGCTTCGACAACCAACAACATGCCGTCCAGCGTATCAAGAGGAATCGGCTGCGCGATGACTTCGCCTGCTGAAGGCATATCGAGCAAAACGAGTGCAAAAGCATCCGTTATTTCGGCAAGCGATCCTTCCCACTGGGCAATGTCATTACCTCGCATCTTGCCGCCGAGTCCAAGTACGGCAAGATTCGGAATCTTGGTCGAACGAAGACACTCCGCCAGCTCTTTTCTCCCGCTTAGGGCGTCGCAGAGACCGGAAGATGCAGTAAGCCCGAAGGCTTGTTCAACTCCCGGATGTTCGCGATTGCAGTCGACGAGCAAAACTGGTCGGCCGGCGGTCTTCGCCGCGCTCATCGCCAGCCTTGTCGCGACCGTCGTCACACCTTCGCCGCTCGATGCGCTTGTCAAACCAATTGCGTTCGCGCGTTGCTTGGTGGAATCAGAAAGTAAACGTCTCGCAACGCTTTGATAGATGTCGGTCTTCTCGGACGCTATCTGCTTACGAACGCACATTTTCAACGCGTTCTGTATCGGATTGAAACTCAGCATATTCACTTCGCCTACTACACGGCTAGCGTTTCTGTTTTTGCGTTAGGAACTGAAAGTACGACTGGCACTTCGAGCATTGATTCGATTTGTTCCGGTGATTGAAAGCTGTCATCGAAGTACTCCGACAACATCACGATTCCAATGGCCGAGCACATCGCCGCGATGAAACCTAGTCCTAGCAGGATCGACTTCTTAGGGCTGATGTGTTTTGGATTGAATGTCGCTGCTTGCGCAATGTTGACATCGGAAATGTGCTTCTTATCCATCGCGCCGTCGATCCGCGCCTGTTCACTTTTACTCTGATACTCGACGAAACTGTGGCGTAATCTGACTGCTTCTTGGGTCAACTTGTTGATGCGGATGGCACTCTCGTTCAGCGTCAGTAAGGTTTGCTTGGCATCTTTGCACTGGCGATTGAGTTCAGACATTTCGACTTCCAACGAACGTACCATCGCCTTCTCGCCAATGAGTTGCTGTCTCTCAAACAGCCGCCGTGCTTGGACGACCTGATCCTTGAACGATTTCACTTTCGGATGATTGGGCGCTAACTTTGTGAGAAGTTCTCGCTCCTGAATCTCCAGCTTGAAAAGTTCGGATCGCATTGATGAAAGCTCTTGTGTCGTCGAGTCCGTCGTTTCTTCGACGGAACTGGTAGCGAGGTCTGGATGGCGTTCGACTAACGACGAGATCTTCGCGTTTGACGAAGCCAGCGCCGTGCGGTTATCGATCAAGTCACTTTGCAATGCCGTGAGGCGCCCTTCGATGAGTTTCTTTTCGCCCTCGATCGAGCCAACGCCAAGTTCGTTCTTAGCGTCCCGCAGCTCGGACTCGGCAACCGCAAGCCGTTTCTCAAGTTCTGCGGTTTGCGCCTCGAAGAATTCGTGGGAGCCAGTCGTACGGTGCAGTCTTGTATGATGTGCCTTGAAAGCCTGAACGTACGATTGCAGGATCAACTGAGCGAGTTGGGGCGAGCGGGCATTGCAACTCACGTTGATCACATTCGAGTCGCGAGCCACATTTCGCGAAAGCGACTCCTCAAGTGTTTCGATTGCTTTGTGAGCGGCGCTTTCCTGCGATTCCGCACCGAACGAGCCTAAGCTGAAGAATCTCGCGCTTTGCTCAACAATCACGTTCGCGCCAACTTGGCCAACGACATCGTTAAGCAATTCACGGCTGCTCAGGATTTCGAGTGCCGAGTTGAGTTCGCGTTCGCGCGTGTCCCCCATGGCCACTGTTTGACCAACCGTAGCAGTCGGGTCCAAAGCAACTCCCGTGCGGCCCAGACGAATGAATAGCTTTGCTTCAGACGTGTACTTCTTCGGCAGCATGATCGCCACCACGGTGACGAAACCGAGCGTGAGTGTGAAGATCACTGCCGCTTTAAATTTGTGCCGGAAGGCCAGCCGAACACAATCGCGTAACGAAATCAGGTTGTCATGGTTGTTGTGCATTTGCCGTGGAGTATTTCGGAGAGTGTGCAAAGACCTTCGGCGCTCGAAGCGCAGAGCATCTCTGAAACATACGCCACTCCTAGCGTCGGTGACAGAGTCTTTCGGCGTAGTTTAAAGAACGTAGACAACACGAGTTACAGCAACTTCGGCCACCATCCGAATAGAAGGAATACTCGTCAGAAGATCTCTCACAGCAATAACCTGCAGTCCTGTGACGCTTGCCACGACCGGCCACGGCTCGGTGCTCATCGGATTAAATGGATTATGCGGCCTACCTTCCTGCTCGTGACCGGAGTGCCTCGGCGACATAGTTCGCCTCATACGCGTTGCTTGAGATTCGCGTCGGGCTTTCTATACTTGGACTCAATCGATCGGAAGCTTCCCACACTGGAGACAAATATGAGACGGCTACTTGCATTAACTGTCGCGATCGTTCTCGTAGGCGGCATGATTACTTTTGTCAGATCCTCGCTCGTATCAGCCCAAGCCAAGGGCAAGACTCGCCCGCTCACGACTTCGCAGATGATGGCAGGATTGGTGAAGCCGAAATACGTCGAGCTGAAAGACGGACTCGCCAAGGAAACCTTGGGCGATGACGATTGGAAGGCGCTCGCCACGCACGCAGCACTATTGAACGAGTCGAGCCACATGCTAATGGCCGACGATCGCTGTCCCGACAAAACATGGGAAGACGCGTCGATGATTCTGCGCAATGCATCCGATGATGCGCTGGCTGCACTGAGCAAAAAAAACGCGGATGGTGCGGCGAAGGCGTTCGAGAACATATCGCTTTCGTGCAAGACGTGTCACGCCGAGTTTAAGTACAAGAAATAGAAGCAGCTCCTCGTGGTCAACGACAGCGGCGACGTTTGCGCGCAAAAAAGGACAGTGGCGTTGAGAACGCGGTGCACACCGTCGTGATGCAAAACGGTTGCGCGAGGTTTTGCGTCTACGACCGCGGCTTGCGAACTGGCAACGAGAGTGATGGCCTGCGATCATCGTCACAGTATCGGTTCGAACTGTTTGCGAGCCCGGATCGCTAACCTTCGAGTGGGAGTCAACCGTCCTCGCGAATTTGGTCTAGACGGAGATCACGTATGCGGCATGGGAAGGCGTGGTCCGAACCTATCCCGATGCCACCAAGAATGACAGGCATTTTTCGATCTGATCGTGGCGGTTGTTTAACCGGGAAGCTACTGTCTTCTGCGTCTGTTACAACGCGAATTGTCCACGACGGTGCGTCGTAGATCAGCTCAATATTCTGCCAACCATCCCACGCAATGCGAACCTTCTTGAAGTGGGTTACATCCTCGTTATTGGCTACATTGTCCTGGACCCAGCCACTGAGATAGTCCTTGCTAGCTTTCAGCGAAATCGGGTCCAATCCATTGCGCCGGTCGCCCCAGCAGAATAGCGATCCTTCGGGCAAATTCGGTTTGGCGTTCACGCGCATGTACAGCCGCCATGACTTCGTCGCGTCGAACCACTCGGCAATCGTTACCTGCGGCTGTGACTGTAACGTACAATCGTATTCCTCGAGAACGTTCAGCAGTGCGTTCTCTGGTCGCCGCCGCCCAATGCCACCAGTTTGCATCAGATCGGCGATTTGCGCGGCCGTGGGCTCGGGCTCAGCGGCATCACGGGCGGGAGGTCGCGTTGAGGAGGTGGCCGCAGGCGATGTGGCGTAGGTCGTTCTTATAACTGACTTGTGGTGGCTCACCAGGGGCGATCGATCACGGACCGAATTGTTGCGAACTAATACGACAAAGCAGGAAGAAATCAGTACCGCAACGACGCTTCCTCCGATCGCTATCGCGACCGTCCGCTGTGGGTAGCGCGTTCGGTGACGTCGCGTTGAACGACGGGACGGGACGGATAGGAGCGTCGACTGGCTGCTCTGGCGAGATTCCGTCGGCGACATCAGATCCGCGGGCTCGGCAATTGGAGCCGAGGATAGCGGCTGGACAGTTCGGAGCGATGTGTCGTACGCGGCGCGCTCGCTCTCGTTCAACAAGCAAACTCGAGCACGGGACAATTCGTTCAACAACCGTTCCGCTTCGACCGAATGTTGGCCGAGGTTGAAGGTGCGGATGTGCCGGAGTTGGCGATCAGCGGCGTTGGAAATCACATCGGGATTAGCCTCGAAGTCCCGAAGTCCGAGCAGGTGATAAAGGGTCGGGGGATGATCCTCGGGCGGGATGCCGAGCCAAGTGTAATACGGATCGAAGTGAGTCATCGGATCCCCGAAACGATGGCGTCTCATTTAAGCTCGACTAACAGCTAGATTCTGAGCCGAGTATAGCCGGAGTTCATACCGGTGTCGTCATCACGTCACTAACGTGAAATCGCTGGGTACTGTCACCACCATTCACGACTTCACACGTTGACCGCCGAACTGCAACGCCTCAAGAACTGCTCTGGACACACGCCGGATATCCCGTATTATCCTCGCGCTAATCTCTGTGGGGGCGTTGCCGTTCGGCATGTGTCAGTTACGTTTGTTTTGACTTCAGAGGAGTTCTCCTCATGCGAAGGTTCTTCGCGTCGTTCGTAGCTTGTTCTTTGATTGCTAGCGGTGGCTTCACGGCCTTTGCTGCTGAAACGTCGGAAGTGGTCAATCCGTTTAACGATCCCGTGCCCAGCAGTCGCAGCGTCTCGGCACGTGTCTCGGATGATCCAGAACCTGTGGCTGAACGGAAACCCCGATTCTCACTTCCCAAACTCTCGCTGCCTAAACTCCCCACCCCTTCACTTCCCAAACCAAAGATGCCAAATTTCAAGTTGCCAAAGCTGCAAATGCCGCAATGGGCCATGAAGGACAAACCGCGAAATCCGGGCCCGTCAACTTGGCAAAAGTTGAACAGCGGCACAAAGAGCATGTTCGCCAAGACACGCGATACGCTTATGCCGTGGACGGTCAACGACACGAAACCGACGGTTCGTCACGCCACGGGCAACAGTAATTCGACCGGTTTCTCTCGCACTCGTGTGGCATCGAATCGCGGCAGCAGTGCGCCGCCTGCCAAAAAGAAGTCGCTACTGAGTTCGTTCTTGCCTTCGCCGGAACCAGAACCGAGGCGAATCGAATCGACGAGCGACTTTTTATCGCAGGAGCGGCCTCGCTTCGACTGAGTGGTCCATTCGCGCGGCGGCACGGTCCGCTAGAATAGTCCGTTATGACAACGGACTTGATCTTAGGAACTGCGGGCCACATCGATCACGGCAAGACCTCGCTCATCGGTGCGCTCACCGGAGTCGACACCGACCGGCTGCCGGAAGAGAAGAAACGCGGCATCACCATCGAGCTGGGGTTCGCCGAGTTAACTCTGGGCGACTTTCGGCTTGGAATTGTCGATGTACCGGGACATGAACGCTTCGTGCGGAACATGCTCGCGGGTGCCACCGGGATGGACCTGGCACTGCTCGTGATCGCCGCCGATGATTCTATCAAGCCGCAGACGCGCGAGCATCTCGAGATCCTGCGGCTGCTGGATCTCGAGACGGGTGTCATCGCGTTAACCAAATGCGATTTGGCCGAAGCCGACTGGCTGAGCCTCGTTGAAGAAGAGATCCGAGATCTGGTCGCAGGTTCCTTCCTCGCCGAAGCGCCAATCGTGCGAACGAGCACCGCAACGGGCGAAGGACTGGATTTGCTACGCGAACAGCTAACGAAGGCCGCCCGAATCGCCGCCACCGGCAGCCACGTCGATCGTCTCCAAGCTCCCTTTCGCATGGCCATCGATCGCACTTTCACCATCGCAGGACACGGCACAGTCGTGACAGGCAGCATCAGCAGTGGACAGGCGGCGGTCGGTGACGAGTTGCTCGTCGAGCCCGGTGGCGTCAAGGTGCGAGTCCGTGGCATCCAGAACCACGATCGATCCGTCGAATCGGTTCATCGTGGCCAGCGGGCGGCAATCAATCTGGCTGGAATTCATCATGACGAAACTCGTCGTGGCCAAGAACTATGCTCGCCCGGCCACTTGGCGCCGAGCCGGTTAATCACTGCCGAGATCTCGCTACTTGCATCGGCTCCGCGACCGTTGAAGGATCGAACACGTGTTCGGATTCACGTCGGCACGGCGGAGTTGCTCGCTTCGGTGAGAGTTCTTGGTGCGGGCCAGATCGAGGCCGGCACCACAGGTCACGCGCAATTGTTCCTCAGCGAAGCTGCCGCAACTGTGTGGAGCCAACCGTTCATCGTGCGCAGCGAATCGCCGGTGTTAACGATCGGCGGTGGACGAGTTCTCGATCCAAACGCCGAGCGAATTCGGCGAGTCGACGACGAAGTCATGCGGCAGGTATCGCAGCTTTCGTCGGAGGACATCCACGAGCGGGGAAGCGCCGCGTTGTACTTCGCTGGCTTTCGAGACTGGCAGCCTGAAAGCCTTTCTCGTACGGCTGGTATCGATGCGATAGACGATGTTCGGCACTCAGTTGCGGCTCGCGGAGCCATATTAGAGATCGCGTTCTCGCCGACGCGTACGATCCGATTGCTCCGCTTGGTGCGCAAGCAGTTGTGCGCACGCATCGAATCGACACTGAAACAATTACACGAACGTTACCCGCTCCGCTCGGTACTCGAGCGTTCGATCGTCGCCAACCAATTCCGTTATTTGGATGACGAGAGCATTCTGACGACGGCGCTAAAACACATGAATACCGATGGCACAATTAAGTTCGGCGCGAATGGGATCTCACTCGTGGGGCACGGTCCAAAGCTCTCCAACAACGAGCAGAAGCTTCTGTCTCAGCTCATCGAGACCTTACACGCCGCCGGCCTTCAACCACCATCGGTCAAGGAATGCCAACAGCAAGCCACGCGAAACCAAGAGTCCGTTCCACAATTGCTCGCGCTGGCCGCGGCGAACGGTGAACTCGTCGAAGTAAGTACTGAGTTCTATATACATGCGGACGTCGACAAAGCCTCGAAAGAACGGCTCGCCGCTCAGTTTGCCAACGGCGATGGCTTGACGATGAGCCAGATCCGAGAAATCCTTGAAACAAGTCGCAAATATGCCGTCCCATACTGCGAATACCTAGACCGCACCGGCTTTACAGAACGACGCGGTGACCTCCGGCTGTTAGCGAACACGGCGTAGCCGCTGTGTTACACTTGCCAGTTACCCCACCGAACATCCTCGGAATGACCCATGCAAAATCCGCTCCGCAATATTCCGTCGGTCAACGAGTTGCTTGAAAGCCCTCAGTTGGCAAACCTCGTCGATCGTGTTAGCCACAATGTGGTGGTCACCGAAGTTCGCGGATTCCTTGATCGTCTCCGCGACGAAGCACAATCGACCGCTTCAGAAATGAATATTCCGACGCCTGCCGAACTGGCTGAGCGAATTGCCGATTGGATCGTGAAGACCGAAGAGCCACCGCTGCGCCCCGTGATTAACGCGACCGGAATCCTTTTGCACACTGGCCTTGGCCGCGCGCCGTTGGCGAAAGAAGCGGTGCAAGCGATGGCTGAAGTGGCGGAGTATGCCAGCGTCGAGTTGGACCTCGCCACTGGCGAGCGATCACAGCGAGTCGCAGCTGTGGAAAAACTGTTGAAGGAGTTGACAGGTGCCGAAGCGGCGGCTGTCGTGAACAACAATGCCGCCGCGACACTACTGACACTCGCCGCCATCGGGCAAGACCGAGAAGTGATCGTCTCACGTGGTCAGCTGATTGAAATCGGGGGGAGTTTTCGGTTGCCCGATGTTATGTCAGCAAGCGGTACTCGGCTACGCGAAGTTGGCACCACGAACAAGACGCGTATCGGAGATTACGAAGCGGTGATCGGTGAAGACACCGCCGCCCTCATGCGAGTGCATACGAGCAACTTCAAAGTTGTCGGATTCACCGAGGAGCCGAGCCTGGACGAACTTGTCGCTCTGGGTCGCAAACGGAGCTTGCCGGTGATCGATGATATTGGCTCGGGCGCGTTGATCGACTTCAGCAAGTATGGAATCGACGATGAACCGGTCGCGTCCGCGAGTATCAAAGCCGGGGCGGATTTAGTTCTGTTTAGCGGCGACAAGCTCATTGGTGGGCCGCAATGCGGAATCATCGTAGGGCGAAAGATCCATGTCCAAAAGATCGCGAAGCATCCGATGATGCGTGCCATGCGTGTCGATAAGATCATCTTGGCAGCGTTGGCGGCGACGTTGCGTCTGTATCGCGACATTCCCACCGCCGAAGAATCGCTACCGCTGCTCGCACGACTGAGTGCCCCCGTCGAAAACTTACGCAACCGCGCCGAACGACTCGCGCCGCAACTCGCCGCGACGTCGACGATCAGCCACGCGGAGGCAATCGAAGAAAAAACGTACCTCGGTGGCGGCTCGGTTCCAACGCAGCAAATTCCTACGTGGTGCGTGGCTCTCACGCCCCACGAGATCAATGTGGACGAATTGAGCAAGTTACTACGAATGGGTACGCCGTCGATCGTCGGTCGCATTCAACAAGATCGCATGCTTCTCGACCTCCGATCCGTCCTGCCCCATCAGGACGCTGCGATCATTGAAGCACTTGGGAAGATTAAACCAGAGATCCATGCCACGTCGTCGGAAGAGTCTGCCTAAGCGTTACAACCGACACCAGCAGTTCCGGTAATTTGGATGTCTCGTTCAAATACGGTATTCTCACAATGCTTGCCGGATAGCAGAATCAGTTATTGCGGGCATCGTCCCGCGCTAACGTAGTATTTCGAATGTCCCTGGAGTGCCTCGTGCATTTTCGCCAGCCGTTGCTGCTCTTGTCCTGTGCTGTAAGCCTGTTGCTCGGTTTACAGAGCGTTGGTACTGCGCAAGCGCCGGACGAACCATCGGCGCTCTCGATTGGCGACAGGCACGCCTGGGCTCAGTTTGACATCGGCTCGTGGAAGCTAGTCCGCGTTTATACCGAGACTCTTGGCGAGAGTGGCCAAGTCGAAAGTGTCAGCATTACCGAGACGAAGACCACGCTCGACAAGGCGGATGAGAAGGGTTACGCGTTGCAGGTCGAAGTCACCGTCGAAGTTGCAGGAAAACGATTCAAAGCCGAGCCGAAGTTCGTAGCGTACGGTTACCACGGCGAGTTACAAGGGCAAGCGGTCAGCGTCAAGAAACTCGGCAAGGGCTATGCAGACATTTGCGGCCACAAGTACACAACGGGTACGCGCCGCATCGTCATTAACAGCGAAACGACACAGAGTACGAGTACGGTGGAGTATTCAGATACGGTCGCTCCGTACTTCTTGAAACGCACGACCGAGTCAATCGACAACGAGACCAAGTCGCGAAACTATCATTCAATGGTCGAAGTGACCGCCGTCGAAATGCCCGAGAAGGTACTGACGGAAGTGAAATCCGCCGCACACGTCAAGACCATTGAAACGTTTGGCAATGGCGTCAGTAAAGTAACGCTCGAAGTTCACTGTGAGTCCATTCCGGGAGGCGTCGTTTCGCACACGTCGAAGCAGCTCGACGGCAACAAACGAACGACGCAACGAAGCACGCTCGAATTGATTGATTACGAAGCGATCAGCAAAGAGCCCTCGGCCAAGGATTCCACGACAGGGCGCCGACGCCTCCTCCCCAACCGACGACGGAATTGAACCCGACGCGAACTCTCCGATCAACTCAGTAAAAATAGCTTCAGGGCGCCCGCAGAAGCCATCACTCGCTCGGGGCCGACGTCTGAAAACTTCAGGCGATATCGCCATCCTCTGCGTCAGCATCGGTGCGATCGTTTTTCAACTTAACCGAATGACGCAAACGCTTGTCCACAACATGGCGTTGCGTAATGCCTCTGCTTATAGCGAAGCGATTACAGAATTTCGGGTGCAGTACACTTCCAAAGTGGTTAATCGCGTCAAGGACTTCGGCGTTAAGGCAGTTCACGACTACGATGAACGTCCCGGGGGCTATTCCGTTGCCTGCCACGTTGACTAAAGCGATCGGTGATCGTTTGCGCACAAAGGAATCAACATGCTCGACACGACTCTACAGCGATTACCCGTTTCCTTGGACTAAAAACGGCGGCCCTCAGGATGAGTTCGAGAAGGCGGCCCTAAACGCGCTCCGGGCCGACCCCGACGAGCCCTTCTACAAATTCGACGTCGTCGATGGTGTATCGATGATTCGCTATGCAACGGCGGATCGCTTACAGGCGAGTTGCGTCGCTTGTCATAATTCACACCCCGAAAGTCCAAAGACCGACTGGCGGGAAGGCGACGTCCGCGGAGTGCTGGCGGTTAGTATGCCCTTACAAACTGCCATCGTAGATACGCGCGCCGGGGTGCGAGACACGCTGCTCGTACTTGGAACAATCGCCGCGATGGTCTTTCTGATGTTCGGCATGACCTTTGCGCGGTTGCGTCGGCAGACGCGGCAAACCACGCGTTCCAACGAACAATTGACGTCCAAGATGGAAGAACTTTCGGCGGCCGAATTAAAACTAACGCAAGCGAATCGCGACCTGCGTAGTAACGCGAGTGATCTTAGTCGTTCACGTAAGGCCGCGCTCAATCTGATACAAGACATGCAGCGAGCAAACGCAGCTTCAGAGGCAGCGACCCAAGCGAAGGGCGAGTTTTTGGCTAATATGAGCCACGAGATCCGCACACCGATGACTGCGATCCACGGCTATTCTTGTCTCTTGGCCGAAGACGAGGCCAGCGCTCTGGCTGCGCCAAATCGTCTCGAAATGATTCAAACGATTTGCAGAAATTCCGAGCACCTGCTTACGATCATCAATGACATCCTCGACATCTCGAAGATCGAATCAGGAAAAATGACCGTCGAACATGTCGACGTGAGCCCCGTACAGATTGTCGAAGAAGTTGCTACGCTCCTCAAACCGCGAGCGAACAGTGCGGGACTTGACCTCTGCGTTCAGTACGACGGCCTCATCGCTAACCAGATCAAGTCAGACCCGACAAGACTGCGGCAGATCTTGATCAATCTGGTGGCAAACGCGATCAAGTTTACCAAACGAGGGACGGTCACGATCGTGGTCTCGCTAGAGGACGCACCGAGCGGGCAAAGGATGCTGCGGATTGCGGTGATTGACACCGGAATTGGGATGACCCCTGAGCAGCGAGACAAAGTAGCTCGATTCGAAGTCTTCAATCAAGCCGACACTTCGACGACCCGTAAGTTTGGCGGCTCAGGGCTAGGGCTCCGGATCTCAAATTCGTTCGCTCAGATGCTCGGCGGCGGACTTGACATTGAGTCCGAATGCGGCAAAGGGAGTACGTTTACCGTGACGATCGCAACCGGCGACATTCGAGCCGTGAAGATGTTATCGCAGTACGACATTGTGAGTCGCGATGCGGGAACGGTCGATCAAGTAGCCAAGCGCGCCGTTCCCACTTCCTCAAACTCCCTGTCGGGCCGACGGCTCCTGCTGGCCGAGGATGGACCTGACAATCAACGACTGATTTCGTTCGTTCTAATGAAGGCTGGAGCGGAAGTCCATGTCGTCGAGAACGGCGAATTGGCCCGTGACGAAGCTCTTGCCGCTCGCGACGCTGGCGACCCGTTCGACGTCATCCTGATGGACATGCAAATGCCGGTTATGGATGGTTACACCGCCACTCGGGCACTTCGCAACCGCAACTATCGACAGCCAATCATCGCATTAACTGCTCACGCGTTGAGCGAAGATCGCCAAAAGTGTCTCGATGCGGGTTGCGACGACTACGAAACCAAACCCATCGATCGCGAAACACTTATAGAAGCCGTGGCGACTTGTGCGGAGCGAGCTGAGATTACTAACGCAACAACTCGAGAATGACGGCTCGTTTGCAGCACGATGACGTGGGCGTGATGGAAGCGCGGCACTCATTCGTGAACGCGATTCTCGGCCGAAAGTCGGTTGATGTTGCGTTAGCGTTCTGGGATCGAAAATCTTAAATCCCCCGAAATCGTTCGCTCGGGAAGTTGTCAACTCGTGGTTCGATCCGCATAATTCGGGATTACATCGACCAAGCCTCGATCCCGAAAGCCACCATGGAAGACAAAGTCCGAACCACCGCTATCACGTTCGACGACGTTCTGCTCGAGCCCCGCTATAGCGATGTCGTTCCCTCGGAGGTCGACGTCAGCTCGCAACTGACGAAGAGCATCCGCCTGAATCTCCCGTTGCTCAGCTCGCCGATGGATACCGTCACCGAAAGTGGGCTCGCGATTGCTCTGGCAAAAGTGGGCGGTCTGGGAGTTATTCACAAAAATATGTCGGTCGAGTCTCAGACCGAAGAAGTCGGCAAAGTGAAACGCAGCGCCAATGGGATTATTTTCGATCCTGTGACGTTACCCCCAGACGCACCTGTCGAGCGTGCTCGCGAAGTGATGGAGCAGCATAACGTCTCAGGTGTGCCAATTACTGAGGGAAACGGTCGTTTAGTCGGGATTCTAACTCGCCGCGACCTGCGTTTCCTCGAAACGAGCGACGCGCTTATCTCGGAGGTTATGACGAAAGAGAATCTTGTAACGGTTACGGGGGAAGTATCACTTGCGGAAGCTGAGAAGATTTTAACGGCTAAAAAGGTGGAGAAACTTTTGCTGGTTGACGATTCATACGTCTTGACTGGACTCATCACGATCAAAGACATCGACATGATGAAACGGTTCCCGGATGCTTGCAAAGATAGCAAAGGCAGGCTGCGAGTCGGGGCTGCGGTTGGTGTCAGAGATTACGAGCGGGTCGAGAGTCTGATCAACAGCGGAGTCGACATATTGACCGTCGATAGCGCTCACGGTCACTCGGTCAATGTGATCGACACAGTCAAGGAGATTAAGAAGCGATGGAAGATCGATGTCATCGCCGGAAATGTAGCCACGCGGGAGGGAGCTGCTGATCTGATCAAGGCGGGAGCCGATGCAGTGAAAGTCGGGATTGGTCCCGGTTCGATCTGTACGACACGAGTTATCTCGGGAGTCGGCGTTCCACAGATCACAGCCATTTACGAAGCCTCGCAGGCTGCAAAAGGTACGGACGTCGTCATCATCGCAGATGGAGGCATCCGGTTTTCAGGAGACATAACAAAAGCGATTGCCGCCGGTGCTCACGTTGTGATGATCGGTGGACTGTTTGCCGGACTCGCCGAGAGCCCGGGACGAACGATCTTGTACCAAGGTCGAACATTTAAGATCTATCGCGGGATGGGATCGCTCGGAGCGATGGTGAAGGGGTCCAGCGAACGTTACCGACAAGGTAACGCTGGCAACGGAAAATTAGTTCCAGAAGGTGTCGAGGGGCGAGTGCCATTCAAAGGCCCGCTCAGCGACTACGCATATCAATTGGTTGGTGGTTTGCGTGCCGGGATGGGTTATTGCGGCACGGCGACGATTGAAGAATTGCGAACGGAATCGCGGTTCATCCAAGTTTCAGCAGCGAGTGTAAGAGAGAGTCATCCTCATGACATCGCAATCACGCAGGAAGCGCCAAATTACAGTCCCGAAATGCCTGGCAAAAGCGATCAGAATTAGTTCGCTGATGCCGAGCCGTGAGAGTCTTCTCTCGGCGGTCGTCGTAACAACGACACTCTTGCCGACAGCCGCCCAAGCCGACCAACCACAACCGTCTCTCTTCCAAAGAAGCACAGCCGCTCAAGCACGCCCGATCCGCGAAGCCACCGAACCGGTCGACGCACAATGGGCCGATATCCGCAAACGTCGCGTCGGCGCTTCGTCGACAGCCTTGCGTTGGCAACCGCCGAAGACCGCTACTCGGGTTCAACCGGCATCGCATATCGAGACAGTGCCCACCAGGCCAAAGCAAGTCGCGAACAAGGTCTTAGTCTGGGGCCAAGACGACGCACGCACGAAGGGCTCTCAAGTCCGCTTGGTGACACAGTTGGGACCGATCGATCCGTTCGACGATCCGTTCGGTGATCGTGCCCCGCAGTTTGAAGAACCAAACAGCCGAACCTTCATCTCGCAACCAGAGGCTCAAGCAGTGCCTCTTCCGGCACCAGAAGCAAGCCCAGCGGAAGGCGAAGTTCAACTCTCACCCTCCCGAGATGACACGCCACCGCCAGCACCACTAAATGATTCCGCGCCACAGCGCGATGCATTCCGTGAAGATACAGCTCCGGAACCTCCGGAAACGAACGAGCGAGGGTTTCGCGATCCGATCATTCCCCCTTCGCAGCGTTATCAACCGGCGGCGGCCTGCGAGCATATCTACAACGAACGTAATTGCTGCACAGACGGCGAACGTTGTCAGAACGCTCGTCGCTACGTCCGCGAGAACACGATCGATAAAATCTCGTTGAATATCTCCCCGTCTTACAAGCCCGATGCAACGACCGATGCCGAAGCTGACCAAGACCGTTCGTTGAAGTTAGCTCAATCTGCGATTCGATCGTGGCGAAACCGCGACGGCCAAGTCGTTGCTCGTGGACAATTTACGAACGTGGAATTCGGTCGTGTTTGCATCGAGAGCGACGGTAAGGTCCAGAAGATTCCCGTGGGACAACTCAGTGATGAAGATTGGTGTTTCCTCGCGGCTTGGTGGGGAGTGCCGACCGAGTGTTCACTCGGAGATGACAAGTTCGAGCAACGCGAGTGGTTAGCCTCAACGATGACTTGGAAAGCATCCGGAGCGTGCCACAAGCCGCTCTACTTCGAGGAAGTGCAACTCGAGCGTTACGGGCATACGGCTGGCCCCGTACTTCAGCCCGCCCTATCGGGTGCTCACTTCTTCTTGAATATCGCAACGCTGCCATACCAGATGGGCATGAGCCCACCCAACGAATGCGAGTATGCACTCGGTTACTATCGACCAGGCAGCTGTGCTCCTTGGCTACTGCCACCAATTCCGCTTAGCGTCCGCGGAGCGTTGCTGGAAGCTGGAGCAATTACCGGTGGAATCTTTGCGATTCCTTAAGCCACGATCTTGTCGGGAGCGATTGGTCGAAAAGCAGCGAGGCGTTTATGTCTCGCTGCTTTCGCGTTTCTAGATCGCCCGAATCGGTTCGTTTAACGGCAAGCCGCAGGCGAATTTATCATCGGCGGACGCAGTCGCCTGCGGCTTACCGTTAAACGAGGCGCCCTACTCCATCCCGCATCCCCCAGTGCCACACTGCGGAAGTCCACAGCCGCCGCTTGGCACCGAAGTCGAACAGACTGGCAGTCGCGAGTTGCCCGATACATGAGCTGCCGGCACGCTGAATTGCTTCGCGAGTTTCCTGCCGCCACACGTGGGGCATTCTGGTTGCTCGTCGCCGCGCACGAGTACTTCAAAGTCGACTTGGCAATCATCGCAGGTGAATTCATAAATTGGCATTACTACTGCTCCGTACGTCAAAATCAAAGTAACATGCCCATTCTACGCTGACCGAGTACGTTTACAAAAGAGCATCCAGAAGGGCTGCGATGCCAGATACTAAGCTGCCAGATACTAAGATGCCACCGCAATTCCTCACACGCGAGCAAGTCCGTGAAGTCGACCGACGAGCCGTTACTGAGTACGGGATGACCGGCTTAGTCTTGATGGAAAACGCAGGCCGCGGCTGTGCGGATGTATTATGCAATTTGGGAATCAGCGGTCGAGTCGTCCTTTGTTGTGGAAAAGGGAACAACGGTGGAGACGGGTTAGTTATCGCTCGGCATCTCGATTCGCGTGGATGCGAAGCGCGAGTCCTCCTGTTCTGCGATCCTGCTGAGTTGTCCGGCGACGCTGCCGCCAACTACAAGACAATCGAGGCTGCCGATTTGCCGATATCACAATTCACCAAAGACAAAGCCGACGAGTGGCTCGATGAACAACTGGCCGATGCCGATTGGATCGTCGACGCTCTCCTCGGAACAGGGGCTCATGGCGAGCCTCGGCCTCCGTTAAATGATGTGTTGCGACGGATCAACGCACACCCAGCGAAGAAACTTGCAGTTGATCTTCCCAGCGGACTCGACTGCGACACGGGCAATTGCGCTTCGTCGACGTTTCGCGCGGATCACACGTGTACTTTCGTGGCGGCAAAGGTTGGATTTCGCGGCGAGGAAGCGAAACAGTTTCTCGGCGTCCTTCACACTCTCGACATTGGTGCTCCGCGCAAACTCTTGAACCAGCTCTTGCCTCCTCGCAAATGAAAGTGGCCGCCACTCGAACAGGTGTTCGCGGGACGGCCACTCAGCAAGGATGTATTTGGCGAATCGCTCAGAAACCAATGTGGAAGGAGAAGTTGCGGCCATGTACGCCAATGTTACTTCTCGAGTAGCTGGGGTAGCCGTAGTAACGGCTTTGGATCTGGGACGGTCGGTAGTACGGCGAGCGATATGCATGGTAGCGACTCGAGTAGGCGGGCGAATAACGATACGCATGGTATGGTGTTACCTGAGGTGCGCAACTACGGCGATAGTAGGATTGGCTGTAGTGTTCCGCCATCGCAGTTGAACTTGCGAAACTCAAAGCAACGACTGCTGCTGTGGCGAGAATGAAGTTTCTCATTGTCTTGCTCCTGGATTGGGGAGGGTCGAGTCGGCTGATCGTCTTGGTCAGCTCAGGGGGATGTTGCGATTTAGACGAAGCAACCGACGTACCAACGCAGCGGCGAACGCGTTCGAGATACCCTAAGGCATTATTTGGCATGCACTTGCAGTGACAACGGCGAGTCGCTGGCGGTCCTTCAATGCGTCGTCATCTTGATGCCACCGAAGTCGGATTGAACACAGAGCCTCCCGCAACATCGTCTAGATCACTTTGCATCGCGAGGTTCGATTCGTTACGTTGAAGATGACTTATCCGCATGCTGCAATCGCACTCACCGCTTCTCTTCGCAGCATAAAAGTTTAGCGACACGCGCCGTCGAAAACGATCACAACGACGCGTGTCAGATTTTGAAACGAAACAGTTCTTGTCTTGTTTCTCCGAGGTGATCATGCTCGGTTCGCTGCAACGCGATAAAGGTTGCACGCCACTGCGGACTCCACTTGCGCGCCCACCACCAGTAGATCGGCACGAGCCATTCGTTGGTCGTCGTTTCCGGACTCGTCTTGTTTGGTCGACTCATCAGGAGTTCTGCTATGCAAACCAAAGTTCATTCGTTCGCAAAGTTCTTGTACACACACAACCCGTTCTATCTGTTAAGTGCTTCACTCGTCCTTTACGGACTTCACGCAGCGTTTGGTGAACGGGTTTCCGTTCCTGAAAACGTGTGGTTGCTCGCCACCTCGCTCTGCGGCTACACCCTGCTGCTCGCGTTCACTGCTTACCTTGTCGTTCGCCTAGGCAAAGTTTGGGAGGACGCGCGATCACTGGCTCTGCTTGTGATCTTGATGATCGTCGCGATCTCGGTCAGCTTTGACGAGATCTGCAACACGCTTCCGTCAACGGCCAGCATGGTGCTCACGTTTGGCTTGATCTTCTCCATTCTTGTTAGCGAAGGACTCATTCGTTCCCTGAAGATCAAGTTCCCGCTAGGTTACCGATTGCCGCTATACCTGACATTCGGATTGTTCTTTCTTTATCCACTTTGGGTCTCGCCAAATCTAACCGAGCAATCCGATCTCGTGGTTTCGTGGCGAGTCTTCTCATTTCCTTTAGCCGCAGGCCTGGTGACATTGACACTGTTGCCTGCCGTCCGCCGCGGATCGTCGCTGCTAAGAAAGAACGGAACACCCTGGGAGTGGCCCTGGTATCCTTGGCCAGCGTTCGTCTTCTTGGCCCTCGGTATTTGCCTCCGTTCTTACGTGCTGACACTCTCGTTTCAAGCCGATCGCGGACTCGAAACTTCGTTCAGCTTCTATTATCTGACGCCTTTCTTCTTCGCGATTCTGGTACTGCTGGGCGAAATCAGCTTCGTCGAAAGATCGCGACGCCTGCAGCGGTTCGTCTTGCTGATGACGCCAGCGTTGCTGCTCATGGCACTGCCAGTCGGACACGGCGAGCCGTTTGAATTGTTTTTGGCGAGCGTCGTCGACAATCTTGGCTCCCCAGTTTTCATATCCTTGCTTGCGATTGGCGGCTTCTATGCGTATTTATGGGCGCGCGGCATCAAGGAGGCGGAGTTTGCCTGTATGACGGCGTTACTGTTGGCAACGAACATCGGAGCGTGGACGATCGACTTCGATTCCTTCTCGGCTCCGCAATGGTGGCCTCTCGCCTTAATAGGAGCTGTACAAACGATTCGAACCGTGTTCTTGAAGAGTTCGTTGCGCTTCGTCATCTCCGCAGGCAGCTTGATCGCGGCGTTAGCGTGCCTGTCGCCAGACAGTTGGATCACCTCGCATCATGGAGCGATCCCTCTCCATCTGGTCGCGATGCTATCGTTGTTTGCAGGTTTCGCGTTCACGGATCGATTCGCACAGTTTCTTCGCCGCGCGAGCCCGCTGGCGATCATCGTGCCTGCAATGATCGTTGCCGTTGCAGGAGATCGATTCGGAGCGAGCGAGTTGCTTCGTGTCGTTTACGTCGCTTGTCTGGCTGGCGTAGCGTGCGGTGGTTGGCTGGCGACTCGCGACCGGCTTTGGCAGCTGGCGATGGTTGTGAATTCGACAAGCGTAGCGATCACCCTCGTGATCTGGCTTCATACCGGAGTTCAGCACGTCATCCCACCGCGCGCCCTGGCGGCGTTGATTGGAGGAATTGCCTGTTTCCTGGTCGCGACACTAATCAGCGCACTGAAAGGCGGCTTTGGCAAGCAAATGCGGCGCTGGTTCGATGACGCATGGCGACCGCTTCCGAACGAGTTCGAGGAGGACACGGCATAGCGCTCTCGTTACTGTTCAGTTCCATCGATTAGGCAGGCGCACGGGCTGCAGGTTCTCGGCTCAGAGATTCTGCGGCTCGTGCCAGTACACGTCGCGAACGTGCGGCCCAGGAGGCGACCGTCTCATGTTCTCCTTTGTCGCGTTAAATTTGACATCGATTCAGAGGTGATCTATAACCGTTGCCGCGCGGCGCAGTCGCATCTTATTTAGGGTTCAAGGGTTCCTCCCGTCGCGTACAGAACTCGCTCGTTGCTCACATTCGGAGATCGACAAATGGCAGACGAAGAGCTATCGGCAGAAGATCAACAAGAGTTGGATGAACTCGCTGGCCTTGTTGCCGAGTCGTTGGCCAAAGGCGAAAAGCCCGCCGACGTTTCTAAGCAACTTGTCAGCAACGGCTGGGAGCAGGATGCCGCGGACGAATTTGTTGCCTCGATTGGCCAGCATCTTGCAAACGCCCAACGTGCGGCGGCACAGTCCGACGAAGGCGGCGGCGGAATGGGTTGGCTGATCTGGATCGGTGCGCTTCTCTTCATCAACCTATTGAGCTGGCTATTCGGATGGTCATTTTGGATCTATTGAAGTGGCTCCCGCTGAGAGAACCTTCAATATACTCCTCGGCCTATCGATCTTGAGCTGGGCGTTCTTGGGCCTGACAATGACTGTTGAAGAGCGACCACTCGCTGTCCGAGCGGCGATCTCAGCATTGCATCTCTTGGTGGGCACGCTCGTCTTGATTCGCGTGCGCGTAGAAAGAAGTGGCTCGCTAGATTCTTGTCTAGCTGCGATACCCGCAATGTTGACGGCAGGCTGGGCGTTGCGTGTCGCGCCGTCATCTTGGTTGGTGCCAGCCCAATCGATCTTTCTAGCAGGCACATTATTGGCGGTCGTCAGCTTCATTTACCTCGGTCGATGCTTCGCCATCCTTCCTGCCGTTCGCGGGACCATCACGCAGGGGCCGTATCGAGTCGTGCGTCACCCGGCCTATCTAGGCGAGTTGCTGATGATCCTGAGCTGCTGCATTGCGGCTCGGCGATTGATCGACTTCGGTCCGCTGGCCGCAGCCATTCCGCTCGTTGCGTTGCGGATTATCGCCGAGGAGCGAATGCTATCGACCAGCCCGGCTTACGCCGCTTACGCCAGCAAAGTTCGGTGGCGGCTGATTCCGCTACTTTGGTGATTCGGCTGTCTTGGTTACCGGACTCGGCACTTAAACCGAACGATACCACCATCGCCAACCTTCATCGGATCGACAATCTCCCAGCGGAGTGTGAGCGATTCGCCATCGTTCGGTTGCGTAAAGAAGTCGGCCTTGAGACTGCACTGCTCGCTGTCTTCGACGTACTCCAAGCGACGGCTCAAGTTGTCGATCACAGTAACATTGCCTATCACTTGATCGCCGACATTGTCGAATCGGATCGTGAAGTCGACGGTATCACCCGGCTTTGCGTTCTGTTTGTCGGCTATCTTAACAACGCGCAGTCGCGACTTGCCCTCGGCCAATTCATACCGATGTACTTCCTGCATTCCAACGTCGCTCGTCGACTCGAGAGCCATCTTGCCGTCTATCACAACTTGCACCATCGTGTCGTGGGACCAGGCAGTGGCGGCTTGCAGGACGGTGGCAAGACGTGCCTTTTCGGTGTCGTCGAAGACACCGCGTCGGATGATCGAGAATTCTTGGTACGGTTCAAGGTGACCCTCTAAGCCAACAGCGATATCCAAGTTATCAAGACCGGCACCGCGAGTATGCTCACGGAAGCTGTTTGGTCCTTTAACCGAGAGCGAGCGAATCGGCTGCAGCGGCTGTATCGCGGTCGTCGCGATTTGCGTCTCTTCCTGTTGAACAACACGCATCGGAAGCTCGACGCCGGCCGAACGTAGATGTTGTTCGTGCAATAAGACCCCAGAAACTCGTCTTACCGCAACGAAACGCGGAGCGTAAATACAGACATCGTTCGTAGGTTCGACATACGTGTGTCCGTCAATCGTGTCGTAATGAGCCACGGCGTCGCCGGGATGCAGCCCGACGACGGACCAGTCGTTTCGCACGGCGACTTGCGTTTGTCGATCACCGCCGTTGCAAAGCAGTTCGTCGCGAGCAGCAGCGGGCGGAACATTGCTGAATCCAATGGTCTCCGGCAGCGAAGGCGGACGATGAAAGCGGCCTGAGCAATTCGCTGCACCACACGTCGAGCACGTCGCCGCAACGGGGACGGAGTGATTGACGAGGGCGATATTAGATACTGCGTGCGGTGGCGTTCTAGTGAGAGTTTGCTGAGAAGTCACTTGCGGGCCGAATGGTTGCGCCGCAAGCGGATGCGCGATTGGAGCAACCACTTGTGCAGAGTAACCTTGTCCGCCGACGCGCTGGGCGGCAGCCCCCAGCGGAGACGATGGAACTGCGGGCGTCAACGTCTGACACGAACAGAAAAGAAGCGACACGCTCGCGATCAAGGCGAGCGCACGCTTTCGACGATGCTTGTCGATCACTTTAACTACGTTCTCGATCATGGCGATTGCGGTACGACAAAAGGATATTGCGGAGGACGCCCATTTCTTGGAACTGCGACGCGGGGCACGTTATATCCCGGACGTTCGATTGCCCCCGCGGCATCGGCTGCAAGCACCGAGGGAGCCGATGGCGTTTCATAAACGATGGGAGGAGCCGCGTTCGACGGACTGTTGGCGATATCCTCAGGGCTCGGAACGCGTGACCCCATACGCATGATCAACATCGGTCGTCCGAGCTTGTCGGCAACCCGTAACGGATCTTCGCCGGGACCAGCTTCAAAGTAGCGCTGTCGTGCTGGATTGTCCTGAACTGGCAAAGCCGTTTCGTGATCCTCGAGGTAAACGACGCGCGTCACGTACCGACCGCTCAATGCCAGTTCCAATTCCTCCTGCGTAAATTGAATCGGAATCGGGAAACGCCCCGCCTTACCCTCTGGCGGATAAAGTCGATTGATCACTTCGATCGTGGGAAAGATCTCGTAGCCTTCGTAGTAGGGAATGTTCGAGATCTGCAGCTGATAGATGGGGCCGATCTGCATGCCCGCGAGGACGGAACCTTCCCGAGGCTGGTCGAACTTGCCTGAGACGTTCACCGAAATTCTGGCCCCTGTCGGGACCATGACTTCTATCGGTTGATGATAGCCCCGCATCATCATGTGTCGTTGCAGCTGTCCGTACGCGACGGTACCTGGCGGCAAGTTCGCATTGTGAAAGTAGTGAACCGGCGGTTGTGCAACCGCCGTTCCCGCGCGCCGGAGGGGACCCGCGGTTACAGCAGACTTGATACGACGCAACTCGAAAGGAACGGGAAGGCGTGTACGACGACCGCCCCACTTCATCACGCACCACACTTTTCCCCCGAAGACACCCCGCCCCCTCCCTAGAAGCAAATACACCGCCCACCTCCGAG
>JACKQG010002293.1_pt1 | contig 25197 bp, 18 predicted proteins | sample 8237621 | NCBI WGS metagenome assembly JACKQG01 (sample SAMN15677084, study PRJNA649215) | marine metagenome | biome: marine; feature: Black Sea; material: saline water; isolation source: suspended particulate matter (SPM) from the Black Sea western gyre | collected 2013-06-09/2013-06-10 | depth... | reverse complement strand
CTCAAACTATCGACGAGTTCGGTCAGATCGACATACTGGTAAATAATGCCGCCATGGGTACGTTCAACAATGCCGATGTCGCCGACATGAAACTGGATGACTGGTATGAGTCACTGGCCATAAATCTGACCGGGACTATGCTTTGTTCTAAAGAGGTACTTAAATACATGATTCCGCGTCGGAGCGGTAATATCATAAATGTTAGCAGCGTAGCCGGGATATCCGGAGTCCCTAAAGAAAGCCCGTATGCCGCCAGCAAATGGGGGGTGATCGGCTTTACTGAAACCCTCGCTATCGAAGCAGGAAAGCACAATATACGGGTAAATTGCATCAGCCCCGGCGCTACCCGGACTCAAGAATTTGATGATTGGGTGAAGGGCTCGGCTAAAAGTGTGGGTATCGCTTACGAGGAAGTTATGCGTAAACTCACGGACAATAATGCTTTGAAGAGAATAGCGGAGCCATCTGAAATAGCGGCTTGCATTGTTTTTCTGGCCTCGGATGATGCTAGCGCCATATGTGGGCACAATTTAGTTGCTAGTTGCGGTTTTCATATAACTCATCCGAACATGATAGAGTGGGTATGACCGGGATTTATTTTTCAGTTTCAAATTGATATTCGGTATTTAACTTGAAAGAGGAGTTTTTTAAAAAATGGCTGAATCGAAATATGGGAAAAACCTGGTAGGGAAACCCACCTATGAATTGAACGCCGGCAAGGTAAAGGGCCGGCAAAATCCCACCATGACGCTTATGAGCAGCGACCTTGTGCCGGGAAGCAACACCTACCTTGAAGTGGGCTGGATATGGGAGATGCCTGAGCCAAATCCCCATATCCTCAAACATTCGCATTCTAATTATAACGAGATTGTTCTACATATAGGTAGCGACCCCAACAATCCGGAAGACCTTGGTGCCGAAATAGAGTTTACCGTTGGTGGTGAACCACTCGTATTTGACCGGACATCAGCACTATTTGTGCCAGCAGGCGTGACACATGGTCCAGTAATCTGGAAAAAGGTCAGGCGACCACATCTACAGATGGCAATAGTGCTTGGTGCCGGCACCTTGGCCGAGGCAGACCCAGGGGGACACGAGAAACAATAAAGCTATAGAAAATTACCCATCCCTGAAAACGCTGACTCTGTCAATAGTCAATTGTTTTTCCTACCCATCTCTCTGATGTAATCTGTTGGGATTTACCTCGCCTTTTTAGCGGCTGAGCTCGCTTGACAATTATTTTTCGGTGATTATAATACCTGCTTGGGCCACTGCTTAATGTGCAAATTGACTTAGGTAGCTATCCTGATAAGCCTGGCCACATTTATCAGATATGTACAGACCGTTAGTTCTCCTTGCATCTCTTCTGGCAATTATAGCCTTGTCAGTGATTCCCGCCGGCACAGCCCACGCAGACCCAGGCTGGCAAACACCAGAGACTGTGGATGCCGGGAGTAGCAATGTCGGCGAATTCTCCTCCATAGCCGTGGACAGCAGCGGCTATCCTCATATCGCCTACTATGACGATGCTTTCAACGGTCTCTGGTATGCCTCTAAGAGTGCCTCGGGCTGGTCCAAAACCATGTTTGACGGAGGCGCAGGAGCCGCCGGCTACGATCGAGGGCGATACCTCTCCCTGGCTCTGGATGACAGCGATCACCCACACATCAGCTACTATGACGCCACAAAGCAGGAACTCTGCTATGCCTATTATGATGGCTCATGGCACACAGAGACCGTGGACTCAACCGGGGATGTCGGCAAGTTCTCTTCCATCGCCGTAGATAGCGGTGGCCACCCACATATCAGCTACTACGATGATACCAGCGATAATCTCAAGTATGCCTACAAGGATGGCTCAGGCTGGCACACAGAGACCGTGGACTCAACCGGAAATGTCGGCTGGTATAATTCCATCGCCCTGGACAGCAGCAACCACCCACACGTCAGCTACCATGACGCTACCAACCTCGACCTCAAGTATGCCTATCATGATAGCTTAGACTGGAACATAAGCACCATAGACTCAACCGGAGACGTCGGCTTTTGTACTTCCATCGCCCTGGAGAACGCTACCAACTACCCCCACATAAGCTATAGCGGCGGGGATTTTCCGAACATGAGCCTCAAACATATCTATCAAGATGCCACCGGCTGGCAACCGGTAGAGAACGTGGACACGGACCAGTTGGTTAATTGGACAGCTATAGCCCTGGACAGCAACAACCACATACACGTCAGCTATCTAGCCAGAAATTCCGTCAGCGTCTACAGTGTCAGGTATGCCTACAAGGACAGCTTATGGCATACAGGAACCGTGGTGGACTCAATCGGAAGTCACGGCGCCTGGTATACTTCCATCGCCCTGGATGACTCCGACTATCCCCACATCAGCTACCATCACAGCAACACCGGCAGCCTTAAATATGCCCACAACGACGGCTCCTGGAATACAGAGACTGTGGATGCCGGCAGCAGCAATGTCGGCGAATTCTCCTCCATAGCCGTGGACAGCAGCGGCTATCCTCATATCGCCTACTATGACGATGCTTTCAACGGTCTCTGGTATGCCTCTAAGAGTGCCTCGGGCTGGTCCAAAACCATGTTTGACGGAGGCGCAGGAGCCGCCGGCTACGATCGAGGGCGATACCTCTCCCTGGCTCTGGATGACAGCGATCACCCACACATCAGCTACTATGACGCCACAAAGCAGGAACTCTGCTATGCCTATTATGATGGCTCATGGCACACAGAGACCGTGGACTCAACCGGGGATGTCGGCAAGTTCTCTTCCATCGCCGTAGATAGCGGTGGCCACCCACATATCAGCTACTACGATGATACCAGCGATAATCTCAAGTATGCCTACAAGGATGGCTCAGGCTGGCACACAGAGACCGTGGACTCAACCGGAAATGTCGGCTGGTATAATTCCATCGCCCTGGACAGCAGCAACCACCCACACGTCAGCTACCATGACGCTACCAACCTCGACCTCAAGTATGCCTATCATGATAGCTTAGACTGGAACATAAGCACCATAGACTCAACCGGAGACGTCGGCTTTTGTACTTCCATCGCCCTGGAGAACGCTACCAACTACCCCCACATAAGCTATAGCGGCGGGGATTTTCCGAACATGAGCCTCAAACATATCTATCAAGATGCCACCGGCTGGCAACCGGTAGAGAACGTGGACACAGGCCAGCTGGTTAATTGGACGTCTATAGCCATGGACAGCAACAACCACGTACATGTCAGCTATCTGGCCAGAAATGCCGCCAGCGTCTACAGTGTCAGGTATGCCTACAAGGACAGCTCATGGCATACAGGAACCGTGGTGGACTCAATCGGGAGTCATGGCGCCTGGTATACTTCCATCGCTCTGGATGACTCCGACTACCCCCACATCAGCTACCACTACAGCAACAACGGCAGCCTTAAATATGCCATGGATATCTGCCCCCTCACCACATCAACGGTGAACGCCATTCCCAGCCCCTCGGTATATGGTCAGCCGGTAACCTTCACCACCACCATCTCGTGGCAACAGCCATGCGCGCCAGTACCAACCGGCACGGTTACCTTCATGGACGGAGCGGCAACGCTGGGTACCAGGACGCTCAACGCCTCAGCTCAAGCAACTTTAATCATCTCCAGCCTGTCAGCGGGTAACCATACTATAAGCGCACCGTATGGTGGTGATTCCAATTACTACGCCAGCGCCGTTGTCCCAACCCTACATACGGTTAACACGGCAAATACCACCATAACACTGATTTCCGACGCCAATCCTTCCGTATACGGCCAATCTGTTACCTTCACCGCCACCGTCTCAGCAGTACCACCCGGCGCAGGTACACCAACAGGCAACGTTACCTTCATGGACGGAGCCACTACGCTGGGCACTAAAACTCTAGATGCCTCAGGTCAGGCGAGTATAACCATCGACAACCTGACAGTGGGAGACCATACCATAACCGCAGAATACGGAGGAGACGGCAACTTTAACTTCAGTCCCTTAAACCCGCTTGCACAGACCGTTAACAAGGCAAATACCATCACAGATCTGGTCTCGTCTCAGAACCCTTCAGTGTTCGGGCAGTCGGTAACCTTCACCGCTACCGTCTCAGCAGTACCACCCGGCGCAGGCACGCCCACAGGAACCGTTACCTTCAAGGATGGCGGGGTACAGATAAGTGCCGGAGCCCTTGCCTCGGGTCAGGCAACGTTCACCACCTCCACCCTGTCGGTGGGAGTTCATAACATCACCGCCGAATATGGAGGCGACGGCAACTTCAACACCAGCGCCTCAAGCCCACCACTCACCCAGACCGTCAACAAGGCAGATACCAGCACCGCCCTGGGCTCATCTCATAACCCCTCGCTGTACGGCCAATCGGTCACCTTCACCGCTACAGTCTCAGCGGTAGCACCGGGCGCGGGCATACCCACCGGTAACATCACCTTCATGGATGGAGCCACATCGCTGGGCACCAGAACCCTCGATGCCTCAGGTCAGGCGACCTTAACCACCTCCAGCCTGTCAATCGGAGACCATATCGTCACCGCCGAATACGGAGGCGACGGCAACTTTAACTTCAGTCCCTTAAGCCCGCTTGCACAGACCGTTAACAAGGCAGATACCAGCACAGCCCTGGTCTCATCTCAGAATCCCTCGGTGTACGGCCAGTCGGTCAACTTCACTGCCACGGTCTCGGCGGTAGCACCCGGCGCAGGCACGCCCACAGGAACCGTCAAATTCAAGGAGGGCTCGGCAACACTAAGCACCGGAAATTTAAAAGGTCCGGGTCAGGCAACCTTCACCACCTCCAGCCTGTCGGCAGGAGACCATAATATCACCGCCGAATATGAAGGAGACGGCAACTTCAACACCAGCGCCCCAAGCCCACCACTCACCCAGACCGTTAACAAGGCAGATACCAGCACAACACTGGGCTCATCTCAGAATCCCTCGGTGTACGGACAGTCGGTCACCTTTACCGCCACGGTCACGGCAGTACTACCCGGCGCAGGCACATCCACCGGTACTGCCACCTTCAAGGAGGGAACGACGACGCTGGGGACAGGGACACTTGCCTCGGGTCAGGCAACTTTCACCACCTCCGACCTGTCGGTGGGAGTTCATAACATTACCGCCGAATACGGAGGCGACGGCAACTTCAACACCAGCGCCTCAAGCCCCCTCACCCAGACCGTCAACAAGGCAGATACCGCGACAACTCTGGACTCCAACCTCAATCCATCGGTGTACGGCGAGCCGGTCACCTTCACCGCCACCGTCTCGGCAGCAGCACCAGGCACAGGTACGCCCACGGGCACTGTCACCTTCAAGGATGGAGGTGTAACAATTGATACCGCCACCCTCGATGCCTCTGGACAGGTAACCTTCACCACCTCCGACCTGTCGGTGGGTAACCACAATATCACCACCGAATATGGAGGCGACGGCAACTTCAACGCCAGCATCTCAAACCCGCTCACCCAGACCGTCGGCAAGGCAGATACCAGCACAGCCCTGAACTCATCTCAGAATCCCTCGGTGTTCGGCCAATCGGTCACCTTCACCGCCACCGTTTCGGCGGTACTACCTGGCGCAGGCATGCCATCCGGCACCGTTACCTTCAAGGAGGGAGCGGTAACGCTGGGTACCGGAACCCTTGCCTCAGGGCAGGCAACCCTCAGCACCTCCAACCTGTCAGTGGGAAGGCATACCATCACCGCCGAATACGGAGGCGACGGCAACTTCAACACCAGTACCTCAAGCCCGCTTACCCAGACTATCTTGCCTACTACACAGTCGTTGCCAAGACGAACTGCACCAGCTCCTCCGGGGACCGTGGTGCCGAGGATTCTGGTGCTAATGTTAAACTTGCAACCACAGCAAACTACCTCCAACCAGCCGGTGACCATACTAGCAAACGTGTTTAACCAGGACTACGCGGAAGGCAGCTACAGCTTTGAATTGAAGGTAAATGGAGAGGTTGAGCAGACCAGGTCGGGAAACATCGACAGGCAGGCGGCTATACTCCTAGAATTCGAGGTAGTCAAATCCGAGCCGGGGACGTACACGGTAGAGATCAACGGCCACAAGTCATTCTTCACCATCGTGGAGAAGGCGAGTCTGGAAGAGACAAGTAATCCACGTCATTCAATGAGCGGAGCACTGATTGCCATCATCGTCGCAGGCTCACTGGTCACTGCTTTTCTGATATACCTTCTGATAATCTATATAGGTCGCCGAAGATATTACCGTTGAGCAGGTCGAATGCACTTCAGCGATAATGCGGCGCTCAATTTAGCACTGAATTGCCAAATCGTAGGAATTTAGGCCTAAGCCCAAAACATTATTTACACTCTTAGCTGCATGCCGTCATAGGCGAAGCATATTCTTCGGTTCCTAGACTCCAGGACACGATAGTCGTCATAGCTCCGGTTCCAGTATTCTTCCAAATGAACAAAGACAACCTTCTTGGCTCGCAGGCGTGTCACTAAATCCATGGTCTGCTCAAAAGTATAGAGGGTTGTTCTGGAGATATGTTCGGCTGGGTATCTGAAACTATGTTTCAGTCCTTTCTCAAATATCCCCGGCTGAATAATCAACAAATCGGCTTGTTGAACCTCATTTCTGTGTTCAGGAAAAGGCTTGATGTCACAGGGAGCATAAACCACCTTGCGGCCTGCCTTTTCAAAGACATAAACGAAGGCCAGTTGGGAACCACGGTCGACAGGGATTGCGGTGATCCGAACGTCTCTGATCTTGACTGTGCCGTGAAAAAGCTTTAGCTTGAGAAAACCGCTTTCCTGGTAGAAATCGACTATGGGACCGTACTGAGACCTTAGTTTCCTCACGCTTCCGCTTAGCTGTTCAGGCAGCAGCAAACAAATCTGTTTCTGGGGATAGGCGCGCCAAGTGCGAAAGTCCAGCGCAATCTGCTCTACTACCCGAAACCCTTCCACATGATCAGGGTCTAAATGAGAGAAGGTAAGGTAATCTATACGGCGGATAGGTGAACGGTTAAGCAGACTCACAATCTCCGCCGGCGTGTCTACTAGCAGGTTGATATCATGCAGGAAAACAGAAGGCCCTGCTCTGGCATACGGAACGCCTTTCTTCCTGGCTTCCCTACAAACCCGGCATTGGCAAAGTGGTTTGGGGATTACAGCACATCCCCCGGAGCCCAAGATAGTCCATTTCATAAAATACGGTAAACTGGCCTTGTGCGACCTTGCCCCCTTGCTTTTTCCTTTTTCTCACGTGTTCACGCGTAAGCCGGCAAATGTAAGCTGCTAGACTGCCTTCTCTAGCTCACGAAAGAAGGCTGGCCTCAATGGGTCCCATCTGCCTACCAGCCGATCAAATGCAGGCTTTGGGAAAGTCTTTTTGAAGATTCTATAGTAGTATAACTCTTCCACTGAAGACAGGTATGGATGACCCTCTACCTTGTTGAATTCCTCCAGTTCGCTCTGGGATATTTCCTTCTCAGCTTGCGCACGCATGATATAGGCCACTCCTGAACCCTGGGCAAAGAACCGCTTGGTCTGATAGATGATATGTTCAGGCAGGCAACCCTCAAAAGCCTGCCGTACAATCCATTTTCCACTTTGCTCTTCGCCGTGAATTTTATGTTTCATAGGTATCTTCATACTGAAATCCATCACCTTGGAATCAAGGAAGGGGGTGCGGCTCTCATAAGAATTTGCAGCATTCAGCCTGTCCAGCCTCTGCAAGGCGGTATTATGAGCAACATTAATAAGCCTATCGACTATGCTGGCGACTTCCTCCGGGTTACTTCCCTGTCTGAACTGGCCATCATACCCCGCGAAGAACTCATCTGCCCCTTCACCAGTGAGTACGCACTTGGTATGCGGGCTGACAAAACGTCCGGCGATAAAATTAGCTATGGCGCCATGAACGCAGCTTTCTTCGTACATCTCCTGATGATGGATGGCTAGAGGCAATATCTCCTTAATCTCCTTTTCTCCGAACATTAATATGTGGTGCTTGATGCCCAGGTACTTGGTCACGTCCTTGGCCAGCGGTAGGTCCTGCCCCCCTTCCATGCTCACGGTAAAGCACTCGATATCGGCTTTTATCTCGTGTGCCATATATATTATCAGACTGCTGTCTAACCCGCCGCTTAGGAGTACTCCCCCCACAGCATTATCTTTCATGCGCTTTTCCACTGCTTCCATCAGAAGCTCACGGACTACCTTCTTGCCCTGCTCATAGTTCTCGAATTCAGGGGTCTCTACGGCTTCAGATTTAAATCTCTGGAAGCCCAGCTCCGACGAGTAAACATAGCCTGGTGGGAATTCCTTCACATCATCAGCTATACCTACCAGAGCCTTTGCCTCTGAGGCAAAGCATAGTCTGCCATCACTGTGCCCGTAGTAAAGAGGCTTTATACCCACCCAATCACGAGCCAGAATCATCTGCCCCCCGTCTGATATGGCACAGGCAAAGTCCCCATCCAGCTTCTTGGCAAATCCGACGCCATACTTATCATACAAGTGGAGCACGGCCTCGGCGTCAGACATACTGCCCTTCTCTGGATTATATACACGCCCATCAAGGGTAACATCTCTCTTGCCATCGGATGCATGGTGCGAGACTGGCTTTACGTCTCCTCCTACATTCAGCTCAAGGCATCCGATGTTTACACCCTGTTCCCGGTTCGTCCAAGTCTCATGCGGACCTCTATACCTCATCTTGTCAAGCATTTGAGCTAACTCACCATTGTCAGTCCCTAAGATTCCTGCGATTCCTGCCATAATTGCTCTCCTTTCCTAAACGTCAGAATGCCTTTACTGCACTCCTGATTTCTGAAAAGCATCGAGTACATTGATGGCATGAAAACCATCAGTGCAATAGGCGTCAGCACCTATTTCCCTGGCATATTCGTCCGAAACGGCTGCGCCTCCTATCAATACCTTGACCTTGTCTCTGATTCCGCTTTTTTTCAATGCTTCGACTACTTCTTTCATGACTAGCATGGTGGTGGTCAGAAGGGCAGAAAGCCCTAAAAACTGTGGCTTCGATTCCCTGACAACCTCCACAATCTTTTCCGTAGGTACATCTACACCCAGGTCATCAACTTCATATCCGGCGCCCTTGAGCAAGATAGCAACGATATTCTTGCCTATATCGTGAATATCCCCTTTTACTGTGGCTATGACAAATTTCCCCTTTGTCTCTATATTTGAAGCCTCAAGAAGTGGCTTCAGTATTTCCATAGCTGCGCCTACAGCTTCGGCAGAGGCCAGCATATCCGGGATAAAATATTCCTTGGTGGCGAATTTCTCACCCACAACCTGCATTCCTGCCGTCAGGCCCTGGGCGATTATTGTCTCCAGAGGAATGTTGTTATCCAGCGCTGACTGCGTCAACTCCACGACTCCTGGTTTTCCTGATAATGCTTCGTCTATTCCTTCGTCAGCAATTGTCTTTCTTCCCTGTATGACATTTTCCTTAAGTGCGGCTATGATATCTTCACTCATTGCTATCTCCTTTCTTCATACACGTTTAGCCTGGGCAATAAGCCGGGAATCTCCTGGAATATCTTAGAAGTTGTAACCGAATCTATATGTTCTACAGGCTTTGCCAGAAGCTCATTCATCCTCTCGTAGGCTAGTGCGAACACATTATCGTTTGCCAGATCCCCTTCAAAAGGATAAGGTGATGAGATCTCTCCGCTGCGCATCACGGAGCGAATGTGGCGAATGTACATCTTCTGAGGCGTTGCGACCACTTCTCTTATCTGCTTCAGGGTCTCGGCAATCTCCTTTTCACCAATTAGCGCTGGCTTTAGGAAGAATTTGATCATCTGGAAGTGGGCATCATCCAAGACGGCTTGGAGCAGGCAGAAGATGGCATTGCAGTCAAGGAGGCCGTAGGCACAATGCAGAAACTGTGGTCCGCTCAAAGTGACGACTAAATCTGAGAACAGCCTCTCTATAGACGATTGCTGTCCCGGTACCTTGGCATCGCAAACTCCTGACGTAGAGTAGTTTGGTATCTTGTAGAACCTTGCCATTTGAACGCAATCGATGTTGTACTGGCTAGTTTCAACAGAACCGTATGAATCGCCAAGGGTGTCCATCCGTGCTCTCACCGGCACGCTCCCGTAAAGGACCGGTGTCCCCTTATTTACCAGTTGGCTCAGCGTTATGCCAGCCAATACCTCGGCATTTATTTGAGCCATAATACCGGCTTCCTTGATGGGAGCACTGGTACCAGCTTGAGGTGACGATGAAACCACCACAGGCAAGCCTCTTCGGCAAACCTCAATAAAAGTATCTGTTGTATCCTCAACGAACTGTAGAGGGCTTTTTACCAAACAGGTAATAAAGGAAATGATGGGGTTTTCCTTGAGTTGCTCTTTGCCTCCCACTATCAACTCCGCCATCCTCACAACGTTGTCCAGTTGTTTCAGGCTGGTCAGTCCTGACATAACATGCTTGGTGGTATTATTCAAAGAGGCAAAGAACTTATTGACGTCTTTATTATCTTCTGTAATGTCTTTGTCCTGGATATTTACAGTGCGAATGTAGCCATCCACAGTCTGCAGATGCTCACAGACATGGGCTGACTTGCACAGGTCAGCAACTGTTCCGCGTCGTGGATGGAACTCAGGCACCCTAATCTCAGTAGCAGGCTCGGATTTTCTAACGTAGGTTTGGAAATCAACGTCCAGCCAAGTATTCGTTTCAGAGCCGGTAATAAAGAATACCCGTGGCTCGTCTCCTTTCATTATCAGGATATTTTCTAGGTTCCGTGCACCCAGCTTGACTGTCTTATTTGCGCTGTCCACCGCACTGAGGACGAGTTCTTCTGGTATTCTTACTAGCCAGCAGGGGTTGTTTCCGGAGGAAACCGTTGTAACATCTGCACCATTGCTGTGAAATATCTCCGCTGCCTCTTTATTGAAAGATATTAGGCCAGGGTCCTTCAAAATCTCCATGGAAGCGTGGTGAATTTGCTGGACCTGCTCATCGGTAATCCTTTCATAGGGCGTGCGCACCAATATTCCTTCTCTGGGCATCCAATACCTCCTTCTAAGATTTCAAGCCTGGATAGCGAATCGAGGTGCCATTTCTGAGCAATGTACTTGCTCAAGCTGCATTAGCGTTGAATAACGATTCCACCACCCTGATTGCACCAAATCCATCTGCGCCATAACCATCGGCGCCTATGCTTTTGGCGAATTCCTCTGAGACGGGAGCTCCGCCTATGACTACCTTCACCTTGTCTCTTAATCCGGCATCTTTGAGGGCCTGCATGACGTCTGCCATGTTTGCCATGGTGCTGATGAGCAGCGCCGACAACCCCAGAAACTGAGGTTTTTCTTCTCGAACTGCCTCCACAATAGTCGATGTATCGATATCGTTTCCCAGGTCCTTCACTGTATAGCCTGCACCTCGGAGCAGTATCGACACTATGTTCTTGCCAATGTCGTGTAGGTCTCCCTTCACGGTAGCCATGATTATCTTACCCTTAGCTTTGGCCCCAGCCCCGGCCAGGTGAGGCTCTAAAATATCCATAGCTGCTCCAACTACTTGAGCAGATGCCAACATGTCCGGGATGAAATACTGCTTGGCCTCGAATTTCTCGCCCACAATTGCCATGCCCCTGGTAAGTCCCTTGCTAATTATGTCTTGGGGATTTATCTTCTGAGCCAGCGCCGTCTCAATAAGCTCGGTGACTCCAGGCTGGCCAGCCATTCCGTCGTCGAAGCCCTCGTCGTCCTTGGTAATTCTTCCCTGGATGACATTCTCTTGAATTAGCTTTAATATGTCATCTGCCATTTTTGTCCTCCAGTTTGTTTACTTAGCAATTTCCAATGCAGGCATACCATCTGCTAGTCAACTATTTTGCCCTGCCTGTAGGCCTTTATATAACCTTTGCATAACGCATCTTTGCCTATTAGCATGTCACTTATTCTGACCAAACTCATAGCCTTGTCATCCCGCGGGTCAAGGATTGCGGCATCGAGACCGGCATAGGCTGCCATCAGCAGAAAGGCACGGTTCACCAGCTTTCTACTGGGCAAGCCGAAAGATATGTTGCTCAGTCCCATTACCGTCTTTGCGGCAGGGTAGCGAGCCTTTATCCGCTCTATCGTCTTCAGTGTTACCAGGCCTTGCCTGGAATCTACGGATATAGGCAACACCAGGGGATCGAAGTATATCTGTTCTGCCGACATGCCCATGCTGGTCAAGCGTGTCAGTATTGTTTCACAGGTCTCCAATCGCCGCTCGACCGTATCTGGTATGCCCTCGGAGCCCATGGCCAGTGCCACCAACAATGCCTTGTGTCTAGCTGCTAAAGGCCCGATGGATTCCAGCCTCTCAGGCTCTGCAGTAACTGAGTTGATCATTACCGTTTCGCCACGGTAGCTGCGCAGAGCAGCTTCAATGATGCCAGGGACGTCACTATCGATGGTAAGCGGCTTGTCCGTAACTGCTTGGACTGTCTTTACCAGCCACTCCATACCCTCTATCGCCTGCCCCTGAGTGCCCTGTCCGGCACCGACATTCACGTCTATAAAATCGGCTCCGGCTTCAACCTGAGTCTTTGTAATACCCTCGATAAATTCTCTATCTCTTCTGGCGATTGCCTCGGCAACCGTCCGATTTGATGCGTTGATACACTCGCCTATTATCAGCATATTCTACTCCACGATCCCCTTAATTTCTGCCAGCACCCGGCTCCTTACCTCTGCAGGCAAGCTATGCTTATGCGCTGCGATGATCTCTTTCACTTGTTCCGATGCCCTTTCCCACGTGCTTTTTCTTCCCTTGGTTTCCCATTCTTCCCTGCTGTGCCTGTCGCTAAGGGAAGGTTGATAGTGCTCATTGCGCATAAAACGTCTGGTATGTTTGGCAGCGATGAAATTGCCTCCGGGCCCGACTTGCTTGATGAGATCAAAGGCCAGTGTGTCTTCGTTGACTTTTATACCTTCGACTGCCCTCATGACCATTCCCAGTATCTCATTGTCTATTACATACTTCTCGTAGCATACTGTCATGGCGAATTCCATTAACCCTGCAGCATCGTGAATGAAATTGGCGCCAGACAGTGCACAAAGCAGATTAGTAAGGGCAGACTCATAACCACTCTGAGCATCCAGTGTCTTCGAGTCGGTCATACCAGCTGTGGCGTAGAAGGGAAGCTTGTAGAACTGTGCCATCTGGGCGCCGGCTGCATTGAGTAACCCCATCTCAATTGACCCAGCAAGGTATTTCAGGTCAGTGAGGTCGGTATTGGTGGCCACGGAGCCGAGCATAACCGGGGTTCCTGGGTTTACGACTTGCGTAAGCATTACGCCCATCATAGAGTCCACAGTCTGGATTGCCAGGTTCCCCGCAAGTGTAACAGGTGACGTTGCCCCACATAATGGTTCCGCTGGACACGCCAGAGGCACACCGCTCCTGGCGATGGTCAACAATAGATCACCGTAGGTACTGTCCACCTTAAGAGGGCTTATGCTACAGGTTATCATGGAGATAAGAGGGCGTTCCCTGAGCTTTTCTGCAGAGCCTGCGATGATCTCTGCCATCCTTATAACCTGTTTAACTCCGTCGACCGTATAAACGCCTCCCATGACATGCTTAGTTGTATTGTCCATGCCAGTGAAGAAGCGATTGACGTCAACACAGTCCAATGAAAGCTCGGTGGGATAGGTTGGCAGCAGGAAAAAATGGATGTTATCAAGGCCGTCAACCAGTTTAGCGATGCTTCTGAGGTCTTCGAGTGTGGCAGCTCGCTTCGTGTCCGTATCCGGATGATAAATGTAGAGTGCAGTGCCTCCTGTACCCGCATACACTCGCTGATCTCCCAAAGTAATATCATGTTTCTCATGCTGTCCACAGAGCGTGATTTCGGAAGGCGCTGTGCTAATGAGTTCCATGACCCTATTCTCAGGCAAGCGTACCCGCCGCATTTCTCGGTCAACCCGAGCCCCAGCTTGCTCAAAGAGGTCAAGCGCAGTCTTTGAATTTACTTCGAATCCTACCTCTTCTATGATCCGCATGGCAGTCTGGTGCACCATGGAGATAGCCTCGTCGGTAAGAGGCTTAAAGCTACCCCCGGGTAATCCTCTTCGAATCATGTGCCTATGCTCTACCTCCTTCCTAAGCAATTGCGTTTGTTGCAGGTTCTACAGGGGTTGTAGGTCTCTATATCTACGCACGAAGGGCCGACGCCGACAATACCGGATATCGACTTCTGTGGCATCATTAGATATCCCGTGGTTAACCGGACCCCTACTGAGCCACCATCAATCATGCGAAAAAGCTCTTTCTGCTGCCTTATGCTCCAATCGCAGTAACCCGGGCTGAAACGCCGGCTGATACAAAACCCCTGGGCGGAGACCATTTTTCTTATTTCAGTCTCTACCAGTTCAGCTATTTTTTCAACAGCGCTCGACCCTATTACATCCAGCGCATAGGACTCGAGTATAAGCCCATCATCAGCCAGAGAAGTCGTCTTTTTCTCAAGTTCATCGCCTATTGTTACTAGAAAAGCCCCAACTTGCTGACATTGTTCCAAGAGTCGTGCAATGACATGACTTCGGAACATGACTAGGTCTCCAATAAACACATCCCTTTTTCGCACCATGTCAACATTTCTAATAACATACGAATATGATGGTTTTATAAGTTGTTGTGCGAGTTGAGCGTACTCGGTGATTAAGGTCGCAATTCGAGGTGATGGCTCACAATCATCTTTGTAGCCGATACGGCGCAAAACATGTCGTTTGTCTACCTCAATTTCTACTTCCGCAGTTGAGGTTCTAGTGCTCATGTTGTCCATCCAACAAATCAAAGTCGATGCCATCAGACAAATTGCCACCAGGTGAATTGCGTCAGGTGCAAGATAAACCGCGCAAAAGCGGTGGGGCGAAACCAGGTGGAGTTAAGGGGGTGTGATTCACAAAAAAACAGGGCAAATTGCCCTTCGACCATGTACGACTATCTTCAACGTTAGGATATGCCCCTCACCTAACTTGACACTCTGGTGCTTTGGGCTCGTTCCCGACGCGCATTAGTAACTATTTACTTGTTCTCCTGGATGCTGTATATTATATCACATTGAATGCTAATTTGCACCCCCCAATCAATTGCCGTTGTGATAACAGAGGAGTTGCCGGACCTTCCCCATTAACTCCAAAGGTTGCTAGTTATCTGTATTCCTTATAGTTTATGAGGTGCACCTGGCTGTAGCCGTGTTCACAGAGAGAACGTAATGGCGACATTTAGGATTGAGTCAGTTATTGACGGAAACACGTTTGAGGTGTCTCCTCCTTGGGAATTTGACGGAGAAACCGGGAACCTTGTGCAAGCGACAGGTTACGATGCTCCAAAGAGTGGGAAGGGAGCAATCGCTGCTGAACAGAAGCTTTCCATTCTTATGCAGAACAAGAATGTTGAATTGGAATCACCGCAGGGCATAGAAGGCGGCAGGTTGCTCTGCGAAGTGTACTTTCAGGGCATTAATCTCGCAGATTACTTCCCCGCGTATAAAGAGCACGACGACGAGTCAATTGAGGAGCTCGAGGAGTGAAGTAGGTATTCATTCTGGGATTACGGGGGGCCGCCAATCTCCCCCATACAGAGCTATTTTGTGCAAAGCGTGCTGGAACAGTCGCAAAAAGGAACAGGATTCTTGGGCATAGGAACCCCGAGCATCTTAACTAATCCTGCGGCCCGTGATAAGTTCATGCCACCAGTAGCTGTCAGCAATCTTGTCCTACTATGTGCCCTTTACTGCTCATATCCACCCCTCCCTGTTGAGGAGTATAAGGTTTCGCTTGGGTCAATTCCCAGAACCAGGTAAGTTACAACAAGATAAGCCTTTGTTATCCGGTTTAATATTAGACCAGGGATCCAGAGGGGGTGAACGGACAGAAAAACGTAAAGAGCAGACGCCATTAAAGCAACCCCATGCCTTGGCAAAAACTTGCACTGACAATAAAATTCCCAGTATAGTGATAGTGCGTGGCAACACCATCCAGACGACAATTACTTGTGGCATCCATAGTGCTAGCGTAAACATAAAATCCAAAAAGTGGACTAACGGTGATAATCGTAGGAGAGAAAATAAATACCAGCCGGAAGAGCATCGAAGAGGCTGTCAAGAATCGTGATGCCTCATTCATCATCAGAATAGCTCGCGAGCAGGCCGAAGCTGGTGCTCATTATATTGACGTCAACGCCGGGACCTTTTTGGACAAAGAGGCAGATTGCCTAAGCTGGCTGGTTGAGACAGTGCAGAGTGAAATTGACATACCTCTGGCGCTGGATAGTCCCAACCCAAATGCCCTGGCCGAAGCGATAAAGCACCACCAAGGCGTGCCGATGATCAATTCCATTTCACTTGAGGAAGACCGGCTCCAATCCCTTCTTCCCGTAATCTCCGCTCAACCCTGCCACGTGGTCGCACTCTGTATGTCTCAAACATCTATGCCTACCACCGTGGAAGAAAGGGTGGCGGTAAGTTCGAAACTTATCAAAAAGCTTACCGATGCAGGCACTCCCCTCGAGATGATTTATGTGGACCCTCTGATACAACCTATCTCCGTAGATGTTAACATGGGACTAGCTGCACTCGGAGCTATTAGGAAAATCATGCACGATTTCCCGGGCGTGAATACCATCTGTGGTCTTTCCAACGTCTCCTTCGGTCTACCGGAACGTCGCATAATAAATCGCAACTTTCTGGCTCTGTGCATTTCCTACGGTCTGTCCGCTGTAATTTTGGACCCGACTGATAAGGAACTGATGACAACCCTGATTACGGTGGAGATGCTTCTTGGCCGGGATGAATACTGTGGAAACTATATTGAGGCCTATCAAAATGGCCGCCTTGCATGAGCACAACGGTTGATAATTCGTCAGTCGATGGTTATGACATCGTAGGGCCAACTGTGTTAAACAAACAATCAATAACCCCAAAACAAGCGAAAGGAGGTTGAAGATGAGCGACTTTAAGGCACTATCTGAAGCTGTGAATAAGGGAGATACCAAGACGGCTCTGGTGGAAGCCCAGAAAGCTCTAGATGCCGGCAGCAGCGCTGAGGAGATTCTCAATAAGGGACTCATTACTGCTATGAACGAGGTGGGCGATAAATTTTCCAAGGGGCTCCTGTTTGTTCCGCAGATGCTACGCTCCGCCAAGACCATGCAAGAGTGCACTAAATTGCTCCAGCCGTTCTTCCAGGAAGGTGATGTCATCTCCAAGGGAAAGGTGCTGATTGGGACGGTCAAGGGAGACCTGCATGACATCGGCAAGAACCTGGTTTCAATGATGTTGGAGGGTGCAGGATTCACTATAACAGATATGGGAGTGGACGTATCCCCTGAGAAGTTTGTGGAGAAGACAAGAGAGGTAAAACCAGATATAATCGCTTTGTCTGCGTTACTCTCCACCACTATGCCAGCCATGGCTCAGACCATCGAGGCACTGCAGAAAGCCGGGCTAAGAGATAAAGCTAAGGTAATGATTGGTGGCGCTCCTGTTACCGAAAAATACGCACAGCAGATAAATGCGGACTCATATGCATCCGACGCAGGTTCCGCCGTGAATAAAGCCAAAGCACTGCTTGGTATCTCCTGAGAATATATCAATGAAGAGGTGAACTATGAAACCCACGGAGGTCCCAACCTTTCGCCCCCGGCTGAAAGTGCTAAATCGTGAGCAGATACTGACAATCCATAATGCTGCTTTAGAAATCCTGGAAAAGACAGGGGTCAAGATGGAACACCCGGGTGCGCTGGGAACACTAGTCAGTGCTGGCTGCAAGGTCAGCGACCAAGGTTGGGTTAGGATTCCTGCCAAGCTCGTTGAAGATGCATTGAGTTCAGCTCCCAGGCAGATTGACCTCTATGACCAGAAGGGTAACAAAACCATGCCTCTGGTTAACGGCAACTATTTCTATGGTACTGGTTCAGACGCTACTTTTACTGTTGACGTTGAGACAGGCGAGCGCCGCAGATCTACCCTAAAAGATGCCGCCAATTTTGCCAAGCTCGTCGATGGGCTGGAAAACATGGATTTTGCCATGTCCATGTCAAATCCAGCAGATGCTCCTATCGAAGATATCTACGTCCATGTTTTTGCTGAGATGGTAAAAAATACCAATAAACCGATTGTGTTTATCGCGGATAGTGGTAGAGACATCGCTAAAATATACCAGATTGCCTGCCAAGTGGTGGGGGGCGAAGAAGCGCTGCAGAAAAAACCATTTATCCTCAATTATTCAGAAGCCATCAGCCCACTGCGCTTTCCTGAAAACGTTATGGACAGGCTCATTTTCTGTGCCGAAAAGAGGATACCCATCTGCCTCCCCTCTGGATCTAATGCCGGAGGCGGAGCACCGGTCACACTTGCCGGAGCAATGGCTCTGGGAATAGCCGAGAATTTGGTAGGATTGGTGGTACACCAACTTGTTGGCAAAGGTTCTCCCTTCCTGTTTGGCCCCAATGTCAGTACTCTGGACATGAAATCAACTATCGTGTCGTACGGGTGCCCCGAATGGAGCCTGACGCAGGCGGCTCTTGCCGACATGCGCGATGAACTCTATGGCCTGCCCATCTGGGCTTATGCTGGAGCCTCCGATGCAAAAGTAATGGATGCTCAAGCAGGGGCTGAGGCTATGTTCTCCATTGTCACCGCCATGCTTTCCCGGGCTAATTTAATCCACGATGTGGGTTTCCTTGAATATGGGAGCACCTCCTCCCTTGAGATGGTGACTATGGCCAATGAACTAATCGCCATGAGCCGTTTCTTTACCGACGGTATTACAGTCAATGAGGAAACCTTGGCTCTGGAAGCCATAGAGAGGATAGCAACTGGTGCCCCCGGTTCCATTTTCTTAATGGACGACCATACCTTTGAACACTTCATGCAAGCTCAGTTTTTGCCGAAGCTTCTGGATCGTTTCCGCTACGATTCCTGGGAGGAATCGGGGTCTTCCGACCTCTATAAGCACTGCAACATCGAGGCCAAGAGAATCCTGTCGGAACATCAAGTAGAACCCAAGTCCACTGAAGTGCTCAAAGGAATCGAGCAAATCCTCCAACCGCACTGACGGGAAGTTCAAATATGGGAAGGAGCTTACCAGTTTTCAAACCGCTTACACCCGCAGATGTAAGAAGAATTGACCAGACAAGCCGTCAGATACTGGAGCGCATCGGTATAAGAATCAAAGATGACGCTATCCTCGACAAGTTGAAGAAGGCAGGAGCACAGGTAAATCACCATAATCAGAGACTGCGTTTTAAAGAGGAATGGCTTGATAAGCTTCTCAGTCGTGCCCCATCCCAGTTTACCCTGTATTCCAGAGACGAAAAGAATGATCTGTCCCTGGGGGAAGGTGAAGTCCACTTCGCTAATGGGGGGCGGGTATTTCGCATTCTCGATATAGCGAATGGCGGTTACCGCCTCACCATGCTGAGAGACATAGCTCGCACTGCCATGCTGGTGAATCACCTGGAACATATTCGATTCTATGTCATCGCGTGCCAGGCACATGACGTGGAACCGCAACATTATCATTTGAACGACTTCTGTAACGCTTTCAACAATACTACCAAGCACGTGATGGGAGGCTGCGATAATCTGGAAGGAGTAAGGCAAGTCTGGAAACTAGCCAGTTTAATCGCTGGTGGGGAAGAAAGACTCAGAGAAAAGCCCTTCTTTTCTGTGATCACCAACCCGGTAAGCCCACTCACCATCGGGCCTAACGCCGCCAACATTCTCAGTTTCTGTGCTACACATGGTATTCCCGTAACCTGCGCGTCGGCACCTATAGCTGGAGCCACTTCGCCAGCTACCTTGGCAGGTACCCTCGCCCAGATGCATGCTGAAGCGCTGGCAGGAGTAGCTATCACACAGGTGTTCTCCCCTGGAGCCAAGGTGCTTTACGGTGCCGTGCCCGCCACTATGGATTTACGGAACATTGAGTTTGCCATGGGCTCAACAGAAATGGGCATGATGGGTGCTTCTGCAGTCCAGTTGGCAAAGCTCTATAACTTGCCTATTCGTGCCTCTGCAGGAGTCACCGAGGCTAAAAGACCTGACATTCAATCAGGCGTTGAGAAGAGTTTTTCCAACCTGATGGTTGCTATGGCCGGAGCAGATTGCATTCTCCTGGCAGCTGGAATGCTGGATTCAGGCAATTCCATTTCTTATGAACAATATACTATAGACAACGAAATCATTGGGATGGTATACAGAGTGCTTTCCGGCATTAGGGTGAACAAAGACACTCTCAGCTTAGATGTAATAGAGCAAGCTGGTCCCGGCGGAAATTATGTTATGGAAGAACATACTGTTGAGCATATGATGGAGGAATTTTTCTACCCTGCCTTAAGTGTGCGCTGTAACTTTGATATCTGGGAGGAACGAGGGCGTCCCACCATGTTGAGCCGTGCCAACGACCTGGTTCATAATATTCTGACAGAACGTGAGGAGGTCGAGGAGGGTCTTTTAGACCCGGATTTGCTCCTGGAGGTAAGAAAGGCTTTTCCTGAAATACGGAATATCTGAAATGACAACATCGGATAAAACAGAAGGAATCACCAATATCATCGCTTGCGCCGTGTTTATGCTGGCAATTGAACATCTTCAACTGAAGAAAAAGTATCACAATATGCGTTTGACCTATTTGCCAGCCAGATTGCATCTTAAACCCGCGGAGTTAAAGAAATGCCTGCAACGTGAGGTAAGCAGAGCCCAAGCAAAAGGTGAACGGATAATATGCCTCTACGGAGAGTGTTTTCCGGACATAGATGGCTTCTGCAAACGGCACCGGATTATCAAGGTGCCCGGCTCTTACTGCTACGAAATGCTTCTCGGCAGCGAGCGGTTCAAGCAGCTCATTGATGAGACAACGGGAACCTACTTTTTGGAGGAGGGGCTGATTATCAACTTCGAAGATTTCTGCATGGGCCCCCTGGAGCTCCAGGATGAGGAAATGCGACGGCAATGTTTTGAACACTACAAGAAGCTGCTCTATATACGCCAGCCTTCAGACAAGAACCTTGTACCCAGAGCCAACGAACTGGCCCAATTACTAGGGTTATCCCTGGAGATTCAAGATGCGGATTATTCCCATATTGAAAAGACACTTACTGAATTGCTCAAGGGTGATGCATGGTAGCTAACGCTAAAAATATCCAACCCCCTACACATAAGGGGAACAAGCAGGCGAGAAAACCGCGTCCGCAAAAAGAACGCAGGCCGAGGCGCATCTGGCTGCATGTATACCCTAAGGATATCTGGGTGCCAGCTGAGTATGGGGAGACTTTATGGGCAGCACTGTATAAGGCGGACATGGAGCTGGATAGCGATTGCGGTGGAATAGGCAACTGCGGCAAATGTAAAATCAAGATTCTTTCAGTCGTTGGCCCACCAACCAGCGCGGAGAAGGGGCTACTTGATAAAGTCGAACTGGAACAGGGTATCCGTCTTGCCTGCCGTACCAAAGCAAAGCGAGATTTGGCTATCTCAACAGAGAAGACAGACACAGAGCTGGACTATCTCAAGATTCTAACCACCAGCCATGTTCTCCGTAGTAGATATATTCCAATTTCGCAGCTTGAGCCACTTATTGAGAGACGACCTGTAACCTTGCCCACTGAATCACAAAATGGCAAGATATCAGATTTAAACTGGGTGAGGATGGGGCTGGGCGCCGAATACAGCGACCTGCAAGCCTCGATTCACTGTCTTCGCACACTACCCCAGATGTTGAAGAAGACTAAGTTCAGTGGGGTGGCTGTACTCCATAATAACTCTTTGATTGCGTGGCAAGAGCCGGAGAAATCAAAACACGGATATGGCTTGGTCTTTGACCTCGGCACCAGCACCATTGTGGGTAAACTAATCAACTTGTCAAATGGCAGTGAGGCTGCTGTCGACTCCTGCCTCAATAGGCAGAGATGGCACGGCTCAGACGTAATCAGCCGCCTCAACTACGTTAAACAGAATCCCAGAGGTCTGGACTTTTTGCACAATCTCCTTGTCAACGATCTTAACAACATAACCAAGCACCTTCTCAAAACTGCTGGACTCAAGAAAGAGGATATCCTCATTGCTGTTGCCGCAGGAAACACCACCATGCAGCACTTTCTGTTGAACCTACCCCCCCATGGAATAGCCGAAGCGCCATTTATACCTGCGGTAACTGATGGATTGATTGTGAATGCGGCAGATGTTGGACTCGAATTGAATCTATCAGCCTTGCTTTATACTATGCCCACGAAATCTGGCTATATTGGCGGGGATCTGATTAGCTTTGTGCTCAACTCGGGCATTGCTGAACAAAAAGATGAAGTCATACTTGGACTGGACCTTGGTACCAATGTGGAGATATTCCTAGGCAATGGCAAAAGGCTTTTGACATGTTCAGCGGCTGCAGGTCCTGCCCTGGAAGGAGCGCGAATCTCCTCCGGGATGATAGCCAAGGCGGGTGCATTGGAAGGCGTTAGAATCGAAGAGGGCCAATTGCATTATCGTGTAATCGGGAATATCAAGCCTAAAGGTATATGCGGGAGTGGACTGGTCGACCTGGTGGCAGTTTTATTACATTGTGGTGTAATTGACCCCGAAGGCTTGATTCGCCCAACTCAAAAAGCAGAATATCAGGATTTAAATTCAAGAGTGATTAAGCGGTCATACTGCTATGATTTTCTCGTTGCCTCTGAAGAAGAAGGCTTCTATGGCCGACCGATATACCTTACTCAAAAAGATGTTCGCGAGCTTCAGCTTGCCAAAGGGGCTGTAGCTGCCGGTGTGCACACACTGATGGATGAACTAGGCATTGGGTTTGAGGATATCAGCCATGTATATCTAGCTGGGGCGCTGGGGAATTACATTGACCCCATCAGCACCTTGCGCATCGGCCTTCTCCCCGGGATTAACGTGAAGCTCATCAAGTCGTTAGGAAACACTGCCAGCCTGGGAGCCTCAATGGTCCTTTTATCCAAGAAGTACTGGCAAATGGCAAAAGACGTGGTCAACTTCATGGAGCATGTCGAGCTTTCCTACCGCCACGACTTCAATCAATACTTCGTTCAACACATGGATTTCCCTGAAGAGAACATATGGTAAGATAACCTCGTGCTTGATCAAGGAATTTTTATCAGACCTGGACTGCCTTCTGTTTAGGATATCAAATCCGCGGAAAAAACCATTTAGGGGCTTTTTAAATCTGTGGAGCCAGCGGTCAGAGTCGAACTGACGACCGGCGGTTTACGAATTCAGAGTCCAACGTCCCACCTGATGATTCCAAATAGGAAATGGTGGTTTTTGGTTTTTAGGAGCAGGGTCGTTTTGAAGCTAGAATGCTTTTTGATTATTGTAAGTGGCAGTCAGTATATTAGCAAAATATTAGCAAAATATAGTTGTTCAACAAAACAAAAAGACCAACTGAATTATTCTTTCAGTTCCCGAATTCCTCTCATCGACATGGCTCTTCCTTCAAATCTGGGGGGAGGGTAATTCATATCCTCCTGTGCCCAAATCCACTTATATGCTTTCAATATTAAATCAACTGGCAGCCCAGGGAGATTCCGGGCAAGCAGTGGATCAGCCGATAATATGTCGTCTGGCTCTACGCCTTCGTAGACTTTTTCGAGGGCTTCAATAATAGCCAGCCCATTATCCTTATGATAGCTAAGTTTGAGTTGAAGATCTTTCTTTATTTGGCCGTGGCTTGGTCGCCAGTGAGTACCACCAGGCCCTTCGTAAACCCACACCATTATATCGTTAACACTTTTCCCCCCAGGCTTCGTTAATACTATCTTCCTCCCATCACTTAAATCCTCGACCTCATAGCCCAATTGAGGGAGGGCTATTACTTGCTTGCAAAACTCTTCCGGTGGAGCATTTTTTATCCTACATCTTTCAAGCTTAACGTCCACACCTTGGTCACCGGCCGACCCAGGTTTGATGTTGCGTTTAACCATGCAGATGCCCCCATTTCATCGAGTTGATTACTAGCATTGTACTCCAGATGCTTACAGCCTACAACATTGATACCCCTGTTTTCCTATGGTATAGTGGGTAGGACAATGTAAAGATGACTAGTGAATTTAGTGCCTTTCTAAAGGAATTGCTTGGCGCTCTTGGCGTACAAGCAGAATTTCCTCATCAGCAATCCGAAATCGACACAGCCCGGCAGTTTTTGCACCAATTAAACAAGTTCCTGTACCAGCGGGATAAGGAACTGGGCAATGACTACATATCACGTTTTCACAAGTACTGGGAAAGAAATCACGAAGCAATCTTGGGACTAAGTATTGATGATGCACAGTGTTTAAGACTCGCTAAAATCCTTGAACCGGTGTATGCGCAACCGCAGGACTATCCGCAATATCTAACGAAACCACCAATCACCAGAGAAGGTATTTCTGACCGCGCAGTTGCTAACGTGCGCTTTTTTACTGCCATTCAAGATTTCAAGATCAATATACACAAAGGTGGTCGCAATCCGTTTGGACAGTTCAAAGAACACCCTGAATGGTTCAGTGCGGCAGATTTAGTAGAGAACTCAGGGTTGGTAGGCGATTTTCTACAGTACTTAGAAGCCACCGGTTCCCAGGGTGACAAGAGACGCAAGTGGATGATCGCAGCAGCAAAGTTTCTCATCGAAGAATTCGATGGAGACGCTTACAACATACTAGCAGCTTGTGATAGAGATGCCGGCACTATTCGAGACAAGTTAGCATCAGCCGGCTATCTGGGCTACAGCTATAAGAAGGCTGATATGTTCCTTCGTGATATGGCCGAGTGGGGAGTATGGCACTATACTGAAAACGCCCACTTGGTAGATGTAGCCAGTGATTCGAACACAATGCGTATAGCATTGAGGACTTCCATTATTAAAACGAAAATACCTCTGCTGGCAAGCTATTTGGATGTGTACTGCTATCAATACTCAGCCGTTGACACCCGAGCTGCAAATGCTTGGAGACGTGTATGGGAATCATGGGCTGATATCCCCAATAACCACCGCCCGCCAACTCCGGCATCAATGGACTTCCTTCTTTACTACAGTGTAGGCAAGCAGATTTGTAGGCCAACTCCGAAGTGCAACATTTGTCCATTTGACCCTGTGTGTCCTAGCGAAACCCGTCATCTTAACCCACCAAAATCAATTTCTCAAA
>JACKQG010002291.1_pt1 | contig 25204 bp, 16 predicted proteins | sample 8237621 | NCBI WGS metagenome assembly JACKQG01 (sample SAMN15677084, study PRJNA649215) | marine metagenome | biome: marine; feature: Black Sea; material: saline water; isolation source: suspended particulate matter (SPM) from the Black Sea western gyre | collected 2013-06-09/2013-06-10 | depth... | reverse complement strand
TCACGTACAGCCAAAGCAACGGCCCTTGTCATCCGATTGCGTTCCTTGCCGGCGCTGTTTGGGTTGATCACACGACTCATTTAATAGACCTCAGATCTCAGATTTTTGACTTCAGATTTCAGAACCGCCAGATTATATCGCAAAAACCGCCCTCACCCATCCTTGCTGCGCGCGGACTTCCCTCTCCCGCAAAGCGGGAGAGGGGGAGCAAGCGAAGCGATGCGGGGGTGAGGGCGGGTGAGGTCCCTTTATCAGTAAAAGGTTAACAAGCTTGCATTTTTTATTGACGCTCTCTCTCCTAGCGCTTATAATGCCTTCGCTATTTGGGGACGTGGCGGAATTTGGCAGACGCGCATGGCTTAGGACCATGTGCCTTAACCGGCGTGCGGGTTCGAGTCCCGCCGTCCCCATTAAAACCACACTTACTCTGCAGGAAAAGGAAGTATATTTTGAAAATTGAAACAACACCCCACGAAGACCACCAGGTCACATTAACCGTTGAGCTTGAGCAGGACCGCATGGACGGCGCCAAGCGTCGCTCGGCACGTCAACTTGCCGAGCGTGGCAAGATTGCCGGGTTCCGCCCTGGCAAGGCCCCTTATGATGTTATCCGTCGTCAGTATGGCGATGAGGCCATCGTCGAAGGCGCCATCGATATTCTGCTTGATGAGGTTTATCCTCTGGCTTTGGAGGAATCCAAGGTGGAACCCTCCGGCCCCGGGGCGTTGGAAAAGATGGAAAGCCTGGAACCGCCAATCTTCATCTTTACAATTCCGCTCAAGCCTGAGGTTGATCTGGGTGATTACCAAAAGATCCGCATGGCTTATAAATGGAAGAAACCCAATGAAAAAGAGGTGGACGCCAAATTGGAAGAGCTCCAGAAGATGTATGCTACTACCGTTTCGGTTGAACGCCCCATCGAGAAAGGCGACTATATCATGACGGCGGTTAAAGGCCAAACGGCGGATGCTGCTGATGGTGATGAGCCACTTTGGGAGCAGGAAAGTCACGCTGTTTTTGTCGCCCCTGAAAATCGCGAAAATGAGCTGCCATTTGTAGGTTTTGGGCATCTCCTGGTGGGAATGAGTGCTGAAGAGACAAAAATCATTCCACATACATTCGCTGATGATCACGATGATGAATCCCTGCGCGGTCTGACAGTCAATTATGAAACAACCATCAAAACAGTACGCGGCACAGAATTCCCCGATCTGGACGATGAATTCGCAAAATCCGTGGGTGCAGGGGAAACCCTGGCTGATTTACGGGAAATTCTGACAAAGAATCTCGAGGAAGAAAGCCGCACAGAATATGACGACGAATACTTCACGGCCCTGGTTGACAAGATCAAGGAAAAAGCAACCATCAAATATGCCCCACAGACGCTGAAACATGAGACTGAACATGTACTTGAGGACATCAAAGGTCGTTTGGCGCGACAAGGCATGGAATTTGAAGCCTACCTAAAAATGCAGGATACGACCCTTGAGAAGTTCACTGAAGAGGAAGCTGGCCCGACTGCACAGAAGCGATTGGAACGCGGCCTGATCTTTGATGAGCTGGCCCGCAAAGAGGAGATCAAAGTCGAAGATGGAGATCTGCAGAGTGAATTTACTCAAACTCTGACGCAACTACAATCGCAGGGCTATGATCTGAATAATGTAAAAGGTGGCGTCCGCGCCCAAAAAGAGATCGCCAATAATATTGCTATGCAATCTGCCAATCAATTAATTACCCGTCTTACACTCGAGCGGATCAAGGCTATTGCCACCGGCGAGGTTGCCAAAGCAAAAAAAGATGTAACAAAAGCGACGAAAGACGTAAAGACTGAAAAATATTCAGAAGGTGCAGAGGCTGTGAAGGAAGAAAAACCCAAAAAGAAGGCTGCTGAAACATCGTCCTCGAAGGGGAAAAAGGTAGCACCAAAGAAAAAAACACCGCCGAAGAAAAAGGCTGCCCCCAGGAAAAAAGCTGAAGAAAAAGATTCAGAAAAATAAATTTGAAAAATCTTCAAAATTCCTATCCCCGCCGCAAGCGGACGGGGTATTACGGAATTTTGCCCCTACGGGTACAGATTTTTCTTAAAGCTCGGAACCCACGTAGCAAGCTACGGGGTATTCAGAGAAGAATAACCTATTTGTGCAGACTCTATGGTTATTGCCTTAGCGTTTTGCCTTAGCTAGAAATAAAGGAGAAAAAATGATTCCAAATAACCCCCAATCCATAGTCCCAATGGTCGTCGAATCAACAGGACGTGGCGAACGAGCTTACGATATTTATTCCCTGCTGCTAAAAGAACGCATCATCTTTTTGGGCACGCAGATCAACGATCAGGTCGCGAATTCAATTATCGCGCAGCTGCTCTACCTGAGCAATCAGGACCCTGAAAAAGAAATCCGGATGTATATCAATTCACCCGGTGGTGTGATCTACGCCGGTTTGGCGATCTATGACACCATGCAGATGATCTCCAATCCGATCAGCACTGTTGCCGTTGGTGTAACGGCATCCTTCGGTACCGTGCTATTAACTTCCGGAACAAAAGGTCAGCGCTATGCTTTGCCCCATGCCACGATCCATATGCACCAGCCACTTGGCGGCGCACAGGGCCAGGCCACTGATATTGTCATCCAGGCCGAGGAAATTATGCGGCTGAAGGCGTCCCTCCTGGGAATTATGGCAAAACATACCGGGAAGAAGATTTCAGAGGTTGAAAAAGACTCCGACCGTGATTTCTATCTCAGCGCCCAGGAAGCTGCGGACTACGGTTTGGTCGATCAGGTTCTTGAAATTCCGGAGAAAGCATAGGGATGCCGCGATTTTCAACCTTCTCGATTGTAGCCTGCGATCTTGAAGAGAAATCCTGGGGAGTAGCAGTTGCTTCAAAATTTCCAGCAGTTGGTTCAGCTGTCCCCTGGGTAAATGCAGAGGTTGGCGCAGTAGCAACCCAATCCTATGCAAATACATCCTATGGCCCAAATGGGCTGGCGATGATGGCCGATGGCCTGTCTGCCGAAGAAACGATGGAGAAGCTGCTCGCCGCCGATGAGGGACGTGAAACACGTCAGGTCGGCCTCGTTGATGCGCAGGGAAAATCCGCCACTTTTACCGGTAAAAAATGTCACGAGTGGGCTGGCGGATTGACCGGACCTGGGTATGCCATCCAGGGGAATATTCTCACGGGTAAGGATGTTGTCCAGGCAATGGAATCCACATTTCTGGAAACAAATGGTGACCTACCCACCCGACTTTACGAAGCGCTCCATGCAGGGAATTCTGCCGGTGGAGACAAACGTGGACGTCAATCTGCTGCCATTTATGTCGCCAAGCCAAGGGGCGGCTATGGCGGCTTTATCGATCGCTGGATCGATTATCGTGTAGACGATGCCCTTGATCCTGTTCCGAAACTTGGCAATTTGCTGGAATTGCATGATCTGTATTTTGGCGAATCCCCTGAAAGCGAACGCGTGAAATTGAGCGGCGAGCCTCTGAAGGATATCCAACGGATCATGGCGAATCTGGGCTATTATCAGCCTGAAATCGATGGCGTCTACACGGATGTGACCGCTGAAGCCCTGAATTCTTTTCTGGGTAACGAAAATTTTGAAGAGCGCGCCAATCCCGATGAAGGTTGGATTGACCGACCTGTGCTCGACTATTTGCTAAAAAAGTTCAAGAAATAGAAATTTAGCGTCATTGCGAGGTGGTTTTATCGCCGACGCAATCCCCGTGAAGGCGGAGATTGCCGCGCCGCTGTCGCGGCTCGCAATGACATTTTCTTTAATTATAAATAACTATGAAACTTGACCAACTTTCCCCCAAAATCAAAGCCCTGATCCTTGATATGGATGGGGTCCTCTGGCGTGCAGATGAAGCTATCGGTGATTTGGTGCGCAATTTTGAAGCGATAACTGCACGTGGGCTAAAAGTCTCGCTGGCGACAAATAATTCCACCCGGAATTCTGCTGATTACGTCCAAAAACTGGCCTCATTTGGCGTCAACCTTGATGAATCGCAGGTTTTCAATTGTTCTGAGGTAGCGGCATTAATCCTCAAAGAGAAATTCCCCAAGGGTGGTGATGTATATGTCGTTGGGGGAAGTGGTCTTGCAGAGGTGCTCTCCAGGCATGGTTTTACACCCTATACAGCCGAAGAGAATGATTTGCCCCCTGCCCTTGAGAAGAATTCTCCTGTCGCAGTTGTCTCCGGGCTGGATATTGGTATAAATTATAAGAAATTAGTCGAGGCAACCTTGCTCATCCGCGCAGGTGTCCCTTACTATGCCACAAATCCGGACAATACCTACCCATCCACTTTTGGGCAGCTTCCGGGAGCAGGGTCAATCATTGCTGCACTGACTGCAGCCACTGGTGTTGACCCAATTGTAGCGGGCAAACCAGAACCATACCTGTTTAACCTTGCCATGCAGCAAATGGGCGTATCACCTGAGGAAACCCTTGTTGTCGGCGATCGGCTTGAAACAGATATTTTGGGCGGGCGAAACGCAGGCTGCAAAACCGCGCTGGTATTGACGGGTGTCGCCACGCGTGAAGAAGGTCAAGCATGGATACCAAAAGTGGATATGATTGTAGAAAATTTGAGCAATATTGTTTTTTAATAGATTTTTTGCGAAAAACGAGTTTTTTTGAGCGTGAAAAGCATGTTTTGGCAATAAATTACAGTATTTTTAATCCCATGCAGGAATGCTGAGCAGGTATAATCGGGGAAAACAAATTGATTTCTGGATGAATAATCATCAACTTATCCGAGGCAAAATAGCCAAAAGACCAATAATATGACTAATCCGCTAATTTACGATTTCAACTTTCCTGAATTTGCCGCCCGCGTCAAAAGCTGGGGAGAGCCCAGCTATCGCGGCAAACAGATCTGGGAAGGGATTTACAAGAATCTCTGGCTTGCGCCCGATGAATTCAGCAATCTCCCCAAAGCCTTGCGTGAAAAAATGGGCGAATTGCTCACTTTTGAAGTCCTCAAACCGACAGATTTTCGCGAATCAAAAGATGGCGAAACCGTCAAGACCCTGTTTGAGCTCAATGATGGGAAGAAAATCGAAACGGTTTTGATGAAATATGATACGGTGGGACGTACTCCCCGTCGCACAGCTTGTATTTCAACGCAGGTCGGCTGCGGCATGGGCTGCACCTTCTGTGCCACCGGTCAAATGGGTTTCAAACGTCAACTCAGCAGCGGTGAAATTGTCGCACAGGTCATTTATCACGCCCGCAAACTCCAGGATCAAGGCGAAAAGCTGACCAATGTCGTTGTGATGGGAATGGGCGAACCTTTCCATAACTATGATGCCACTATGACCGCGATTGATCGTCTGAATAGCCTGGATGGCTTCGCCTTTGGGGCGCGCCGTTTCACGGTCTCGACTGTTGGTTTGATCCCGCTGATCAAACGTTTTGCCGAGGAAAAGCGTCAGGTTAATCTTGCCATTTCTCTCCACGCCGCTGAAGATGAATTACGCTCTTCCATGCTCCCGATCAACGAGAAATATCCTATCTCCGAGTTAATGGAAGTCTGCCGCTACTACGTAGAGCAGACTCACCGCCGGATCACCTTTGAATGGGCATTGATCGATGGGATCAACGATACACCCGAACAAGCCCATATCCTTGCTCGCCGTGTAAAAGGTCTACTCTGCCATGTCAACGCGATTCCCCTCAACCCCACCCGGGGATTCAAGGGCCGTAGCACGGGCAATGATCGGGCCAGGATATTCAAGGAAACCCTCGAACAAGCTGGGGTCTCGTGTACGATCCGCATGCACCGTGGGATCGACATTCAGGCTGGTTGTGGTCAGTTGGCTGTTAAAGATAATTAAGGGCTTGGAGTTTGATTATGTCATTGGCTACGCGCAATTTACTATGGTAAAAACTTGTCAGAAAATCCCCTTTGCAGTATAGTCTATCCGATGAATAAAACCCCAATAAACCAGCAAAAGATGATCCACTATGACTAACAAAAAACCTTCCTGGCTTGAACGCCCCCTCCACCCTGCCCTGCCAGTTGTCACGGGTGAGGTATTCCTTTTTGGCATCATCATATTTCTCGCTTTATTAAGTCGTTTTTACGAACTTGGAGCGCGCGTGATGAGCCATGATGAAAGTCTGCACACTTATTTTTCCTGGCTGCTCTATAAAGGCGATGGCTATCAACATACCCCAATGATGCATGGGCCAAAGCAATTTCATCTTCTTGCTCTGGCTTATTATCTTTTTGGGGTCAACGATTTTACCGCCCGCATCCCCGCAGCGCTCTTTAGTATCGCCACCATCTGGATGGTCTGGTATTGGCGGCGTTATTTAGGCAAAGCCGGCGCTTTGATTACCGCACTTCTCATGCTCATTTCCCCTTATATGCTTTATTATGGGCGTTATGTCCGCAACGAACCCTATAGCGGATTTGCCGGATTATTGATGCTCTTTGCAGTTTTGCGCTTTTTGGAAAAGGGTGATAAACGATATCTTTTCTTGCTCACGATCAGTTTGTTGTTCAACTTCACATCCAAAGAAACCGCTTTTATTTACACCGCGCAGATTCTGCTATTTCTTGCCAGTTATTTCTTCTGGCAAATACTCCACAAGTCCTGGTCAAATGATAAAGCCCGGAATAATTTCGTCACCCTTGTGGCGGTTGCTATTCTCCTTGTCGGTGGCGCCCTCGGAGCAGGGCTGCTCGGCAAGGGGGAAGCCCCTGCTCCGGTTGCAGAGACTGCCCTTCCGGCTAACCCTCTTGCCGAACCTACGATGGCCTTACCACCTTCAGGAATCATCCCGTGGGTCGCAATCTTAGGCTTACTGGCCCTGGCAGCGTTTGGGATTGCGGCTTATTACCTTATCCGAGGTCTTGGCTGGGAGAAAATACGCTCCGAACGCTCCTTTGATCTGCTGATGCTAACGGGGACGCTCGTTCTTCCCTTGTTGACTCCCCTTATCTCCACGATATTTGGCTGGAGTATCCCCACCACGACCCCAGAGTTGACGGGGCTCCTCACCGAGGAACTTATTCAAATTGGTGTGGCAATCTCTATCACCTTTGGCCTCAGTATTGCCCTTGGCCTTTGGTGGAATGCCGATTTATATTGGAAAAACGCTTTACTCTTTTACTGCGTTTTCACGGTGCTATTTACAACCATCTTTACAAATAGCGCCGGTTTTTTTACAGGACTTTTCGGGTCCCTGGGATATTGGCTGGTCCAACAGGAGGTGGCCCGCGGCAGCCAGCCCTGGTATTACTATATCTTTATTCAGATACCTATATACGAGTTTTTACCAGCCCTTGGTGTTTGGGTTGCCATTTTCTTTGGACTACGCAAATCATCGCCACCCGTTTCGGATACTGAAGATACAGAGATTTCAAAACTACCGGACTCCGACTCAGCCGAACCTTTTTCTCCCTCGCTTCCATTTGCCCTCCTTGGTTGGTGGGTCTTCAGCAGTGTGCTTGCCTATTCCTATGCTGGCGAGCGGATGCCCTGGCTTACCTATCATATTACCCTCCCGATGATCCTTCTCACTGGCTGGGGATTAAATCATCTTATCAAAAGCCTCCCCTGGGCAGATATTCATAGAAAAAGAGGCTGGTTGGCAGCTGCACTCGTATTTGTCTTTTTTACGAGTTTCGCAAATGCCCTGCTTGGTATCAATGGATCAAATTTTCCTTTTCAGGGTAAAACCCTGGAACAACTCCAAACCACCAATGAATTCCTGTTTCCTTTGATCGCTTCCATTATCAGCGCAGTTGGGCTCGTCCTCATTTTCCGTAAGTGGACATTGAAAGAGGCTCTGAGCCTCGCCTTACTTGCGATATTTGGCCTGCTTGCGTTATTGACGGGACGTGCTGCTTATAGGGCTGCTTATATAAACTACGATAGCGCGAAAGAATATCTCGTTTATGCCCACGCAGCGAGGGGCGTCAAAGATGTGATGGTACAAGTCGAGGAAATCTCCAAGCGCACCACCGGGGATCTTAGTGCCATCATTGCCTACGATGCAAGCGCTCCGGATACTGGTATTTCCTGGCCCTTTGTCTGGTATCTCCGGGACTATACTAATCTCCGTTCCTTTGATGCCCCCACTCGCTCCTTGCGAGATTCGGTTGTCATCATTGTTGATGCAAAAAATTTCGATAAGATCGAACCTGTTGTCGGGCAGGGCTACTATCGGAGCGACTATATTCGCATGTGGTGGCCGAATCAGGATTATTACGGGCTAACCTTTAAGCGTAACGCTGAATTGGAGTTTGATGAAAGCTATCCGTGCACTGGTGTCTGGAGTATTCTAAAAACTTTCAAAGGAATAGATTATTCCCGAATTTGCCAGGTATTCACAAACCCAGAAATGTTCGCTGCTATTTTTGATATTTGGGCAAATCGGGACTACAGCAAATATGCAAAGGCAACTGGAAAAGAAACGCTGACAGCCATAAACTGGGATCCTTCCGATGATATGAGACTCTATATTCGAAAAGATGTCGCGGCTCAAGTCTGGAATTATGGGGTCACCCCCGCAACAAGTGAAGAAACAATTATCGACCCCTATCAAGAGAATACAATTACGCTTGGCGCTGATTTCACAATCGGATCCAATGGTACAAATCCAGGAGATTTTGACGCCCCGCGCGGAATCGCTTTTGCCCCTGACGGCAGTTTCTATGTAGCAGATTCCCGCAACCACCGTATACAGCATTTTGACAAGGAAGGCCAATTTATTAATATGTGGGGTCAATTTGGGGACTCGACCTTTGATGATTTGCCCGGTGGAACACTCAATGAACCCTGGGGGGTTGCAGTTGGTCCTGATGGCTCCGTCTACGTTTCGGATACCTGGAATCATCGCATCCAAAAATTCGATCCTGACGGGACACCGATCACACGTTGGGGGCATTACGGCCAGGCTGAAGATGGTGAAGCCTTTTGGGGCCCGCGGGGAATTGCGGTTGATGCCCAGGGCCAGGTTTATGTATCAGATACCGGAAACAAGCGGATTGTTATTTTTGACGCGGACGGAGGCTATATCACAGAATTCGGTACAACAGGCATGGGTGCAGGTGAATTCGACGAATCAGTCGGTGTTGCCGTCGATTCAAAGGGTATAGTTTATGTCACTGATACCTGGAATCAGCGAGTCCAGTCTTTTTCGCACAATTTAGATGGAACTTTGTACTTCCCGCTTGATCAATGGGAAATCGCTGGTTGGTATGGGCAATCTCTTGACAATAAACCCTTTATTTCAGTCGATAATAATGGTGCGGTCTTTGTAACGGATCCTGAAAGCTATCGTATTTTACAATTCTCTACTGATGGCGAATTTATTCGAACCTGGGGTGATTTTGGTTACGATGACCAAAGTATTGGACTTGCCGCAGCAGTTACAGTTGACCAGGAAGGGTATGTGTGGGTCACAGATGCGGGAAATCACCGCGTAATGCGTTTCAGTTTGCCGGATTAACAAAACCACATTCCATTGTCATATAGTGTGAAGACAAAAATCACAGGTGCTATAAATTTTGCTCTGTGATTTTTTGCCGATGGTATAATCGATTTGTTAAATTAAATGGGATACGATTCCGTCATTGCCTGTACTGAGCCGCAGGCACACGTGCGAGTCAGTTTTCCCGCCGAAGCAATCCCAATCTCAGAGCGGGAGATTGCTTCACTTCATTCGCAATGACCTTGGTTTCGTAGAATTATAAAGTCCTGAAATTAGAATTAATAATCCTTAATTATGAAGGAGTCTGAATGAAGATTCATGAGTACCAATCCAAACGCATCTTCGCCAAATATGGTGTTCCCATTCCAAACGGGAATGTCGCAATTACGCCAAAAGATGCGCGGGATATTGCCAAAGATTTGGGCGGTCGCGTAATTATTAAGTCTCAAGTTTTGGTAGGCGGACGCGGAAAGGCCGGCGGTGTAAAACTTGCCAACTCCCCGGAGGAGGCAGAAAAATATGCTGCGGCTATTTTAGGCATGGATATCAAGGGGCTTACCGTACGAAAGGTACTGATTGACGAAGCAACCAATATCAAAAGTGAAATTTACCTTGGAATTACAAACGACCGTGCCAGGCGTATGCCTGTCATGATGGTCTCAGCTGAAGGTGGCGTGGAGATCGAAGAGGTTGCACGCAAGACCCCTGAGAAGATCATCAAAGCCCATATCCATCCTCTTTTAGGTTTACAAGGTTACCAAATACGCGATATTGCTGCCAGCATTGAATTACCCCGCAAGCACTGGAAAGAATTTGGCGTGATCGCCAGTGGGCTTTGGCAGGCATATAATGAAAGTGATGCAACCCTTGCTGAAATAAACCCCCTGGTCATTACAGATGAAGACACTCTGCTTGCTGTAGATGGCAAAATGCTGATCGATGACAGCGCTATCTTCCGTCACCCCGATATTGCCGAGATGCGCGATATTGACGTCGAGGCTGAGGCTGAAACCATCGCCCGCGAACATGATCTGTCTTATATCAAACTTGACGGTGAGATTGGCTGTATGGTAAATGGTGCGGGCCTGGCAATGACAACGATGGATATCGTCAAACTCTTTGGAGGCAGCCCAGCCAATTTCCTGGATATTGGCGGCGGAGCAGATGCGGAAAAAGTGGGCGCTGCTTTCCGCATTATTCTTTCTGATCCAAATGTCAAGGTTGTGTTGATCAATATCTTTGGCGGCATCACTCGTTGTGATGAAGTCGCGAAAGGCGTTCTTGAAGCCATTGATGAGGTTAAACCGGATGTACCCATGGTCGTTCGACTGGTGGGGACCAATGCTGAAGAGGGCCGTAAAATGATCGCCGAAGCAGATATGATTACTGCAGAAACCCTTGCCGACGCCGCTAAGAAAGCCGTCGCTGCGTCCAGGGAGGCCTGAGATGAGCATTTTAATTAATAAGGAAACCCGTCTATTGGTGCAGGGCATCACAGGAAATGAAGGTCTCTTTCATACCAATCAGATGGTCAATTATGGAACAAATGTCGTGGGAGGCGTGACCCCCGGCAAGGGTGGCGAGTGGGTGCTGGATGGCAAGGTCCCCGTCTTTGATTCCGTTAAAATCGCCGCCGAAGTGACCGGCGCCAACACCAGCGTGATCTTTGTCCCGGCGCGCTTCGCCGCAGATGCGATCTTTGAAGCCGCAGATGCAGGAATTGAATTTATTGTCTGCATCACCGAGGGTGTCCCCGTCAAAGATATGATGCGCGTACGTGCGTATATCGACCAACTCGACACACGCTTACTTGGCCCAAATTGTCCCGGTCTGCTGACGCCTGGCGAGGCCAAAGTTGGTATTATTCCCGGCAATATCGCCATCCCCGGCAATGTCGGGGCAGTCTCCCGCTCTGGAACCCTGACCTACGAAGTGCTTTACGCCCTCAAACAAAAGGGCATGGGCGCATCCACATGCGTGGGCATTGGTGGCGACCCGGTCAACGGCACAAACTTTGTTGATGTCCTGGCCATGTTTGAAGAGGACCCCCAAACCGACAAAATAGTCATGCTCGGTGAGATTGGCGGGACGGACGAAGAAATGGCCGCTGAGTTTATTGCCACGAGGATGACCAAACCTGTCGCAGCCTTTATTGCAGGGCAAACCGCCCCACCCGGCAAGCGAATGGGCCACGCCGGCGCGATCATTCAATCTGGCTCTGGCGCAGCAGCTGATAAGATCAAAGCCCTCGAAGAGGCAGGTGTCCGGGTTGCCAAACACCCCGAAGAATTACCCGATCTCTTGGGTTAATTTCAAGTGATAACCCAAGGTCCCGTTCCTTCAAAAGGAACGGGGCCTTTTTATTATTTTCGTTTTTTGAAGGCGATGAGTTTTCTTTCAACACATAAATCATTAAGATTTGACCGTTTTCTATCGATTTCCTTGACGATGCTCACTCTGAGTGGTATAGTTTCGCCCAACATGAAAAACTATCACCTTTCCGCGACCAATAATACTAACAATATGACTACCCGTAAGCATTACGGGACGTTGGCGCGCAGCTATAAGGAGAAGTAAGTTTATTCCGCTAGCAAACGTAATAACGCCCCGATAAATTTCGGGGCTTTTTCTTTAAATAAGGAGAATGATGCAAATGCCCACCTCACCAGATCAACCCGTTTTTGTAGTTCCCCAGGAGAATCTTGTCCCATCCAGCGACCATCTTTCAAAAATGACCGATATTCCAGCATCAAGGATGTTTTTGATCAAAAAATCGCTCGATCAATATCAGCAAAAGGCGCCTGACAGCCCCATCTACGACGCTTCTCAGGGTGATGGCGGGGCCAGTTTGCCTGGTACACCTCCTGAAATCCTTGAGCGCGCCGCCCAGATGCAGATCGATCATGGCACAGGTTACGACTCTCCCTTTGGGACAGTCGCTTTCCGCGAGGTTGTCGCTGAAAAATATTGGCAGTTTTCCCCCGGCCTTGGGGTCGGCCCCGCTAATATTATCGCAACAGTCGGTGGACGTGATGCCCTGGTTAAAGCCTACGAAGCCATGCTCAGTCTTGGCCATGGACGTCAGGGAGATGCCCTGCTGGTTTCCCGTGTTCCGTGGCTTTCCTATAACTGGGGACCTTACGGTGTGGGAGCAAACGTGATCCTTGCCCCGGGCCGCGAAGAGGAGGCCTGGACCTATAGCGAGGAGGGCATCCGGGCCAGTGTAGATTTTGCCGCCAAATCGGGTCGCAAGATCGCCGGGATGGTGGTCACAAATCCCGATAACCCCACCGGACAGACGATTACCCCCGAAAAACAAATTGCACTGGGAAAAGCCGCCCTCAAGGCCGGGATTGCCTTCGTTCTCTATGACTGGATCTATCATCAGGTCACCGATGAGGAACCAATGGATATCAATGCTTTTCTTCGCGAATTCACGCCTGCCGAACGGGATCGTTTGATCTTCCTCGATGGCCTGACAAAAAGTTTGGGTGCCTCGAATATCCGCAGTGCGCATCTGATTGTTCCCGAAGCAGTCAGCAAATTTATCGTCGCGCGCGCCTCGCACAATGTGATCCCCTCCTTCTATGGCCTGGCTGTTGCGATGGCTGCTTATGAAATGGGCTATAAAGAGGCCAGTCGCTCCATTGTGGAGCCGACCAACGCCAGCCGGAAAGTCTTGCAAACCTTTCTTGAGAAAGAAAATTTCAAATATATTATCGGCAAGGGCTATTATGCCTTTATTCATGTTGGGGATTGGATCAAAGCCAAAGGTTGGGAAGATAGTGAGGCTCTTGGGCAGTATCTCGCCGAAGAACATGGGGTCGCGACTGTTCCAGGAGGTTTCTTCTCAGCTTATGGAAAAGATTGGGTCCGGTTTTCTTACGCTACGCCACCTGAACGAACCCAGGGCGCTGCAGAGCGTTTGCTAGAAGGGTTGAAGGCCCTCGAATGAATCAAAAAAACGGGATCAAGCCAAAATCCAACACGATTCGGCTTCTCATCATCGCTGCGGGAAAAGAATATGACCTATAATCCCGGTCAATTTGCCAAAAAATACCAGCTTTCTCTCGAAACAGCCCGACAGGATTACCCTCAATATGGAACCTGCGGATTGGAGCTTGAACTATTTTTACTTGATTCTGATTTGCGACCCCTCCTGACTGTCGGTACCGGTCCGGGTAAAAAATCATTTGTTGATTATCTTCGTGAGAATCATATTCCTGAAAGTGTGAGAGATCTGACCGACCTCGAGGCCTTTCAATGGATGATCGAATGGGGCACCCACCCATATTATTCGGCACGGGGTGCTATCTACGAGGGACGCATCCTTCAAGGGGTGGTTTTGAATGCCCTCCATCAGGCCGGGCAGAAATTTGATGAAAAGCTCCACATCTGGCATGGTAATCTCCCCTATCAGACCACCGTCAATTATGATTCTATTCCTGGTGGCTGGCATATCGCCAAGCGTCGCTATATTGAACGCTGTGTGGACACCTATGGTGACGCCCTCTCAACTGCGGGAAATCACGCCAATATCTCACTCCCCGAACCGCTCCTCGCCTGGGATTTTATGCACCTGCCTGCATCAGCGCGGAAAGACACTCATCTGGATAATTACAAAAACGATTTCTATATTACTGCAACACGACTATTGCGGGCATTCGCGCCCCTCTTCATTGCGACGTCAGCATCATCACCTTTTCAATCAGAAATACGTGACGGGCGAGCTGTAGTTATCCTCACTGAACATAATTCGCTTCGCAGTCTAATATTCCCAAAGCCTCCAGCCCTCGATGTCCCTGATCTTTACAGGTCCCATCAGGATTATCTGCAAACATCATATGATCTTGTTCGTCAAGGTGTCCGCTTTGGCAATAATAACTGGATGCCCGTTCGGGCTCGCTCCCTTGAAGAACGAGTCGAAAGGCTTGTGGAAGTCACCAGTGAAGAATTGGAACGCCTCTATTCGAGCGGGCTTTATGCATCCGGCGAAGTTCAATCTCTTGATGAGATGGCACATCAGATCGAGATCCAGAATATGCTTGCCCGTGTGGATTTGCCAATGACCCGGGTTGAGGTGCGGACCGATGACGGCGGAAACCCCCTCGATCTCGAACTTGCGAATATGACCCTGAAGAATCTCCTGATGATGCGCATCTACGCCGATCCCGAATTTGCGCGGGCCTTCCGTTATGACAGCGAGGATATTCGCCGCGCCCGTCGAAATGAAACAATCGCAGGTCAAAAAGGATTAGTGGCGGAAATTGACAACCCATTTACTGGTAAACCCATCACCATGCGCGAATTTCTCCGCTGGACCCTCGATAAAGTGCGTCCTTTGGCAGAAGCGCTGGATCAATGGGATCAACTACATCCCCTCAAAGAGATGGTTGCCGGCGCCCCAAATACGGCCCAACGCCTGCGCGAAGAAGTTCGCGCTCAAATTGGCTTAGGTGACGAAGTCCCTCCAGAACTTTTTAGGGAGATTGTTACCAAGCATGAAAAAATGATCGAAGAAGAAGTAGAATATATAGCATCCAGTGTCGCTCTTTGGGATGATGAAAAAGAAAAGCTGGGCGATATTCTTAACCGTTTACGCAGCCAGGCCCACAAAGACCCGCTCGCTCCAATTCGCTATAGTGCCAAACAGGAGAATCTGATTAATATCGAATACCCCAACATAACCAGCGAGATCGTTGATCTCGCCATCCGCTTGATCCGCATCCCTTCAGTTACCGCCAGCGCCAACGAACGCCTTGACGAAGTTCATCGTGCCGGAGTCTTTATCTACGATTATCTTCGCAGCCATGGACTTTCTGTGCGTTTCTTTGACGAACAAAAATACCCGTCGATTTTGGTCGGATTTCCTGGCCAAGGATTGGCTCCAGTAATGCTCAGCGGACATTTCGATGTGGTGGAACCAGATCCCGATGATGGTCAATTTAAACCCCGCATCGAAGGGGATTATCTTTGGGGCCGAGGGGCTGGTGATATGAAGGTCGTCGTTGCGACCTATATGGTCTGGCTTAAAGATACTCTCAAGCAGGGAGCGCCCTATCCGCCAATCAACCTCCTTCTGGTCGGGAACGAAGAAAACGGAGAGGGTGAGGCGATGGGAACTCCTCACGTCCTGAACTTACTTGAGAAAGAATCAGGCTATTCTCCTGATATCTTCATTGCTGGAGAACGCACAGAAGAAAGCGGAGAGGGACTTTGGGGTGAGATCTGCACCGAAAATCGAGGTGCTATGCGCTTTGATTTGATAGCCACCGGGCAGCGTGGGCATTCTGGCATCGCTGGTGCACAGGCTGATCTTTCTGATCAATTGATTCATGCCCGCGCAAAAATTCAGGAACTTGCCAATAAATATCTCACCCTCAGCAGCCCTGACAAATGGCAGTCCCAGGTTCGTTTCCCCTTCATCCAGATCGGCTCACCCGGCATTTACAATATCACCGCTGACCATGGGATTATGGGCGTTGAAATCCGCAGTATCCCGGAGGACGATCTGGAATCCCTGATCAATGAGACGAAGGCATATTGCTACGAAAATGGACTGGAAATTCAGATCGGAGCCATGGAGGGCGGGATCGCCTGCGACCCCACCAACCCATACTTGCAACCTTTAATTGAGGCGGTTGGTCTCGCTTCGGGAGAAAAAGCCTGTCTTGGACGAAAATTACCGGGCACCTCAGCACGTTTCGCCCCTGGAGGTCAGGGAGTGGTCTGGGGGCAAAGCGGAATCGGGCCGCACTCTTCCCAGGAACGGCATTTTATCCCCAGCATCCTGCCATATTATCAGGTCTTGCAAGCTTACGGGAAGTTGCTCATTGAAAAGAAATCTGCAAACTAAACTGGAAACAGCCAATGTCTAAAGAAAGCAAATCCCCCTCTGCCCTTGTCATGAAATTTGGCGGCACCTCTGTTGGTTCGCCGAAAGCAATAGAACACATAACTGAAATTGTCCGGAAATGTCGGCAAGAATGGGACAGAATGATCATTGTCACCTCCGCAATGGCGGGGGTGACAAACCTTCTTGTGGAAAGTGCAGAGCGCGCCATCGTAGGTGACGAAGTATTCATTTCTAAAGCAGAAATTGAGTTGCAAAATAAACATTATTCGATTGTTGAGAAACTCGTTCCCAGTTCGGCAGAACGCGCACAACTCAAACAGGAAATAAAGCATCTTTCCATGGAATTTGCCAATTTATGTCGCGCAATCAGCATTTTAGGAGAGGCTACCCCCCGCGCACTTGATGCAGTTGTGTCCCTGGGGGAACGCTTCTCTGTTCGTCTTTTGGCAGGCATTTTAAAATCAGCAGGTTTTCCTGCCCAATTCGTTGAGGCAACAAATATTGTTGTCACTGATGACTGTTTTCAAGCTGCGCACCCAAATTTGGAAGAAACTGCCAAAAATGTACAGAATATTCTGATCCCCATGTTGATGCAAAAACAAATTCCAGTTTTAACTGGTTTTATAGGCGCAACAAAAGAAGGCATTACCACCACTTTGGGTCGCGGTGGAGGAGATTATTCTGCAGCAATCATCGGAGCAGCCCTCCCCGCCGACGAAGTCTGGATTTGGACAGACGTAAGCGGTGTGATGACAGCCGATCCGCGTATTGTAGAAGACGCAAGAACAATTCCCGAATTGAATTATCGTGAGATGGCAGAGCTATCTTATTTTGGGGCAAAAGTTTTGCATCCAAAAGCTGTTCGCCCGGTTGTTGAAGTGGGGATTCCCGTGCGGATTTGTAACACTTTCAAACCAGAAGATGAGGGGACCCGGGTAACTAAAAATAATGAAGTTGCCCCAAAGATCAAAAACGGTGCCAGGGGTATCGTCAAGGCTGTCACGGCGATTCAAGATCAACGGTTGATCACGGTCGAGGGGCGCGGCATGTTGGGGGTTCCGGGCGTTGCGGCCCGGACATTCGGCGCCGTCGCGGCAACCGGAACCAGCGTCCCGCTTATCACACAGGCATCTTCTGAGCAGAGCATATCCTTCTCTGTCCCCAACGAATCAGCCGAAGCCGTTCTCGATTCTTTGCATATTGCATTTGCTACAGAGCTTGCCCGCCGAGATATTGACCGCGTTTGGGCGACCGATGAAGTCGCAATCATCACCGCCGTTGGCAATGGTCTCCAACATACCCCGGGAGTAGCGGGTCAGATATTCAGTGCTTTGGGATCGGCCGATGTAAATATTCTTGCGATCGCGCAAGGGTCCTCAAAAGTGGCGATCAGTTTGATTGTCACTGCAAAAGATACTGAAAAGGCTATTCATACCCTACACCAATTTATTACTGGTTGAAAAAAACCAGGCATATATTTATGAAAAATAAAATCCCGGTTGCCGTTTTGGGCGCAACAGGAGCGGTTGGGCAGCGTTTTATCCAATTACTTGAAAATCACCCCTGGTTTGATGTTATTGCCGTCACAGGCTCCGCTCGCACTGAAGGACAAAAATACGGCGAAGTTTGCCGCTGGTTATTGCCAACCGATATCCCCAAAAGCATCTTCCAGTTGAAAGTAACCCCCTCATTCCCGGAATCCATACAAACGCCACTGGTTTTCTCCGCACTTCCATCAGAAAAAGCCAAAATAATTGAGCCCCTCTTTGCCAAAGCTGGCGCAGCGGTCTGCACAAACGCGGGCGCATTTCGACAAGACCCACACACGCCGATTTTACTGCCTGAGGTAAATCCTGAGCATACCGCCCTGATTCCTGCTCAACGCGCCAAACAAGGCTGGGATGGATTTATTGTCACCAATCCAAATTGCACCAGCACGGGTATGACCATTGCATTAAAGGCCTTAAAAAATTCCTTTGGCCTTCGCCGTGTTTTTGCCACATCCATGCAGGCTATTTCAGGAGCGGGATATCCCGGTGTTCCTTCGCTCGATATCCTTGGCAACGTCATTCCATATATACCCGGCGAGGAAGAAAAGGCTTCCTGGGAGCCACGCAAAATGCTTGGAATAATTAATGATGGAAAATTGGAATTAGCGGAAATCGGATTTTCCTTTCACGCCAATCGTGTCCCGGTAGTGGATGGACATACCGTTGTTTTGACGGTCGAACTTGCTGATCCGCCCGGCGACATTGGGCTTGCTGCTCGTACCCTGAGCGAATACCAGGCTCCGGAAATTTCCCGTCAACTCCCTTCCACACCCCAGCCGGTTATTCGCCTCCGGAGCGAAGCCAATCGCCCCCAGCCACGGCTCGATATCACAGAGGGCATGACCACCGTCGTTGGTCGCGTTCGCGCTGACGATCTTTTCGATTTAAGAATGGTCGTCGTTTCTCATAATACCATTCGCGGCGCAGCAGGTGGCTCTATTTATAATGCGGAATTGCTGGTGAAACAGGGGTTTATCTAAGCTCCATTTGAATTTACTAAAAAAGTCTCCATTCAATTATTCTTTAATGGAGACTTTTTTTTCATCTATTTTTTATAATTATCTAATTTCAATTCCCAAATGGTTGGCAACCCTTCGCTCTTTCCCGGGTATGCCACCTTCAATTGGAGAGTTTAATAGATCAGCAACGCCATTATTTTCGATCACCATCGCTGAAGAACCACCTCCATCAAGATTCATCGCGGTATAAACGCCGCCAAATTTGATCAACATGTTTGCTAATTCAAGGAAGGTGCAGCCTTCGCTATATCCTGGTTGACGACCATCAATAACGATTAATATCATCCAACGACCGTTAGAACTCATTCCAATCGCAGAGCGTGGCTCCAGAGTCGTATTGTCTAAGCCAGCGACAGGTTTTCCTTTTTCAACAAGCATTCGATCGCCCGAAACAGCATTATAAAGTCCACCTTTGCGCTCATTGAATGCAATCGCATTTTGTTTGCTAATATATAAGATCGGGTGCTCATTCGTCCAGCGCTGTGAATAGACCTTTCCTCGAGAGGCTGCATAACTATTGGGATTCAATAGATCCCTATCTTCCGGGCAAGACAGAGCAGGAGCTTCAGAGGGGTTGACATACCTGTATCCATCTCCATTGATTGCGATCTGAAGGCCATGTCGAGTCAAAAACTCAGATGTCGTCCGACCGCAAACTGGCGCAGCATCTGAATTATGATCCGGCGGTGTGACTAAAAAATCCATTTTTTCATATCTCGTGTCTATCACCAAAACATGAGCAATCATCTTGCGTGGCGTTTGGTAAATTTCACGGATATAACGAACGCTCTTATTGAAATATTTTTTGTTCATTGCAATTGGTTGCGGATAATGAGCTAAATATTTAGCCGAACACCAACCGGTCAAATCGTCTTTTACAATTTTGCGCCAACTCCCATCTTCGTTTACATCGACTATCTGAACGATATCATTTTGACTGACCTTTCCAACCACCGGTTCCGAAAGTCCTGGTCCCTCCCGAACATTCAATGATAGGGTAGTTACCTGATATCGCCCCAAAAACTCATTTCCCGGCACTGGTTCCGGGTCGGGGTCAGGATTTGGGGTTGGTTCAGGATCTGGGGTTGGATTTGGAAATGGCCCTTCCGGAGCAACGGTTTCAACCAGATACGATGCATAAACCCAACCAACAAGTCCCTCAATATTTCGAATTTTGAACCAATTTTCATCAGGATTCATTTCGATCTTTTCAACGACTTCATTGCGTTTAACTGTTCCCAAAACTTCAAAATTTGTGCCTGGTCCCTGACGTACGTTAAGGGCAATGGGTGTCACCCGGAACCATTTGTCAATATCGGGATCAGGCTCAGGGTCCAGGTCGGGATCTGTGCTGGGAGGGCTATCCAGAAAAACAAAATAGCGGGAATCACCCCAACCACTAAGACCGCCAGTTTCATCTAGAATTTTCACCCAGCTTTTATCATCACTATACTCAAGAACCTTCACAATCTGATCTTGGGCAAGTGTGCCAAGAATAGCATGTAGCGAGCTAGCCCCCTCGCGAATATTCAAGGCTGTCGGCAAAACCCGTCCCCATTGCTCCACAGGTACTGGTACTGGATCGGGATCGGGGTCCGGGTCTGGATCAGGAGCTTCCTGCTGAATTAAGTACTGCTTAAGACTCCATCCAGACTGTCCATCTTTCCGCTCAAGTTTTAGCCAGTCTCCATCGCTGCTGGACCCCACTTTTTTTAGGATTTCATCATGTTCCAATGTCCCCAACACGTTTTGATTAGTATCTGGACCCTCTCGTAAACTTAGGTCAACCTTATAGGTAATATTTCCTGAGGGAGGAGGGGCATCTGGTATATTAAAACGCTCACGAAATGCTGCCGAATCACCATTGAAATAATTCAGATCAATGCCAAGGGTTTCAACACCATGGGCAGGTCCATCACCAGTTTCTGTATATTGCCAAAAAAGCCACTCATCCTCGCTCCATGGAGCAGGTACACTTGGTTTGCTAACACTATAATTCGCTATCCAGAGCGGATATTGATGGAAGTACTCAAGGCTGCTGGCATGGCTTTGTGGATCAGGGCCGTTATCTTTCCAGTAATAATAAGCCGTGTATACAACAATTTCCTTGCCAGGCATGGCCTCTTTCAGGTATTCTAAAAATGCATACCATTTTCGCCATCCTTTAAATTCACCCCCATAATCTTCTTCGAAATCCGCAAAAAGAGGGAGCTCCCCTTGATCTTCACCTAGAGCATCGCGCCACATTTCGGCCTGTCTCTGAGGCTCAATGCGGCTATCGTAATACCAATAAGAGCCGCGCGGTAGACCTGCTTCTTTTGCAGCGACCCAATTGGTTTTAAAATCGGGGTCAATCCACTGATTTTGCCCGACCCGGATAATCACAAAATCTGAGATACCACGCATTTTGGAGAAATCAATTCCTTCAGGGGTATCGTCGTCATCCTGATAAAAACTGATATCAGGGCCAATTGCATTTGCCATCACTGCCTCCTAAACCGATATGATAGTTAGAGTGTAACAGGTAAAGAATGAAGAATCAATATTTATTATTCCTCTTGCAAACAAGCCACCAGAGAGTGTAAAAGGCCTTGTGGCTTAGTTTTTCCGACAATTAGCACAGGATATTTACCAAGCGATTGGAGAATATAAAATTCATCTGATTCTTGAGAGCTAGAAATTAATCCCATAGCACTCACATCCCTGCTAATTGCTTGTCGGACCATTTTCTCATTTAATGCTTGCCAGGCCAAAGAGGAGAGAGTCCTTCCCCTTTGTAAGATTTCGCTAAACGCTAATTGGAGATCGCTTTCCTGGGCATACATCCAAAGTTGAATATCATCATCATTCCCTCCTACCTGCGACCAATTATTTATTTTTCCCTCATAAATATCAACCAATTGAGATTTTGATAAGGAAATCACAGGATTTGCTGCATTACCCACTACAATCAATTCAATCTCACCTATTTTATAAATTATCGCGTCCGGAATATTTGGTGCGGTTAGACGGAGAGATATGTCAGCTGAGGTGATATCGAGGGTTCGCGATAGAAGCAACCCCGGTGTTTGTGCCGCACAATCGTAGAGAAGCGGGAGCCATTCCTCGGTGGTAGATGTTGCGTGAACGGTAATAATTCGGGGAGGCGCATCCACAAGAGGCATTGGTGTGCAGGCTGCAATTAATAACAAAAATATGAGTGGAAGAAATCGCATTTTTACCATTCTTGCAATAATCCAGCTAATAGCCGCGTTCTTTCAACCAATGAATCGATCAATACATATTCACGACTGGAATGCAATCCCTCGCCCACTGCTCCCAAACCATCTAAGAGTGGAACCCCCAATGGAGCGACAAAATTCCCATCTGACGCGCCACCAGATCCACCAGCCTTTAATAAAATGCCGGCCCTTGTCGCGATATTCTGTGCTTTTTCAAATGTAGCCTCCATCGTCGCATCAAAGGGCATTGGAGGGCGATTAAGTTCTCCGCTTACCTCAATGGAGGTACCTTCCAGAACAGACTCCAGCGATTGCATTGCAAGGGTAATCCTTTCATATTCGCCCTCCTGTAGAACGCGCAAATCCACCTTTGCCTCGGCAGTTTCCGGGACAACATTCCCTGCTGTTCCTCCATTTATCATACCCACGTTTAAGGTGGTCCCTTTTTCATAATCTGTCAATTTCTGGATTTTCAATATCTGGTAAGCCATCTCTTCGATGGCATTGCGGCCATCGGCATGAGCCCCACCGGCGTGAGCTGCCCGTCCTGTTACGCGGATTGTAAAGTCGCCTACCCCCTTTCTCCAAGTTTTTAATGAACCATCCGGTAAGGCAGATTCAAGGACCAAAACCAGATCAGAATCGACCGCCAATTTTTCAATCAGCGCGCGCGATGTCTGGCTGCCAACCTCTTCGTCCGAAGTAAATAATACGCTTATAGGGCAGCGCGGCATTTTACCTGCATCTCGCAACGCAGCGATTGCGGTCAGAATAATAACCAGCCCACTTTTCATATCCAGCACGCCCGGACCAAAAATCTTCCCTTCCTTCTCGTAAAGGGGCATCTCAGCCAAAGTACCAAGCGGAAAAACTGTGTCCATATGGCCCAGCAAAAGGATGCCCCCCTCCCCTGTGCCCCAGCGAGCGAGTATATGATCCCCTCTTTTTTCCTGAGGATGGATGGTCACGGACGCGCCCAATTTCTGGCTTGCTTCCGCCAAGATTGCACCGACCTGGTCGACAGCCTTTTTGTCGTGTGTCGGCGACTCTGTTTCGACAAGCTTCCTGAGCAAATCAATCATTTCTGTTTTACGTGAATCGAAATTCATAGGGACCTCATTAAAACAGGAAATCTAAACAAAAATATTGAATAAAAGTACCGCTAGTCCTGCTAAAGTGCAATAAGCTGCAAATGCATTGAGTGAGTTTTTATTCAGATATGACAATAGCCACCTGACCGCCAACCAACCAACAATGGCAGCGCTGGTAAACCCGAGCGCAAGGACAGGGACAAATTCCCGAAATCCAGGCAGGTGGACCACATCAATAATCTGATAAATTACTGCTCCCAGCATAATCGGAATTGACATCAGAAAGGCAAAACGTGCCGATGCGGTGCGATTGAATCCACGCAACATCCCACCTGAAATGGTTGAGCCAGATCTGGATGCTCCAGGAAAGATTGCCAAACCCTGAAAAAAACCGATCATAAGCGCGTCCAGCCAGTGCATTGAATCAAGTTGTCGGATGCGTGAGCCAAGCCTTTCTGCCAGGAACATTAGCGCTGCCGCTGAAAAGAGACGAATCGCAGACCCAAGTAAGGGCTCATTAAAAAGTGTCTTGACCTCATTACGGACTAAATAACCGATCAGTGCAGCTGGGATCGTTGCAAGAATGATATACCAGGCGAGGCGATTCAATGAATCAGCAGATTCCGTGAAGGGGTTTTTGAAAAATTCTTTGGTAATCCTCCATAAGTCACGCCAAAATACAACAATAAGAGAGAGGACGGTCCCCAATTGGATAATAATGATGAAAGCAAATATAAAGTCACTGGATTCTATTCCCAGTAACCGCTGACCAATTAATAAGTGGGCTGTTGATGAAACGGGGATGAATTCTGTCAGACCTTGGATGATACCAAGGATTAACGCTTGAAATAATGTCATGTTTTTATCTCGGTGTTTTCTTTATTGTCTGCGTGAAGCGTTACCCGCCCAATGTTCCAGCCAGGCTGGGACGCACTTTTCAAAAGACCCATCGATAATGGCCTCGCGCATATCTTTTACCAAATGGATGAGTGCATGCAAATTATGGATAGACAGTAAGGTCCCAGCCAACAACTCTTTTGCGACAACAAGATGACGGATATAGGCGCGCGTAAAGGTCTGGCAGGTATAGCAGGTGCAAGTTGAGTCAACAGGGTTCTCGTCACAGGCAAATTCGGCGTTCTTCAAATTCAAACGCCCCTCGGAGGAAAATGCGGCGTGATGGCGGGCCAGACGCGTTGGCAGGACACAGTCAAAAATATCCACCCCTCGACGGATACCCTCGATCAGATCTTCAGGGGTCCCGACACCCATCAGATAGCGGGGTTTATTTTCGGGAAGAAAAGGCGTGACCACATCGAGGGTATCGCGCATTTCTTTTTTTGTCTCCCCAACGCTCAAGCCACCGATGGCAACACCCGGTGTATCAAGCGATGATATGAATTTGGCGGAAGCAACCCGAAGATCCGGGTTGACGCCACCCTGGACAATTCCAAAGAGGGCCTGATCCTGACGAGTCTGTGCTTCCACTGATCGCACTGCCCAACGGTGAGTCCGCTCCATCGCTTTTCTTATATAGGCCTCGTCATTGGGATCGGCACATTCGTCAAATGCCATGATGATATCCGCGCCGAGATTCTCCTGAATAGCAATGGATTTTTCAGGCGTAAAGCGGTGAGTTGAGCCATCGATATGGCTCTTGAATGTAACACCTTCTTCATCCACTTTGCGGGTATTGGAGAGAGAGAAAACCTGATAACCACCCGAATCGGTCAGCATGGGACCATCCCACTGCATGAATTTATGCAGCCCGCCCATATCGCGGACAAGTTCATCGCCAGGGCGCAGGTAGAGGTGATAGGTATTGGAAAGCACCAGCGTTGCATTGATCTCCTTGAGTTGCTCAGGAGTCAACATTTTGACAGTCGCCTGCGTACCGACAGGGGCAAAGACCGGGGTCCTTAGTTCGCCATGTGGGGTATTAAAAACGCCGGCACGGGCGCGGCCTTCATTGGCCTGAAGTTCGTATTCAAACATGGAGAGTATTATAC
>JACKQG010002290.1_pt1 | contig 25212 bp, 16 predicted proteins | sample 8237621 | NCBI WGS metagenome assembly JACKQG01 (sample SAMN15677084, study PRJNA649215) | marine metagenome | biome: marine; feature: Black Sea; material: saline water; isolation source: suspended particulate matter (SPM) from the Black Sea western gyre | collected 2013-06-09/2013-06-10 | depth... | reverse complement strand
CGGGCGAACATCCCACCGGTGTATTGATCGACGACGGCATCGCGCACGCCACGATCGTTGTTCCAGCCGACGCCGATGGGGGCGTGAGGCATGCCGCCGAGGATCTGCAGACTGTCTTTCACCAGATGACGGGTGTCAGACTTCCGATCACCAGAGACGGTCAGCCGTCACACGGCAACCGGGTCCTCGTGGGCGATACACGCTTCACCAACGAGATCGTGAGCCTGGCCGAACGGGCTGATTTGGGCGAAGAGGACTACATCGTTCGGCTCGCGGGGCGCGATTTGGCTTTGGTCGGCGGCGGACCCTATGGAACGATCTGGACTGTCGCGGAATTGTACGACCGGTTGGGCGCGCGCTGGTACATGCCGGGCGAATTGGGCGCTTGCGTGCCACGGTTGGAGACCATCCGTTTTGAAAAACTCGATGTGAAACGCAGTCCTTCGTTCAAGATGCGTTGGATCGGCAGCAACGCTCAATGGAATCTGCGGAACCGCACCAACCGCATCGACGATCAAGATTTGCCGCCGGCCTTCGTCGTGTATCCTGGCATCTACCACACGCAAAACCGGCTATTGCCCGATGCGGAGTACGGTAAGACGCATCCCGAGTTCTTTGCGCTGATCGACGGCAAGCGTTCCACGCGACCCGGCGAACGAAAGCTCTGCAATTCGAATCCCGACCTTCCAAGCGAAATCGCCCGGAATATGGGAGCCATGCTGAGGGAGAATCCGGGCATCGACTTGATTTCGCTATCGCCGACCGACGGCCAGATGTGGTGCCAGTGCGACGATTGTCGCGCGATGGACGACGATACGGTCACCCCGGACAGCCCCAGGGTCCGATCGGACCAGCGGTATTCGCGACGTCAGATGATCCTGTACAACCGAGTGGCCGACGAACTCGAAAAGGAGTACCCGGATCACTTGATACTCGTAGGCGCCTACAACACCTACACTTGGCCGCCGCGCGATCGGACGGTGCGCGGGCACAAGAATCTGGCCGTGGTGATCTGTCACTACCAGCCATCGGCCGCCTGTCTGGCGCATCCGGTGAACGATCCGACCTGTACGCCAAACGGCCGTTACTGCGAACTGATCCGCGCATGGCAGGAACACACGCCGCACGTCTACTTCTACGAATACTACTGGAAGGTGAATTGGCTGGATCTCCCCTGGCCGATCGCCCACACGGTGGCGGCCGACGTTCCCTACTACAAGTCAATCGGCGTCGAAGGCGTATACACCCAGTACACGACCGGCAGCATCTGGAGCAACTTCATCCCCATGTACGTTGCCGCCCGACTGCTGTGGGACCACACGACCGACGTTCCCGCGCTTCTGGACGAACTCTACACCAAGTTCTACGGGAAGGCGGACAAACCGATGCGACGCTGGCACGAAACACTCGAATCGCAAATGGCAGCATGCAAGGCCCACATCCCGGGCGGGGCTGCGTCAGGAGCCGCTCTGGTCTTTACCGAGCGAGTGACTGACGAACTTAAGAAGAGCCTGGCGGAAGCGCAACGGCTGGCCGAAGACGATTTGGTCAAACGCCGCCTGGAAAAGGTGGCTATTGTGACCGACTACACCGATCGGCTCTCCGCCGCATTCCGTCTCGCTCAGAAATCGACGAGGCAAAAGGATGAGGCGGAAGGCCTCAACTTACTCAAAGAAGCCTACTTGATCGGCGACGCCCTGCGTGACGATCTGCTTGCTCGTCCCGATTACTATGACGGCGTGGCCACAGGCGTCTACTTCAAGAACAACCTCTACATGCATCGAGTGCTGTACCGCTGGCGAAAGCGACTGGTCGACAACGGAGTGCTGGATCCGCAGCAGTACCCCGACAAGGGCGGAGCCGGAAGACGGTGAACCCGAGACGAACCGTTCGTTGGCCGGATCCCGGGCGTTCTTGTCTCCGGTGATGGCAAGCTCTCTGGCAGCCATTAGAATGGGAAGTATCAATCGGAACTGCCCTTTCATCGGCACTAGCGCCAAATGGAATCTCTTGCTTCCACGTAAATCATGGGACCGTACGGTTTTGTACGAGGACAATCCGTGGTCGTCCTGAATCGGTGGGGAATACCAGACGCGATTAAGCCCCACGGATTCAGGACAGCCACGGATTAGGTGGAGACGTTCGATCTCAAAGGCAACGTGACTTGGCCAGAATACCGTTTGGTGCTAGGGAGGACTCTGTCGTTGTCCCAGTCGCCTCGTCCTGCCGCATCCGGCATTACTTTGGACCAGCTTGTCGTGCTGAACGACGAGATCGCCGCATTGTCACGTGCTGGTGTGCCGCTGGAAAAAGGGCTGGTCGAATTGGGGCACGATGTTCCAGGTCGTCTGGGGGCGATTGTAACTAGACTCGGTGATCGGCTCGCAAGCGGCCAGGAACTGAGCCGCGCGTTGGCGGACGACGCCAGCCTGCCGCCCGCCTATCACGCGATTCTCGTTGCGGGTTTGCGATCCGGGCGGTTGGCGACGGCGTTGGAAGGCATGTCGTCGCTACTGCGCCGTGCGTTAGAAACACGGCGGCTGATGATTGTGGCCCTGATCTACCCGCTGATCGTATTGGCAGTGGCTTTCTGCCTGATCGCCTTCACCTTGTACCAGTCTTTTCCGGTTATTGCCGGAGTCTATCGCGAGGTGATTCCGGACGACCTATCGCTTTGGCTACTCCAATGGTTATCGGAACACGTTTTGTATTGGTTTCCCGCGATTCCTCCGCTAGTGCTTGTGATCCTGGCCGTCTTGTGGTTTCGTTCGCGGCGCGCATGGCGTGTCGAACGCCGATCGTCACGAGCCTTCTTCACACGGTGGCCCACAATTGGCCGATTGGTCCACGTCGGACGCATGGCTGCTTTTGCCGACACGTTGGCACTGTTGCTGGAACACGACGTTCCCATGGACGAAGCCGTGACGCTGGCAACTAGCTCGAGCGGGGATCGGCGGATTCGGGAATCGGGCCAAGCGCTGGCCGAACGGATTCGCCGCGGCGAAAGACCGTCAAACGGCTACGATCTGGTCGGGGCCCCGCCGATGCTGGGATGGCTCCTGTTCCATCACCGTGACCGAGGCCGTTTGGTGCGTTCGCTACGTCGCATCGCCGACTCGTCGAGACGTCACGCGGAATGGATGTCGCGTTGGCTATCGGTCTATCTGCCGACGTGGCTGACCGTCGGTCTCGGAGGCAGCTTGGCCTTGGCGTATGCGTTGTCCGTGATCGTTCCCTGGGTAAGACTATTAGTCAAAATGGCAGAGCCGTAGGATCTTCGTTTCCCCACTAGAGAACCTTCAACGCCGATGAACGCCGACCGGAGAACATTCCGCCGCAAGATGAAACCAGCGGAAGCCGTCTATATGGCTGAAGCGGTCGCGGATCTGAGTGCCGAAGGGCTGCTTCTGGCCGATGGATTGCGGGCGGCGGCCAAGGACGCTCCCACCCGTCGTATGGGAGACGAACTCGATCGGGTGGCACAGCAGTTGGAGAAAGGACAATCACTGGAAACGGTTCTGAATTCACCCCAGACGGACTATCCCCGACACATGCAGGGGCTGGTTCGGGCTGCGTTGAAGACGAACCGGTTGGCCGAGGTGCTTGGCGAGATGGCCGACCATCAACGGACCGTACACGAGTTGTGGCGATCGGTGCGGTCGGCGCTGGCCTATCCCGCGATCCTGCTGACATTTGCAGCGGTGTTGGTGTTGTGGATGGATATCTTCGTAGTCAGCGAGTTTATCCAAATGTTCGAGGAATTCGAACTCGATTTGCCACCCGCGACGGAAGCCGTAGTCGAGTTCCACCACTCCGGCATTTGGTGGTTGTGTATGCCGGTTGTCGGCGTGTTGGTAGCCCTGGTCTTGTTCCGGTTGTTCGGAGGAGCCGTTCGCTGGCGTCGTATGCTGGCCACGGTTCCGTTAATCGGCCCCTTGTGGCATTGGACAGGCGTCTGTGAACTGGCAAGGCTTCTGGCAGTGCTGCTGGAACAGGGCGTCCCCGTGCCCGAAGCCCTTCGGCTGGCGGCCGACGGTGTCCACGACGCCAATATGCGTCAGGTCGGTTTGTGGCTGGCGGATGGTACCCAGCAAGGGCAGCCATTATCGACGCTATTGGAATCGACCTATCGGCTGCCTGCTACACTTCGGCCCATTGTTCGTTGGGGAGAACGAACGGGCGAATTGGGCGAAGCATTTCGCGTGGCCGGGGCGATGTATGCAAAGCGAGTGCAGGTGCGGGCCGACTTGGTGCGCGGGGTTATTCCGCCAACGGTGTACGTATTTGTGGCAGTGACCATTGGTTTCGTGGCGATCGCACTCTTTCTTCCGTTGGTACCAATGTGCTAGGGGCCATCGTGATGCGGGCGAGGAGACGATGGACTACGTAAATTCGCTGAACAGCGCCGGCTTCATCATCCTTGGCGTCGCGACGCTCTGGTCCGTCCGACTGATTTACGGTGCAAGGCGCGGCCCGAGCGATGATCTGCTCAAACGTCTGTTCCTGCTGGCTGGGTGGATTCTCATCCTTGGAGGCTCGCTGGGGCTTGTCGGCCCCGCGACGGGCTTGTTCTTCTTGCTGTACTTGGTTTGTTTCGTCCTTGCCATGGCGGCCTACTTCCGCTACATGCGGGGCGAGCGCCGGGCGTTGCTGTGGTCCCTGGCCATCGCCGCGGAACGTGGGATACCGCTGGAACAAGCAGCGCGCGCCTTTGCCGACGAACGCTCCGTTCAAATTGGCACTCGTGTGGCGAAATTGGCGAACCTCCTGGAAGACGGCGTGCCACTGCCCAGCGCGGTCCGGATGTCGGGCAATCCGCTCACCATGGACGCTCTACTGGCCGCAAGTCTTGGAGCGGAAACCGGAGCGATGGGGCCGGCGCTGCAGATGTCGCTAGATCACGCAGAACACTTGGAGGAGACATTCCGAAACATTTTGGCGAGGTATCTCTACGTGGTTTTTGTTGTATGCGTGGCTGGGACGGTCCTTGCCTTCACCATGCTTAGGATCGTGTGGGTTTGGGGCGAGATGTTCGAAGAGCTCGAACTCGAGTTACCGGCGTCCACATGCCTGCTGATTGCACTGAGTGACCCGGTCGTACGGTTTTGGCCTCTGCTGTTCCTGCTACTTCTCCTGTTTATTGTTGCACTGGCTTTTCTGGCCCCGCCCGTACGATACTTTCCCTTGTGGTCCCTGCTGGAACCTCCATTCTATGGACGTCTTTGGATCCGCTACGATGGTTCCTTGATCCTTCGATCGCTGGCTCTTTGCGTACGTCTCAGGAAGGAGATCGCACCGACTGTGTTCATGCTGTCCCGACAGTATCCAACACGCAACGTCTCTCGCCGTCTGCTACGGGCCTCGCAAAGAATCGACGAGGGGGTGCATTGGTGTGACGCCCTTCGTGATGTCGGGATACTCCGGCGAGTTGACGTAGCCGTTCTGAAGGCCGCCGAGCGTGCCGGGAATCTTGCTTGGGCTCTGGACGAAATGGCCGATAGTGCGCTTCGCCGCTGCGAGTATCGTTTGCGGACTTGGCTGAACGTGGGGTTCCCGGTTGTCGTTGTCATACTCGGCGGGATGGTAGCGTTCATTGTCATTAGCCTATTCATGCCGCTTGTGGCATTGATTCGAGGGCTCGCATGAAAAGAATCCCACCAAAACAAGGAATGACGCTGGTCGAGACCATGTGCGCCGTCTTCATCCTTGGTGTGGCGACTACGGCGGTCGTCCAAATGGTATCTGCGATCGCCGTGCAACGTCGACTTGCCGACCGTCGCTCCCTTGCCGCCGAAGAGGCCGCCAACTTGATGGAGCAGATCCTCGCGATGCCATGGCCGGAGATCGCGGACGAGAAGTTTGCGGACATGTCGCTATCGAAGACGCTGCAGAAACTGGGCGGTGATCCGGCACTTTGTATCTCTGCCCGACCTCAGCCCGGGCCACCGACTTCCAAGGAAATTCGGATTTCCATCGACTGGGTGGATACTGGCGGAGGACGTAGCAAGCCCGTTCAGTTGATCGCGTGGCATTTTCGGTCGAAGGAGACGAACGAATGAGAAACAGAGCGGCCTACAGCCTCGTGGAAATGATGGTCGTGATCGCTCTGACTGGCGTCGTTGCGAGCATCGCCGCGGTATGCCTGCACGGTCTGTACAGTGTAGATCGTGTCGCACGCGAAGATTCCGAGCGGCGGAGTTCGATGGTCCGCCTCTCGATCCGGTTCCGTAGCGACGTCCACTCCGCCTCGGAGGCCGCCGTCAGTCCTGGAAGTGATGAAGGGCAGGCCATTGTGCTTACGCAATCGCCGGACCGGAGCATCGAGTATTGTGCCGAGTCGAACAAGATCGAACGCATCGTCCGCCAGTCGCAGCAGATTGTGCATCGAGACGCTTTCCGCTTGCCGGGTGTTCGCGAGATCCGCTTGGAAACGAACGCGGCGACAACCAGACAAGCCGTGATCGTTATTGCTCGGAAGACGCCGGCCGGCGGCGACCGACTGGACGGGCTCCAGGACCGCATCGCAGCGACGGTTGGACTGAGCTTGGTGGCATCACAGCAATCTGAGGAGAAGCCAGAGCGATGATTCAGAATCGCACAACGAAACGCAACGGTACCATCCTGGCGATGGCACTTGTCTGCCTGCTGGTCGTAAGTGTCTTCAGTCTGTCGGCGACTCGCCACCTGGTTGATCAGCACCGCCTGACGACGCATCAGCAGTACCGGCTGCAGTCGCTCTGGCTTGCCGAATCCGCGCAACGACGCGCGGTGGCCATGTTGAACTTGGACCAAGACTACGAAGGCGAAACATGGCATGTCCAAGCGGACACCTTCGCAAATGGCAAGGCTGGCGTTGCCGTGATCCAAGTGACCAAGATCGCGACAGATCTTTCGCAGCGACAAATTGTAATTGAATCGCGATACCCCGACTCCGATGTGCACCGCGTGGCGCATCGTATGCAGCTACGTATCGAGTTGCCCGAAGATTCATCAGAGACGATCCCATGAGCGACTCGGACAAACACATTAGCCGCAGCTATCCGCTGAGCACGCTGTTTCTGCTGGTGACAGCCTGCGCGGCCATGGCCGCGATGATCGCTTTGCTTGTCCGTCTGCGCGAACGTTTCGGAGTTGGCGTGGGAGACGCCGTCACGGCGAGCGTTCAATGCGCAGTCACGTTCCTGCTGGTTGGTACACTTGTTGGCTGTTTTCACGCTCGCCGCCTGCGAGGCATGCTGTGGGGAGCCCTGTCGGGACTGACTCTGGGGCTGCTTGCCGGTCCGGCGCTGCTCCTTCCTTCTTCCCAGCTTCCCGTCGTTCTTCTCACCTCGATGGTCGGCGCCGCAGCGCTCCTGACCGTATCCGCGACGATTCGGCTGACGACCAAGTACGGTCGCACGGACCCCCATGCCACCGAACAAACCAACGGTACGGGCAAGGCAGAACCGCATCCGCTCGATCCAGATCCGGAAGATTAGATTCCTTTGGTGACAAGAATTCCACCCGATGAGGTCAGAAGACACGCTGGTTACGGGGCTCCGCCTCGTAACCCACTGGACGCGAGGCTCTGGCTCGCAAGAGCCGGCAGAGCCGGCAAGACAGTGCGTTCCCAGGCCGGAGCCTGGGAACGAGGTCTACTGCGGAGTCACAAAAACAGGAGGGAGAACATGGCGAACAAGTCCCAAGCTCTGCACCGGCGCAGGTTCCTGAAATCTGCTGGATTGATAGCCGGCCTTGCCGTGGCGAGCTCTCATGCGAACGACCGCAGGAATAGGGCCGTCGCTTCTCCTAGCGAACCCAGTTCACGTAAGAAAGACAAGATAAGACATGTGCGCGCCTACATCATAGAAAGCCCGCGCTCGGATGACGGGCTGCCATCTCCAAAGGAAGACGTATGGACAAACACGACGCTTATCTCTTCGCCCATGTCGATCTATCCGGAATACCACGACGACCGCGGGAGTTGGGGCAAGAACGTGCTCGGACGCGTCATCGTCGAGATTGAAGATGATTCCGGCAGAGTCGGTGTCGGCATTAGTTCGTGCGGCGTCCCCGGTGCATACATCATCGAACACCACTTCAAGCGGTTCCTCTTGAATCAGTACGTCCACGACGTCGAGAAGCTCTGGGACCAGATGTACCGCAGCTCGATTCATTACGGAAGAAAGGGCCTTGCGATCATGGCCATCAGTGCCGTTGATCTGGCCCTATGGGATCTGCTGGGAATCCAGCGTCAGGAACCCGTCTATGCCATGATCGGCGGCCAGGTAAGAACAGAAATACCCATGTACGCCACGACCCCGAATCCCGAGTACGCCAAGAGAATGGGATTCTGGGGGGCCAAAATGCCTCTTTCGCACGGACCTGCCGATGGGCGCGAGGGTTTACTCAAGAACGTCGCCATCGCAGAGGAAGCCCGCAGCAAAGTGGGCGACGATTTCGAATTGATGTACGACTGCTGGATGTCGCTAGACGTACCGTACACGATTGAACTTGCGAAGATGCTCGAACCAGTCCGCATCAAGTGGCTCGAAGAATGCCTTCTTCCGGACGACTACGACGGCCTTGTGGACGTAAGAAAAGCTATCAAAAGTTGCTGGCTGACCACCGGAGAACACGAATACACCCGATACGGATTTCTCGAATTGCTAAAGAGGCACTGTGTCGATGTCGTCCAGCCTGATATGACTTGGTGCGGAGGTCTGACCGAGGCGATTAAGATCGCAAACCTGGCAAGAGCCTACAACGTGCACGTCGTTCCTCACGTCAGCGCTACGTACAGCTATCATTTCTGCGCAGCCCAGACAAACTGCCCGTTTTCGGAGTTCATCATTTGGGGCGAGCGAGGAAACAAGATCGAACCCGTCTTCAGGAATCTATTCCGCGATGAACCGATGCCGGAAAACGGGAGAATCAAGCTCCCAGACAAACCCGGTTGGGGCATGACGTTGAACAGGAACGAGCTGAACCTGCAAAGACCTTTTCCAGTCTGATTGCATCGACTCGGCAAACGTGCGTTCGTAGTACCGCCTTCAGGCGGCGTCTTCGGATTTTGGCGTTTCTTGAGCCGCCTGAAGGCGGTACTACGAACAAGAATGCCTTGACTCTGGCGTTTGGTCTTCCTGCCCCTACCCCTCGCGGATCTCGCGTTTTTCGTGGTCGTAGATCTGCCGGCGACCGGTGTCGCAGGCGGTCATGGCCATGATGACTGCTACGGCGTGTTGGTAGCCGGCGTCGATGGACGCGTTCGTAACGGGAATGAAAAAGGATACCACGATGCGCACGAGAATGGGGGCCAGCCGGAAATTTGAAAGAGCATTCAAACGGAGCCAATCGAGCCCCTTCCGCCTTCGCCTTCGCATCGGCCCTCGCCCTGCGTTTCATGGGGGCGGTGCGACGGTGAAGGTGGAAGGGGCGGCCCCTTTTGTCGAGCCCGAGCGGAGGTTGAGTGGTCCCGATTTTCATGCACGTTTCTCGGCTGAACTGGTTCCCTTTCTCCTGCGCGTTACCACGCGTTGCAGGTTTTGCGGCAGCGAATGCACTGGAGCCAGTCCAGGAAGTGGTCCGGGGTCTCCACGGGCTCTACAGGTCTTGGTTCTTTGCTCAGATCGCTTTGGTGGATCGCGCCGTCGCGGGAAACGGTCGGGGCGTTCCAGTCGGTTAGGTCGATGATGCCTCGATCGCCGTAGATGCGGAATATCCTGCCGCTGGAGTTGCCGAAGTTGGTTGTGTAGCTGACCATGAATCCTTCCGGGTAGATCCAAGTGGCCTCGACCTGATCGGGGCAAGTAAATTCGTGCTCGTCCTTCCACGTGAACACGCCGCCGTGGGCCACGACGCTTGTGGGGAATTCGGACCCGACGATGTAGTTCATCAGGTCGATAAAGTGGCTGGCAAAGCCGGGGACCGGCCCGGCAGAGAAATCGCGGTAACCGTACCAGCCGGTGAACTGCTCCGCGGAGAAGGGACGCATCGGCCGGTCCATCAGAAACTCCTTCCACTCGACGTCCCTTTCTTTGACGTCGGCCAGTCGGGTGTACCAGTAAGGACGAATGCCGTTGCGACGCTGTTCCACGCGCGACACATTCCCGAGGGCTCCCGTCTTGAAAAGCTCCCGGCAGCCCGTGCTGACCGACCGGCTGCGGCCCTGGGTGCCAATCTGACAGACGATCTTGTTGGCCTTCACGGCATCGACCGCCCGCTTCAGATTTTCAAGCTCCATCGCCAGGGGCTTTTCGCAGTATGTGTCTTTCTTAGCCTTGGCGGCAGCCTCCAGGTGGGTAGTGTGCTGGTGATCGCACGAAGCGATCATCACAGCGTCGATGTCGTCCAAAGCAACCAGGTCGCGATAGGTGACAAACTGCCGCGCGGGTCGGCCGTACCACTCGTTGACTTTCGCGGCCGCTTCCTCCCGATGTGTCCGCCAAGGGTCGCAAACGGCGGTTATCTCGACATTTTCCGAATCGGAGTACTTCTGGAGCCCAGGCATGTGAGCGTACAGCCCGCGGCGGCCGCAGCCAATGACGCCAATCGAAATGCGATCATTGGCGCCGACGATCCGGGCATAGCTGGAGGCACTGATCGAAAGGGCCGCGACGCCGGTCGAGACGGCCTTCAGGAAACTCCGACGCGATGCAGTTCGTTTCATGACTTTTTCTCCGTAATCGCGTTGTCAACGTACGCCAAACGACCTTGCCGCATGGCCGCGGGAGTTATCTCTTTCGGCCTGCTTTCGTCCTTCTCTTTCCGGCCGTTTTCTTCTTCGCCTTCGGCCCAGCCGTTTCCTTCCTTCTTGCGGACTTCTTCCCGGTGTTGCGAAGCCTTGGCGACGCAAGTCCGCGCTGCTCAAGCAAACGACGTGTTCGTTCAAGTTCTTCGGCCAAGAGCTTTTCGTCGGGCAAAGCCAAACGATATTCCGCCGCGAGCACCGTGTTCGGCAGTCCTTCCAGAGCGTAGTGGGCGACCGCGTCGTCCCTTTTTGCGCAGAGTATGAGCCCGACCGGCGGATTCTCACCTGGCTGCGTCCAGTGTTCGCTCGCGTAGTTCAAATACAGGTGCATTTGGCCGGCGTCGGCATGTGTAAACTTGTCGAGTTTCAAATCGATGACAACAAGACAACGCAGGCGGCGGTGAAAAAAGAGCAAGTCGATGCGATACCACTCGTCGCCAACGCGCAGGCGACGTTGGCGTCCGATGAACGCAAAATCCTCGCCCAGTTCGAGCAGAAAATGCTCCAGTTTCCGGATGAGCGCATCTTCCAGGTCGCTCTCGGAATACTCATCTTTCAGATCCAAGAATTCAAGAATGTACGAGTCCTTGACTTCTTCGTCCGCGGCTAGTTCATCATCTGGACGCGGTCTCCGGCCGCGACGAAGCATGGCAGCCTTGTTGCGGGAGAGCATCGTCCTTTCGTAGAATTTCGTGGAGATCTGGCGCTCGAGCGTGCGGACGGACCAGCCCCCACGCAGGGCCTCCTCTTCGTAGAACATTCGGGCATCTGGGACACTGACCGACAATAGCTTCACGTAATGCGACCACGGAAGCGGGAAGCGGGTGGAAAACGCCACGGCCCCCTCAGATTGCGCAGGCACCGTCTGCGCTTTGGCGGCCTCATCAGGAGGTGGTAGGCCAAGTGGAGATTGCGCAGACACCGTCTGCGCAATCGGCCAGCAAAGATAGAACTGTCGCATTTGCTCGACGTTGCGTTTCGAGAATCCGCGACCGAACCGATGCGTCAGATCCTGGGAAAGCCGCCCAATGATTTGTGCTCCGTATTTCGCTCGCCGCTCTCCACGCTGCTCGAATTCGACGATCCTACGACCGATTTCCCAATACGTCGCGGTCATGACCGCGTTGACAGCACGCGCCGAGGTCCGCCGAGCTCGTTCCAGTAACTCGACGACATCCGTCAAGATGCCTTCGTAGCTGCCAATCGGATCGACGTTGTCGCGGGGGCGTGTTTTCAGCTTCTTACCCATCGCTCCCTCCATCCACCAGTTCTCGCGCAGCTTCAGAGTGGATATAACCTCCCGATCGACACCCAGTATTGTATGTTTGGAAAAACCGCGTCCAAGGATATGCTTCGAGTTGAATCAACATATTTAGATCTTGCTGATAGTCTATACCAGCAATTCCTTGCGGGCGGCCTGGACAATTCGGTCCAGCTCGGTGACGAAACGGGAATTCCGTTCGATGGGTTGATGTTTCGCGATGACATCGCGCCATGCTTGGTCTGCTTTTCCGAGAATCGCCTCATCCGATTCGGTTGCAGTAAGTGATTCTTCTTGGCGATAGGTACGGTCGAAGAATGGGCTATCCCACATTACGTCGCGGAAGTGTCTGAGCGTGTGATCGCTTTCCAGATAGGTTGCCTTTTCGCAGAATTGAAGTTGATTGATGAGATCCACGCACAGCGTGTCATCATTGACTTCTATGCCCTTCGTGAAACCGTAGATGGCACGGTTCGCATCCAAGTCGATCATGGCCTGGGTGGGCGAGAATACGGAACCGTTGTCCAGCAGGCCGATGGGGAGCGAATGGCTGACGGTGCTGCCCAAGGCCATTTGGCGGAAAACTTTCATGAACGACGCTTGGATCCCGGGGACTTTGGCTTCGATGTAGGCAGGCTCGACATTGCAGACGATGCCGTACTTGTATCGAAAGAGTTGATGCAACGCCGCGTCGGTCAGAATCGCGGCGGGCGTGGCGTAGCAGATCTGTGTGGTCTTCATGTCCATCTCGCCGGATATGACCGTCGCGAAGTGGAACACGTCCGGAGCGATCAGTGTCGTCGCCGTCATGCAGCCCAGGATCTCGGCCGCGGCAACGGCGGCGCTGCCGGCCGGCGTAACGGGCGTGGTGCCGCCCAGGATGGGCATTGGGGCGAAGTTGACCGGGAATTTGTGCTTCAATGCCTCTTCCAGGACTTCACAGCAGCGGCCTTCAAGCTTCAACGGCGACGTAGTGCAATAGGCGTGTACGAAGATGGGGGGCTGTGTCCGCAATAGTCGCTGATCGCCGTCCGTCGACAGCGCCGCCAGCTCGGCCAAGTACTTGACCTCCGCAGCACAACTGGTGCCGACCCATCCTGGCTTCTTCGTGTTGAGCAGAAGAAGACGAGAGGACTCGATGATCTCGATTCGTGGATCTATGTCACCACAGATGAAGGGCGCACAGACGGCGCGAACGCAGTCCAAGGCGTCCCCAAGTCGGATCATGTCGATCTGATCTTGCACGGTGGGCGACCGGAACTGCCCCGACGGATAGTCGTAGATCGCTGGTGTGGCGAACCCGTAATCGCACGTGAACTCGTCCGGCACGGCCACGTCGTCCTTGGGCATTTCACGGCAGAACGGATACCAGAGCGAGGAACGCACCATCTGGTAGCGATCCCGCTGGCCTTCGATCTGCGTTTCCACCAGATCCGGCTTGAACCACACCCGTTGACTTTCGTGATCTACTCTGCAGCCCGCGTCTGCGAGAGCTTCCAGAAGAAAATCGCCACGAATGACCAAGCCCGTTTCGTCCAGAACTCGAATCGCCGCGTTATGGATGCGTTCCATTTGCGCTTCGTCGAGTACGCGGAGTAGGCCTTTCAACATTGCGGGGCATCCCTTGCCTGGTGTTTATGTTTATCGGTATGAACTTAGCCGGCTGCGCCGGGGTTTCTTCCCGTGCTTCCCATCATCGTGTGCCACTGCTTTGAACTGGATCGGCTTTCCAAACGACAGGACGTACCACAGTTCAAAGCAGTGCCGCCAATGCTATCCACCATCCATCTCGACTGGCACGGTACCCGCAGATCAACGCTGAACGGCACTGCTTTCGATTGTGGTGGGCGCTAACAAATGGACCACGTCTTCCAATCGAAAGCAGTGGCACACCCCGATACCTCGCTTCCGGATCAATCGAGCAGCACATTCTGGCCGTCGTTGCGTATAGCGATCCGAAGCAGCACGGCCAGTTCCGTCGTTCCGGAGATGAACTGCACGGAGCCATCGGCAAACGCGACCAGTATGCCGCCGGGATGCGGCGATTGCAGCGGATTGTTGATGCCGTGGTCTTCACTGCACCCAGGCTCGGCGGAGGTGCCAAGCACCCTCTTGTAGTCCGGAGCGTAACGGACGGTGGTGATGTTGTAGCAGTCGTAGGCGGCCGGAGGACTTCCGGGCATACCGTTGTTGGCCCGAGGCACTGGCATCGACTCGACCGTCCCGGAGATGAAGCCTCCGCCCGCGATCAGACTGGCGTTGGGCGGCCCGGTCCCACTCGTATCCCAACCGGGGTCACCATGGTACTTGGTCGAGATGGCTGGATTACTATCCCGCAGCCAGTCCGATTGTTCGCCCACGATCATCGTGTTCGAGGTGCCGTCCGTGCATTGGGCTATGCCGACGTGCTCGCACGGTGGCAACATCCCGCTGGCCGTGATGATGCCACCGGGGACGTGGCCTACTCCTTTCCGCAAGTTGACGAACGGTCGTGATGAGGTCGGCGGCCGGAGTCCACCCATTCCGCCTGTACCTTGGTAGTCAGGCGAGTCGACCGCGATGTCGCACCCGCCGGAAATTCCGCCGTACGTGGGCAAGACCACAGGACCCGTCGCCGTTTCCATCATGGGCAACGGACTGGATGGGCACCGCATGTAATCCGGTGCCAACACATTCAGCGTCGCGCCGGAAAGGTATGCATTGTAGTTCTCGGCGTTGAACGCGCCGTTTCCTGGCTCGCCAGGTTCCTGCAGCGTCCTGATCTTGTCGTAGATACTCCGTTGTTCGCAGAAAGGCAAAGTGCCGACCCACCACGAGGGACCGATCCGCTCGGATGAACCTCTCATACCCGCGTGCATCGCACCTGCCGGAAAGCTCTTGTAGGTGTCGTGGTAGTTCTGCAGGCTGAGCGAGATGTTTTTCAGGTTGTTGTTGCACTGCGTACGGCGGGCTGCTTCGCGCGCGGCCTGGATCGCCGGCAGCAGCAGCGCTACCAGTATTCCGCCGCAAATGAGCACTGGTCCCACGCTGACCGCCACTATGACGATCGGGGTGGCCCATCTACCGGACGAGGGCTGCGATGGCGGTGCGGCAAGGGGCTTGGGCGGGGCCGAACTGAAGGCCGGGACCGTAATCATCTCGCCACACGCCACGCATGGCCCGGTGCGACCGGCGAAATGGTCTGCAACGTCGGTCTGGTTTCCGCAGTGAGGACATTTGAACGCGATAGGCATGGGCGGACTCCTTATTTCGCGTAACGATTGGAATGACACCGGGACCAACGTGGGCACGTGTTCGGCTTGCCGACAACCCGTTAACGCGGATTCCTCACCAGCTATCGTAACCCGAAGCGTAAGCGAGGCGGAACTTGCGATCTGCCTCGCTTACGCTTCGGGTTACGATCCACACCGTGTCGTCGATTTCCCCGTCTGTTGAGGAATCCGAGTCAGGCACGTTGGAAACGTGCCCCACGAGATGTGCGCAAGCAGCACGCCACATCAAACAGTATACGTGATGGGTTTCGGCATCAGCAAGCTGGGCGGCAGATCGTGGACGCGGTTTGGTGGCTATCCGACGTGCCGCAATGCCTCGATGGGATCCATAGCCGCTGCGCGAGTTGCCGGATAGAGACCAAACATGACGCCGACGGCCATCGAGATTCCCAATGCCAATGGCATGGACCAGGGAACGATGATTGGCGTGACGTCCTGAAGCGCCACGGGCATGGTCTCCATCATCTCCGGAAAGGCCGACTCCAGCAGCGAACGTGCACCCTCGAACAACGGGCGACAACTCAATCCTCCCAGGATTCCCGTGACGCCGCCCACGATGGACAGGACCACGGTTTCCACCAGGAATTGCCGGCTGATGTCGCTTCGGCGGGCGCCCATGGCCCGGCGGATTCCGATTTCACGAGTTCGCTCGGTGACCGTCGCCAGCATGATGTTCATAATGCCGATCCCACCTACGACCAGCGAAATGGCGGCGATCAGACCCATCAAAACGATGAACATCAAACGCGTGCTGCGCGCTTGTTCCAGCAGCTCCAATGGAACAACGATCAAGTAATCCTCCGCCTCGTGCCAGTCGTCCATGCACCTGCGGACAACTTCCGCCGTCGCCAACACTTGCGATTGCTCTCGTACCTGGATCGTCGCGCGGGTCGTCAACGGTATTCCGTCTTCGGTTCTGGAATAGAAATCGCCGACGCGAGCCCAGACCGTGGTGATCGGAACGTAGACGTCTTGGGAAAAATCCTGGCTGCCCACCGAACCTTGAATTCGCGTCGAGGGCAATCGGCCCTTTGTGACTCCGATCACGCGGTAGTAGTCGGCGTCGATACGGATCGACTTGCCGACCGGCTCATCCAAGGGAAAGAGCTTCTGGGCCGTGCCGTCCGCTATGACACAGACTTTCCGCGCCTGGTCCAATTCGGGATCCGCCAAGAAGTGGCCTCGTGCTATCTCAAGTCGATACAGCTCTTCGTACGCGGGCGTGCATCCTACAAGACGCCCCAGCATCACTCGATCTCGGTAGCGAAATTCGCGACGGACCAATTCCCGGATGGGAGCGATTCGCCGGATGCTGGGAATCGTCCGCTTCAAACGCAGACAGTCGGTCCGCGTAACGCCAAAGGGGACCGATCGTCGTACGTCCGGATCCATCGGTGGGCGGCTTGAGGTAAGCAGTATATTCCGCGCACCGAGTTCGGCGATTTGTTCTTGGGCCTTGGCGCTGATCCCTTCGCCGATCGCCAGCAACCAGATGACGCTTGCCACGCCGATGAAGATTCCCAAGACCGTCAATAGGGAACGGAGGGGATGAAGCCACAGGCTCTTTATTCCCAATCGAAGCGTACGCAGTAACAGACGCAGCACTCCGGTAAACGCCAAGCCGTCGCCCCCAGCGTGCGAACTTGCGGTTCGATCATCGCTCCCCTCCGATGTGTCTTCCACCGGACGATGTCGCGCATCGGACTGAATCGCGCCGTCCATGAGGCGGACAATTCGGCGGGCGCGCTTTGCCACCGGCTCCTCGTGCGTGACCATGATGATGGTCTTGCCGGCCGCGTTCAGCCGGTCCAACAGGTCGAGAATTTCTTCGGTCGTGACCGAGTCCAGGTTCCCGGTCGGTTCATCGGCCAGGATAAAGTGAGGGTTGTTGGCCAGGCTTCGAGCGATGGCGGCACGCTGCTGCTGACCGCCGGAGAGCTGAAGCGGTCGGTGCTTCAAGCGATCGCCCAGTCCCACTTGTTCGGCCAGCTTGCGGCACCGCTTGCGGTCTTGGGCCGTCATGTGCCGACCATAGTAAAGCGGTGCCTCGATGTTCTCCGAAACGTTCAATTGCGGAACAAGATTATACGATTGAAAGACGAAGCCCACGTGCGAGGCGCGTATCGCCGCCAAACGATCGTCGTCCAGTTGGCTGATGTCCTCGTCGCCTAATACAAAATGGCCGGAAGTGGGTCGATCCAGGCAGCCCAGCACGTTCAGCAGCGTACTCTTGCCCGATCCGGATGGCCCCATGATCGCCACGTAATCGCCCTCGGGCACATCCAGGCTGATACCTCTCAGAGCGCGGACCACCTCTCCGCCCAATTCGTAGTCTTTTCGCAAGTTCTCCAGGCGGATTGCGGTTTTCATACAGCGGCTGCGACGTGTCTGTGCTCGGTCAGCGAGCCGTTTTCGACGCCCTTTTCGCCAGTGAATCTTTGGCTGCCGAAGAGGCTCTACTGGTGGCGGGCTTGCGATTCTGGTTCGCCAAATCGCTTGAGTCCGATTCAGCAGGTTCCTCCTCATAATCATGAGGATTAAGAACGACTTGCTCGCCGGCACGCAGCCCTTGTTCGATGACCACGAACGTTTCGTTGGCCGAACCGATCTGGACTTCTCGGTCCTCCAATTGCTCCCCGCTACTGACCATGCAGAAATAGCGTCCGTCCCGTTGAACAACCGCCTGGGGCGGCACTTGCAGCGCCTCCTCCAGCCTTTCGACTTGGATCGCCACCTCGGCGTTCATGCCCGCGCGCAGCCCTTCCGGTGGGTCGTGGATTTCGACATCCGTTGCGTATTCCTTGATGTGCTCCAGGTAGCGGTTTATCTGCGGTATCGGGTACTCGCCGACCTTGCGGACCGTTCCGGTCAATTCGACATCCGGAAATGCGTCAACGTGAATCGTGGCCTTCATGCCCTCCTTGACACGATCAATTCGAGATTCGTGGATTTTGGCCACGACCTGCATGTTCTTCGGATCGGGCAGACGAATGATTATTTGTCGCTCGCGGACCTGAAGGCCTTCGGCGATCAACACGGTTCCGGACACGACTCGCAGGCTGTTGCTGTTGGCGTATACCACCTGGCCCGAGGCAGTCGCACGGACAACGCACTTGGTGATCTGATCCTTGACCTTGTCCAGACGGGCCTTGTCGAGATCGTAGGTGTTCTCGCGAGATTTCAACCTGGTCTCGGCGGTCCTAATACCTGCCTCGAGCTTGTTCAGCATCTTCCGCTTTGTGTAATTCGTCAGCACGTCGAGCTTGGTGCGAGCAACTTCCAGTTCCTTGATCGCCTTCTCCACCCCGAAACGATCCGCTTCGAGCTGGACTTCCGATACATAACCTCGTTCGGCCAGTTGCTCACTGTAACGCAGATACTCCTCGGCCCGCCGCAGATTCTCCTGGGCTACAAACTCGGCGCTCTGAAGTTGCTCCTTTTCCTGTTTGAAAGTCCCCGATTCATATTCCTCCAATGCCAAGCGGGCCGCTTCGACATCCGCCTGCGCTTCGATCAACAGCGAGTGGCTGTTGTTGCAGACGATATCCTGCTGCAACAGTTCCGTCTGCAGTGCCGCGTCGTCGAGCTTCACCAAGAAGTCGCCTTCTTCCACGTGCGCTCCTTCCGGTACGATCTCCAGAATCGTCGTACCGGCAGAACTGCGCGACTGGACCTCACAACGAATCTCGACGTTGCTCGAACTTTCCACTTCACCCGGTTCAATCACTTCGTCCACGAAGGGGCCCAGCTCGACAGAAGTGGTCAACGGGGCCGTCTCTTCCGAACTGTGCGACCCGTTGGACACGAGACGCCATGCGCCTGCCAATACGATCCCGACAAGCACAAGTCCAACGATCAAGCTCACCAGGATTTTTCCGGTCCGGCGATCGCAACGGCGGACCTGCAGACTTCGCGGCCTCACTTGTTCGAAGCGCTCTTTCGCGTAGATGGGGCGGTTGAATCGCCGAAAGATCGAACGTCTCTTCATATGCAACCTCAATGGCGGCCGGTGCCGACACAACGCCGACAGTCTTCTCTTGCGAGGCGGGGTCAGTCGTCTTCCAGGTGGGTGTACGGTCAACGCTTCAGCGAAGGCAGGTGGTTCTCCAATCCATACTACCAGCCGATTCGCCAATTGTCACGCCGATACGTCTGGCAATGTGAATGCACGACCTCCAGCCTACGCACTCTTATTCGTCGTCTCCCTAAATTCGTTGGACACATCTTCCCCGCAATACCCTCAGAGATCTCCAACGAATTTAGGGAGACGACGAATCGTGGCGCCGCTGGCTACGGAGAAGGCAGAATCTCGGCCGGCATAATCGGCCCCGGGTCGATCCAGTTGCCGTCCGGGTCCAATTGCATTACGCCCAATTCGAAATCGAGCAGCATTCTCAGCACTTCATAGTTGACCCAGGCGTTCAGAAAATCGTTTTGGGCATCCAATAGATCGGTCAGGGCCGACACCAAGTCACGGGCCGTCGTCGCTCCGAACTGCGCTTGCTGGCCCTGCCTGGGAGGCGCATTGAGACGAAACCGGGCCTGATCGACCTGCGAAACGGCTACGTGCACGGCCGCTCGACGCAGTTCGAAATTCAACTGGCTCAACTCGATGATGCGCAGCGTGTTGCGCAAGCTTTGACTGATCCGATCCTCGAACAGCACGTAGTCGCGGCGAGCACGCTGGTATTCGATCTGCGTTTCTCGATAGTTGTTCCGTTCCACGAGCCGGGTCAGGGGAGAATCGAACTCGACACCGGCGCGGAGCCGGCCCCTCGATGAACGGAATCGAACCGGGTTATCGTCGTTCGTGCGGATGTCGCCCTCGAAGATTATGTTCAGATCGCTTTCCAGCGCGTTCGCGTCGACTTCGATTTGCCGCCAGGCGTCGACCAGTCGCGCACGGGCGTTCATCCAATCAAGACGGTTTTCGCGTGCCGTTTCCAGACCCGCGACAGGGTCCATCTCGATGGGGACAAGTACGACTGTTTCGAGGCGTGCCGAAGCCTGAACCAGCAACAGTTCCAACAGCAGACTCGATAGCCGAGTAGTCAGGTTAGCGCATTGCCGCCGCGCCGTCTCGATGTCAAGACCCGGCAGATCGTTCTGCAGCTTTTCCAGGTCGGCCCAGGTGGTCGCCAGCGCTTGATCGAGTTGCGAAAGCCTGGTTCTGTTCTTCCGGAAGCGCTCGTCAAGTGCTTCTACCTGGTAGACGGCTGGACGGATCTCCACTTCCTCGATTTCCGGCCGAGCCTGTAACCGTTCGAGGTGCTCACGTCGCACTGGCAGATTCGCTTCCAGGCTTGCCAGATCACGTCGGCCGTTGTCCATCTGCTCTGTGATCGACGGGCGAAGCGTGTCCAGCGTGCTGAGTTGTCCCAACAAACCGCCGGTGTCTGTCACCCGATCCTTGTCGCGAACGCCTATCAGGACCGCGGACACGTGGTCCTGAAGGCCCGTTAGCGAAGAGTCGATCAGGTTGAATCGGTCCAAGAGGGGGTCGTCGATCGTCACTTCCAGTTCAGGAGGAAGCCCCAATTCGATTTTGAAACTGTCGACGCTCGTCTGGTATGCCGCCTTGGCTACCAGAAGACTACTCTGGCCGTTGTACAAAGCCTGTCGCGCTTGATCGACCTGCAAACGATTCGTGATTCTTCCCGCATCGAACGCCTCCTCCAATTGATCCAGGCTGTCACGAAGTGCCGCAACGTTCGCCTTTTGATTGAGGATCTGTTGCTTGTTCTGCAGCAGGCCCCAGAATCCTCCGGCGTCTGCGGCGCCGGATCGGCCGGCAGGCGAGCCGGCGATGAGCCCCAGCCCGGAAGCACCAACGAACCCTCGACGCGAAGGTCCTTCGCCCGAATTGCGGCCGGTGACGATTTCCACGAGAAACCCTTGTTGAAACTGCTGCATTTGCCGTGCGTTGGCCAAGAGGTTTCGCTCTACCTGCGTCAGCGGCTCCAGTACCCACGCGCGACCGCCAAATCGCATCAACGGTTGCACCAAGCTGAAGTCGAGAATAGAACGTGTGATACTGGTATTCGTGCCGGAGAACTCCCAGATCAGGTCGTTGGCCAGACCGACGACCAATTCGCCGCCCGTGGCCGTTAACTTGCGAAGTTGGCCATTTGTCAAGCTGCTCAGTTCACTCGACGAATCGCCCCCCGTAACGCGGCGATCCGGTCCGTCGGCCCTGAAGGAGGTCGAATTCGAAGCGAAGAACTGAGTGTCGAAACGAAACCGCTGAAATGTGACATCCATTGCCGCCAAGTACAGGTCCTCCAACTCCTCCTGGTAGTCGCGCGAATTGCTCAAGGCCACCTGCATCGCTCCGTTGACGTCCAGCACGACGGCTCCGGATTCGCCGCGCGGCAGGCAGTCCATCCACGTGCTGGCAGTGATAGTGCCAGCATCACCGTTGCGGTGCCAGTGCCGGTAGCCGCGTTTCCCGTCGACGCAGTGCATCAACGTGTGGGCCACTGGGTCGGCGGGAGGCAATGGCGGGCGGTCCGCGTCGAATGGGTCGAACAGACGCGACTGCGGCCCCGGTTCGATGGATGCAGTGGGCGGGACGCAATACTCGCCCAGCGTCGTGTACACCTGCGCATCGGCCTGCTGACGATAGAAACTACGCGTACATCCACCGCAGGCGACCGCCAGACAAGCTGACGCAACCATCACAACAGCGAGCTGTTTCGGACGCAGTTCCTCTGCCATGTGTTAGATAGTCTGGACGGTGCAACCCTCGGTTTGGTCACAGTAGGTCCCGTCTGCCGGACGGGACCTCGTAGCTGCAAAAGCGTTGCCACACGGGTCGAGGTCCCGTCCGGCAGACGGGACCTACCGAGACCTCAGCACCGCGCGAAAGCGCAGGCCGAGCCCACGACGCGCGGACGCTATCACCTAGTTCGGCGCGAAAATGGGTAAACTTTAGGGATTCTGCCGATTGCAACGACTGTTGGGTCGGAGGGGGGGAACACCTCAGCAACCGTGCGTGCTGGCGGCCTGGACCGAACGGATTGCATTGTCTGGGTACAACGTGGGCAATATACTCGTACAAAAGTACAGTGAAATCCCACCATCATCGCGCACATGATGGTAGGTCCCGTCTGCCGGACGGGACCTCGTAGCAGCGAAAGCGTTGCCACGCGAGTCGAGGTCCCGTCCGGCAGACGGGACCTACTAGGTGGTGGGGAAGGGCCGGGTTCAGGAGGATCGTTGTATGCGTCCACTCTGCCAGGTTGCCGCATTGTCTTGTTTTGGACTGATTCTCGTTGCTTTCGTACCCGTTCGCGCACCGGCAGAGACGCTGGCCCTTGAACGATTCGACTACCTCGTCTCTGCCAACGTCGCCGGACGAGACGGCGGTTCCGGCTGGGGCGGGCCTTGGACCGGGCCATCGGGAACGGCGCGGATCGCGGTGTCGAACGAGCGTGTGCAAGATGTGCCGGTGTTCGGCAACGAGATCACTCTGGACGGCAACACGCGAGTGATGCGTTTGCTGGACGTGAGCAAAGGCGGCGCGTTCGATCAGGTCGGCCTGGTCGAGGACGGTCGCATAGGTCGAGACGCTACAACGCTGTACGTCGGTTTCCGTTCGCGGATCTCGCGAGAGCCGGGCGATAAGCCACACGAGCCCGAGTACCTGCGCTACTATGCGTTCGAGTTCAATACCAGCAGCACGGATCAGGTCCGGGTCCTCGAAATCGGTCACGACGACCGCAGTAATCGACCGTCGGGGCCTTACTACGGCGCCGCCTCGGTTGCGAACAATGGCCGCGACGACCACGAACCAGGCCAGTTTCGCTCGCTGGGCGCGCAGGACGCAACGTCGAACATGATCGTCGTGAAGTTCACCTTCGGTCTCGGCGACCGGGACACGGTCGAAGTCTTCCGCAATCCGGAGTCAACGACCGATGAATCGAAGAGCACCGTTGACGCCGTACTCGAAGGAGATTTCACTTTCGATCGTGTCGCACTCGCACGATTCGTCGGCAACGAACCGGTACACGCAGTGGACGAGGTCCGTTTCGGCACGGAATACGCCGATGTGTTCCCGCGATTTGACGACAGGGAAATCAAAGCTGCAGTCGCCCGCGTAGAAGGGCAACTCCGTCAACGAGCGGCCGTCTGCCGAGCCACGATCGAAGAGCTGGCCGCTAAAGGATTCGAGACGTCTGGTTGGCAGAGGCGACTCGACGCATTGCTGGTTCCGAACGTTCAGCTTTCGCCCTGGCAGCGGCTCGAGTCTCTGGATGAACTGCGACAGTCCATCGAAGTTGCCGGACTGGAACTGGGCGTCGACCGGTTGTTGTTTGTCAAGCGCCACATGTTCAGGCCGACGCACATTTATACCGAGGTGTCCGACGGTCCGTTTCGACCAGGCGGCGGCGTCTTCGTGCTTTCGCCGGTTCACCCCGACGGCGAAGTCACGATGCTGTTCGACGCCGCGGGTGGCGTTGTTCGCGATCCCGATGTCTCGTTCGACGGCGAACGTGTGCTTTTCTCGTATCGGCCCGGCGAGGACGGTTACTACCACGTTTTCGAGATGAATGTCGACGGTAGTGGCCTGCGCCAAATTACCGATGGACCGTTTCACGACCTGGACCCGTTCTATCTACCGGACGGGCGGATCGGTTTCACTTCGACGCGCTGCAAATCACGGGCGCTTTGTTTTTGGGTGCGTGCCGCTACGTTATTTGTCATGAACGCCGACGGCTCGGACGTCCAACCACTTACGGCGAACAACGTCAACGAATTCACGCCACAAATGCTGCCCGACGGCCGGATCCTCTATACGCGCTGGGAATACTTGGACAAGAGCGCGATCTTCGTGCAAAGTCTCTGGTCTATCAATCCGGATGGTACGCGAGCCCAGCAGATCTTCGGCAACAACTTGATCCATCCAGTGTCTCTGCTGCAAGCCCGATTGATCCCGGAGACCAAGAAGCTGGCATGCATTATGGGCGCGCACAACGGCGACAGCGTGGGGCCGCTTGCCGTGATCGATCCGTCGTTGGGTGCGAACAATATCGACGGCATCTTGGACTTGACTCCCAAATGCGACTATCACAGCGGGTGCTGCGCGCCCTATCCGATCGACGATCAGTGGTGCCTGGTGTCGTACGGCCCGCAGGAGCCGTTCGGGATCTATGCGTTTCAGATCGATCCGCCGGAGGAGGAAATCTCGGCACGGCGCGCCGAGGTGCCACCGCAGGCGCCCCAACATCCTCGTGATCTCAGTCAGTATTTCCGTACAGCCATTGGCCAACGAGTCCTGTTGTACCGCGATGACGTGTACTCGTGCGTCGAAGCCACTCCCATCCGAGCCCGCGAACTGCCAAAGTGCGTGGCGTCGCCCGACGTGCCGACTGGTGAGGAAGCTACGCAGCAGGGGACGTTGCTGCTGGTCGACGTGTACCGGGGCCTCGGCGAGAACCTGCGGCGCGGGTCGGTAAGATACCTGCGCATTGTCGAAGAGATGGGGCATCGCGACGGCGCGGGACAGCGAGACTACGAAGGGGCGTTCGATCACGCCGAATTCCAGCGGACGCGTGCAGCCAACTTCATGAGTCTGTACGCGTCGCCTTGGGAGAGCGGCAAACCGGCGCCATCGCTGCAGGCCAAGTACGTGTACGGTACGGTGCCGGTCGAGTCCGACGGATCGGCCCACTTCAACGTTCCTGCCGATCGACCGATCTACTTCCAGGCATTGGACGAGAACTACAACGAGATCCAGCGGATGCGCAGCTACATCCATCTGAAGGCGGGCGAGCGACTGAGTTGCATCGGCTGCCACGAGCACCGGCAGACGTCGCCGCCGTTGCGAAACGACCATCTGCCAATAGCGCTCGGCCGCGAGCCCAGCCGGATCGAACCGCCACCATTTGGCGTCGGCCCGTTTGCCTACCAGAAGCTCGTCCAGCCCATCTTCGACAGGAACTGCACCA
>JACKQG010002288.1_pt1 | contig 25222 bp, 21 predicted proteins | sample 8237621 | NCBI WGS metagenome assembly JACKQG01 (sample SAMN15677084, study PRJNA649215) | marine metagenome | biome: marine; feature: Black Sea; material: saline water; isolation source: suspended particulate matter (SPM) from the Black Sea western gyre | collected 2013-06-09/2013-06-10 | depth... | reverse complement strand
ACAATCGAGTGGGAATAGCAGAAGATCAAAGATGGATGAGGCGTGCCCTTGAGCTGGCGCACCATGCAGAGAGTGATGGCGAGGTTCCTGTTGGAGCTGTCATTGTAAGAGATGACACAATTATAGGAGAGGGGTGGAATAGTCCGATATCACTTCATGATCCTTCAGCCCATGCAGAGATCATGGCTATTCGTGCAGCGGCAACCAGCGAACAGAATTACAGGCTCCCGGGGACAACTCTATACGTCACCCTGGAACCATGTCCAATGTGTGCAGGGGCAATCGTCCATTCCAGAATTGAGCGGGTTGTTTTTGCCGCAGCCGACCAACGCTCCGGAGCAGCAGGATCACTCTTGCAGTTACTAAAAGGTACCTCTCTTAACCATCAGTGCGTAGTTGATTCTGGAATTATGGCTGATGAGAGTAGTGAACTACTGAAAAGATTCTTCAGGATGCGTCGACGCAATCTCTGACCAGAACAACCCGGGATTATGGCTACACTAAATAATTATATTCAGCTGATGCGTCTCGACAAACCTGTCGGGATTCTGCTGCTACTGTGGCCTACACTCTGGGGGTTGTGGATTGCTGCAGATGGATTTCCACCACTTTTGGTGCTGCTTGTATTTTTGGCAGGCGTCGTACTGATGCGATCAGCTGGCTGCATTATTAATGACTATGCAGACCGAGAAGTGGATCGGCATGTTGCGCGTACAGCAGTGCGCCCTCTCACAACCGGAGCAATCTCTACACGATCAGCACTGTTGCTCTTTACTGCATTGGTGGTGATCGCATTTCTGCTTGTTTTAACCATGAATCCGCTGACTATACAGCTCTCATTTGGGGCCATAGGGTTGGCTGTTATCTATCCCTTTATGAAACGCTACACCAATCTTCCTCAGCTGTTTCTGGGGGCTGCATTTGGCTGGGCCATTCCAATGGCTTTTGCTGCAGTGACTGGCAATGTACCAGCAGGAGCATGGTTACTGTTTCTGGCTACTCTCTGCTGGGCTGTGGTTTACGACACCATGTATGCAATGGTTGACAGGGAGGATGACCTGAAGGTCGGGATTCGTTCCACAGCCATCCTGTTTGGTGAGTGGGACCGGCTGATCATCGGCATATTCCAGCTTGCCATGTTGTCACTGCTGGTTGTTGCAGGGGCTGAATTCCGCCTTGGGACTCTCTATTACCTTGGAGTTGCCGTTGCCTCGATTCTGGCAATCTATCACCAGTGGCTTATCCGTAAACGTGACCCCAAAAGCTGTTTTCACGCGTTCCTTCATAACCACTGGCTGGGAATGGCACTGTTCCTGGGGATTGCCCTGGATACAACTATTACTGTTTAGGGTGCTTCTTCTGGCAGGCTCTGGTGATTAACTTGGCTGCCACGTCACTTCCGAGACCTTGCAGGTTATTCAAAAGGCAGTTCCAGTACTCCTCGGGATACTTGGCTACAGCTTTTTCCTGTGGCGGCATCTCGTAACTGATTGTCTGCTGCGGTGGTAGTGGCATTTGTGGTTGTGGCTGTGGCTGTACCATAACCGGTATCTGCACCGGTGCGGCCAGAGGCGGACTAACCACCTCAGCCATGGGTTGCATTATCTCTCTTACAGGCTGAGGCATGAAGCCTGGACCATTGTTTATGGGGTCAAAGGGGGAGGAGAGAGTGCTCCAGATATCGGCGGGAATCTCCTCTTTTTGCGGATATGGTGATGGTGACGTTGCCCCTGTATTGATCGCACCCTCCGCCAACACAACAGAGTGTGACGCTATAGATAGAGACAGTGTGGTTAGCACAATCCAAATACCGTTTCCGAAACTATTTTTGCTCATCTTTTCTCCATAAAAAATGTTATTTTCTGATCTGTTTCCTGATGGGCGGATCATACCATTATCATTCCTCTTTTTTCTTCAAAAGAGAATGGAAAAAAAACAGTTCCTCCAGTAGTATTGGGAGAATTGGATTCGAACGTATAGAGTAGCAATAGAAAGGGAATTTTTATGAAAAAAGTCAACTACACAGCTCTTTTTGCACTGCCGGCACTTCTTTTTTCAGCAGTGATCGAGGCGGGAAGTTTTGAGGGATACCTGATAGATGGATATGGGGTTATTGTCCGCACACCTTATGGCGACTGTATCCATACAGGCTTCTGGGATAAAAGTTATGCTCAGCCAGAGTGTGATGAGATCCTCGAGATCCGTTCCAAATATGCGATAGCTGTGGATGCAGCAGAGAAGGCAGGACTGCCTGCACCGGAGAAACCAGTTGAGATTGTCGATATTGAGACTGCAAAAATCGAAGAGCTTAAGCCAACGGCATCTGTCGAGGTTGGGCTTCCCAGATCAGCAGATATTCCAAACCCATCCATAAGTGAAATTGAGGTGGTTGAGGGGGATAGCCTCTGGGGTATTGCATCCAATGAGAAAGTTTATGGGGATGCAGCACTGTGGCCACTACTGTTATGTGCGAACAGAGAACAGATTATTGATGCTGATCTGATCTATGCTGGTCAGGTCCTGGCGATCCCTCACGACATCACTGAGGAGGCGCAACAGGCAGCAATTGGTCATGCAGATAATCGCGGTGATTGGGAGTTGGGAGAGGTAGAGGATAGCGACCTTGAATACCTTGCTCTGCATTGTGGCTAATACCCAAATCCTCACCTGGAAATATGCATACTGGAATAGACTTTAATATATACACTGGACTGGAAACAAGAGGCAAAATACGAACATGAAGGCAAAGAAAATAGAGTGGATAGGATTCCTGGTATCAATACTGTTTTCCTTTTCTGTGGCTTATGCAGAAGAGGGTGATGCTGTTGTAGAAGAAGAGCAACCTGCCGCTGTTGTGGAAGAGCCTGCTTCTGAAGCAGTAGCGGAGCAACAGCCAACCAGAGAGCTATACCTGGAAATAAACAAACTTGAGCAGAGAGATGAGAGCTGTATCGCCTATGTTCGTTTTAATAATAAAACTGATACCTCATTTGCTGAATTCAAGCCAGAGTTGTTTGCATTTAACAAGGATGACATCATTACTGCCCACTTCGCTGCTATCTTTAGTGATGTCCCAGCCAACAAGACTGTGGTTAAGCTGGTTTCAATGAAAAACACCAACTGTGACAATGTCGGCAGTATCCTGCTTAACAAGATACTCTCTTGCAGAGACAGTGAAAGCAGTATAGATGGCTGTATGCGGTTTTTAACAACTGGCGCAAAGGGCGCTATCAAACTCTTCAAGTAAGGATTCAATATGGATATTGAGCTACTCATTAGTAAGGGCGGAACTGTAGCCATTATTTTATTGGCACTCTCGGTTTATGGTTTCGCAATTTTTTTACTCAAGCTCTACCATTTTCAGTCACGTAAGGTGCTGTTTGGCTCCAATGACTTTATAGATAGAGCCATACAGAATATTGAGCGCGGGCAGAAGAGTATTGCTGCTACAGAACTCTCCGGTCGAAAAAATCCGGTTGCGCGAGTTATGGAGCGGGCTATCGAGCTATGTGATACGGGAACCTCCATTGATGATAACAGCGCTGCCAAGGAGGAGCTGGAGAGTGAGGGCAGAAGCCAGCTTGAGCATCTGACATCATACATTAGAGGGCTTGATGCTGTAGCCCACCTAAGCCCTCTGCTGGGGCTGTTGGGAACAGTGCTTGGAATGATTCAGGCATTTATGCAGCTTGAGGCGGCAGGTGTGCAGGTCGATGTAACCATGCTGGCAGGTGGAATCTGGGAGGCCCTGATTACAACAGCCTTTGGACTTGCCATCGCTATTCCTGCACTGGCCACGGTAAATTGGCTAGAGGGGATAGTGGAACGTGTCAGGCAGGATATGGGGGATAGTGTAACCAGAACACTCAGCGCAATTCGCCGCGCTGGATAGCTCGCAGGGCGTCCGTCATGCAATTTAATGCTGCTGGATATCAATCGAAGAGGCGCTGGCTTAGCCTGACCTCACTTATAGATATCGTTTTCCTGCTTCTTATCTTCTTTATGCTGACCACAAGCTTCTCTCAGCAGAGAAAGCTGTCTCTCGATATTCCTGCAGAAAAAGGTGAGGGCAATAGTGCCTGGCAAGGGGCATCACTGGTTCGTATCCACGAGGGCGGAAGGATTGACTTCAACGGAAGAGAGGTTAATGCTGAACAACTTGCTGCCAAGGCAAATCAACTGCTGCAAAAAAGACCAAACTCCAGATTTATTGTCCGCCCTGATGCTGACCTTCCACTGCAACAGGTGGTCGTCGTGATGGATCAACTCCGTGCTGGCGGGGCCAATCTGGTCAGTCTTATTCGCTAGAGGCTCTGCAAACAGATTATGCAGTTCAATTACCATAGAAAAAAACATTCAGAGATGGATATGACGCCACTGGTAAGTGTCATATTTCTTTTGATCATATTCTTTCTTGTTGCAGGCACTGTCAGTAGTCCAGGACTCTGGGAGATAGAGCATCCACACTCCAGTAGCGATGCAACGGTAGATCAGATGGATCTATCAATCTTTATTGATCAGGATGGCAATATGGCTGTCGGTGACAGAGAGATAAAAAATAACTATCAGCTACGCTACCTTATAGACAATGCGTACCAGAATCGTATTCCGCCATCAATAGAGGTTCATGCTGATAGCCGAGTCGATTCTCACGATGTGATTGAGCTTCTGGAGCAGGTTCGCAGGGGTGGGGTACGCAAGGTTGATCTGGTTACCGAGGTTGCCCCATAGCTATGGTTATCCAGTCACGCGAGTGGTTTGTTGCACTGACAGGCTCAATGTTGGTCCATATTCTGCTTATTCAGTTTATGCCATCTTATCAGTTGGCACCCATAGTCAAGCGCATAACTGAGAGCACTTTTACGGTAATGCTGGCCGATCCGGAAATTCTGGAAAAACTGGTGCTGGATCAACCTGAGGCCATCACCAGTGAAGTAGTGCCTATGATATCTCTGGATGACTCCCCTCAACCACTTGCAGAGTCAGTATCACCCGGGGTTGCCCTGGAGGTTGTTCCCGTTGAAGAGCCGGCAGGGGCAGACGCCGATATGGATCAACAGCCAGTAGTCGAACTAGAGGCTGCCGCCCCTGTTGAAGAGCCTGCTGGAGAAGATGCGGAGATGGAGGAGCAGTCAACAGTAGAGCTGGAGGCTACTGTTCCCCGCATGATAATACCAATATCAACAGAGTTGACTGAGGTGGCTGTTGATACTGTATCTGATCTCTCCATAGTAGCCATGCAACCTGTAGATGCTGACGAGGGGTTGATGATTCCAAATGTGAGCCTTGACAACTTCCTTCCATCAACTGACATAACATCTTTTCAGACAGATGAAGCAGAGGTCATTCTTGCTGAGATAGAGATAGAGCAGATTCACTTTGAGGAGCTGGAGATGGAGTCTCTGCCAGAGATTCAGGCGGAGGAGTTAAAATTTGAGGCGCCTGTCCCACAGATTGCTGAAACTAGCGATAGCAGTAAAATCAAAACAACCACTGTCGCCAAAAAGAGGGGGGGCAAAAGTTGGCGCAAGAAGTATTCTGGAGCAACCGGAGTTGGTTTTGCCTATCGTGACAAAATGCGTCTCAAGCTCAACGGTCTAACCATATACCCCCAAACCATTGCGGAAAAACACCTAATTGAAGGGAGAGTTGTTGTCAGGTTTGTACTGAATCGTGCAGGAGAGCTACTGGAGACCGAGATTATCGAAAGTTCTAACCATGTAGAGCTGGATGATGCAGTAAAACAGATGATTCAGATAGCTCAACCATTTGCACCGCTACCTGATGAGATGAAAAACGATAAGGTGGCATTTGCCTTCCCTGTAACTATCAAACTATCAAAATAGATAGCCCTGGGTTTTTTCTACTTTTCCACTCTTCGTCTATCTCTCATGGCTGAGAGTATAATAAGCCAATGAAATCACTCTTCTCCAGACGCAAGTATTGGGCGCACCGCTTTGGGGTGGCGCCTGTTCTGCCTATGTCTCGAGAAGAGATGGATGAGTTGGGGTGGGACTCATGCGACATTATTCTGATTACCGGTGATGGTTATGTTGACCACCCAAGTTTTGGAATGGCTCTGGTAGGACGCCTGTTGGAGTCTCAGGGGTTTCGGGTTGGTATCATCTCTCAGCCAGAGTGGCAGTGTGTAGATCAGTTTCGTTCATTGGGAAAGCCCAACCTGTTCTTTGGGGTAACAGCGGGAAACATGGACTCCATGGTGAACCGCTACACCTCTGACCAGAAAATCCGCAAGGATGATGCCTATACCCCGGGCGGTGAAGGGGGCAGGCGACCGGACCGTTCCACCATAGTCTATAGCCAACGTTGTCGTGAGGCCTACAATGAGGTCCCGATTATTATCGGAGGGATCGAGGCAAGTCTGCGCAGACTTGCTCACTATGATTACTGGTCAGACAAGGTGCGCAGGTCAATTCTTGTTGATGCACGTGCCGATCTTCTGCTTTATGGAAATGCAGAGCGTGCCATTGTAGAGGTGGCACACAGGCTTGCATCGGGGGAGCCAGTAGAAACAATCCGTGACCTTCGTGGAAGTGCCTATCTTCTTAAATCTGGCGAGCTCTCTGAAAGTATTTCAGGCTGGGATATTCTGGATTTGTCAGAGCTGCCAAAGGGAGAACGCAGCAGTGGTAACACCAGAAAAGGTGTGGAGCGTAGCCATACAGTCATCACCCTGCCATCCTTTGAACAGGTAAAAGGGGATAAGAGACTGTACGCCCACACCTCACGTTTTTTCCACCTTGAGACAAATCCTGGAAATGCACGTGCACTACTTCAGCCGCATGGGGACCAGCAGCTGTGGCTTAATCCGCCTCCGGAGCCTCTTACTACGGAGGAGTTGGATCGGGTCTATGAGTTGCCTTATACACGTCAACCACACCCATCCTACAAAGGTGCAAGGCTTCCCGCTTATGAGATGATCAGGTTCTCGATCAACATTATGCGAGGCTGTTTTGGCGGATGTACTTTCTGCTCAATAACAGAGCATGAAGGAAGAATTATTCAGAACCGTTCGGAGAGCTCTATTCTTCGCGAGATTGAGGAGATCAAGTCAATCCCGGGATTCACAGGGAATATCTCCGATCTCGGAGGACCAACTGCAAACATGTACAGGATGCGCTGCAAAAGCAGAGAGATAGAGTCGGCTTGCAGGCGACTATCCTGTGTATATCCTGAAATCTGCAAACATATGGATACCAACCATCAACCGCTGATTAATCTATACCGAAAGGCGCGTGAGCTGCCTGGAGTTAAGCGAATATTTATTGCCTCCGGCTTGCGCTACGATCTGGCTGTACGTTCTCCAGAATATATTGAGGAGCTGGTAACCCACCATGTTGGCGGGTATCTGAAAATCGCTCCGGAACATACTGAAGATGGCCCGCTCAGCAAGATGATGAAACCAGGAATAGATGTCTTCTATCGATTTCGAGAGATGTTTGACCGCTTCTCCAAAAAAGCAGGAAAGGAGCAGTATCTGATACCGTATTTTATTGCGGCCCATCCAGGAACCACAGACAGGGATATGGCAGATCTTGCGCTCTGGCTAAAAAAGAACAGGTTCCGTCCTGATCAGGTACAGAACTTTCTGCCTACCCCAATGTCTCTGGCAACTACCATGTACCACTCAACACACAATCCGCTACGCAAGATCAAGGGTGATACAGATTCAATGCCAATTCCAAAAGGGGGGAGAAGGCGGAGATTGCATAAGGCGTTTCTGCGCTACCACGACCCCAATAACTGGCCACTGCTGCGCCAAGCCTTGAAAGATATGGGGTTAAGTAGCTGGATAGGATCCGGCAAAGAGCAACTGGTTCCTGCTGAGCAGAAAAGAGCGAGAAACAGATATGGCAAAGTGGTCAATAGAGGACGCAGAAAAAAGTGATGGATTTTATTAAACAGTCAGTTGTCATTGAGAAGGCATGGAGCTGGATAGAGAGTGATGGCAACAGAGCTGCCATGGATGATGCTTCTGCTGTTGCCAAACTGGTACATGAGTTTGCTCCACAGGATCATGAGATGATCTCTGCCGCAATGCTCTACACATATCACCAGCGGGCGCCACTGTCACTGGATCATAATCTTGAAGAGATCTTTGGAGAAGTGGTCTATCGACTGATCCAGGGTACTGTAGAGATGACAGCACTTCACTCCCATCTTTACAACATTGAGATGCAACAGGAGTCACAGCATGAAAATCTGCGAAAAATGTTGCTGGCAATGGCTGAAGATGTACGTGTTGTAGTTATTAAATTGGCTGAGCATCTAAATCTTATGAGCAATTCTGGATCTCTCTCGGAAGAGCAGCAGATAGAGAATGCCATGCTTACAAGAAATGTACTTGCCCCACTGGCAAACCGTCTTGGAATGGGAGCCATGAAGTGGCAACTTGAGGACCTTGCATTTCGCAAGCTTGAACCAGATGCATACCAGAGGTTATCTCGACAGATAGATCAGAAACGGGTTGAGCGCGATACATATATAAACCACTCCATCACCGCTATCGAGAATGCCCTGAAAAATGAATCAATCAAGGGTTCTGTGACTGGTCGCACCAAACATCTCTACAGTATATGGAAAAAGATGCAGAGGAAGAGTGTAGAGGTTGATTCACTTTATGATCTCCACGCAGTTCGTATTCTGGTAGATACAGTATCTGACTGTTATGCGGCGCTCGGGGTTGTGCATGGTCTTTGGTCCCATATCTCCAGAGAGTTTGATGACTACATCGCAAACCCCAAGGGTAACAACTATCGTTCTATACATACGGCCGTACATGGCCCGCAGGGACGGATTCTAGAGATTCAGATACGTACCCACGAGATGCATGATGCGGCCGAACTAGGAGTGGCAGCGCACTGGAGATACAAGGAGGGGACAAGGTATGACCCTGGATTCGAGAAAAAAATCCACTGGCTGAGGCAGCTGCTCGAATGGAAAGATGAGGTCTCTGAGCAGGAGGGAATGGCCGAACAGTTCAGGGATGAGATGGTGGAGGAGCATATCTATGTACTGACCCCGGAAGGTGAAGTGATAGAGCTTCCAGAAGGGGGGACTGCGCTCGATTTTGCATATACCATCCATAGTGGACTGGGACACCGAACTCGAGGTGCCAAGGTGGATGGAAAGATAGTGCCTTTAAACCACCCCCTGGAGTCAGGGCAACGGGTAGAGATTCTTACAGTAAAAGAGGGAGGCCCCACCAGGGACTGGATGAACCCAAATCTTGGGTATCTTCACACCTCACGAGCACGTTACCGAGTGCGGCAATGGTTTAGAAAGCAGGATTTTGAAGAGAACGTAGCTGCTGGAAGAGCCATTCTTGAACGTGAAATGGTGCGTGCAGGACAGCCAGATCTTGCAATTAAAAAACTGGTTGAGCGTTATGAACAGAAAAGTCCAGAATCTCTATATGGTGCAATTGGGCAGGGAGATATAACCTGCGGACAGATTGCAGGGGCAATATCATCATTAACATCTGTATATAGTAAAAAGAGAAAAGTAAAAAAACATTCTGAGCCAGATGTTATTGATAGTAACCAGATATCCATCCGTGGTGTTGGTAAACTAATGACCAGCATAGCTAATTGCTGCCATCCAGTTGATCCAGACCCTGTTATCGGTTTTATTACCCGTGGTCGTGGGGTAACAATTCACCACCAAGAGTGTCCCAATGCGCTCCATCTTATTGAGACTGAACCGGAACGGGTTATTGAGGTTTCATGGGGGGCTGTCGATGCCGGGGAGAGTGAATATAAAATAATCATCAAGGCTTATGACCGATCAGGACTTCTTAGTGATATTACAACCCTGTTTAGAAACGAGGGCGGCAACATAGATTCTATTAACACATCCACAGACAGGGATAACCATACAGCCCATATAACATTGACTGTTGGGCTAAAGTCGAAGGATAGATTCAGTAAAATTCTTGATAAGCTCGCAAGGGTAAGGAACGTCATCTCTGCTGTCAGAGATAATGGGTAAGGCGTTTCTGTATAAATAGTTGCAATAGAGGCAAGACATAAAGTAAACAAAAAAAATAAATAAATTATTTACAACCAATAACTATATGTATTATAGTCCCAATACATTTCAAGGCTGCCTATTATAAAAAAATTGATCAGCATTGAATTTGAGAGATATTCAAGAACTATTTTGTTAGAGGACTTTGTATGAACATGAATAAAATGAGTGATGCCAAGCTTGCTTCAGCTATCAAGAAAATGACAGCTGAGCTTAAAAAAATGACGACTGAAGCTGACCGCAGAAAGAAAGATGGTGCAGCCCAAGCCAAGGCACAAAAAGAGCTGGCGGCACTTGCCAAGAAATATGGTGCAGCCACAATCAAGAAGTTGGCTGCATCCACTAAAGGCAAAGGCAAAGGCAAAGGCAGGCCTGCAGCGAAACGCGCCAAGGTGAAACCTGTTTACCGTAATCCGGATAATTCTGCCGAGACCTGGACTGGTCGTGGCAGATCACCAAAATGGGTGGTTGCTGCAGAGAAGAAATATGGTGGTAGAGATAAACTTAAAATCGCAAACCAGTAAGGTAAGCTACTTTAGAGACAAAAAAAGCCTGTTTTATAACAGGCTTTTTTTGTGTAGAAACTACATGGTAAACTGTCGAGAACATCATAACTAGAAGAATAGAATGAAAAAGATTCTCCGCTTTATTGTACCTGTTTTGATATTGGCAATTGCCGTTGCCGGTTTTATTGCTCTTAAAACATCCAAAGAAGATCGTCCAATCGTCCGCTCTGAAGAGGTAGTCTGGCGTGTTAATACAGTGGAGGCTTCTCTGGCCAATAATCACCCCCGCCTTACACTGTATGGCACAACAGAGGCGGCCACATTTACAGAGATAAAATCAACGCTTAATGCCGGGGTAGTAGACGTCTTGTCTCATGATGGCGACAATCCTGAAAAAGGTGGCCTATTGATCGAGCTGGACTCAAGGGAAAGTACTCTTTTGGTATCACAGCGCCAAGCTGAAATTCGTGAGACTGACGAGAAGATCAGACTTGAGGAGATTGGTTATCAAGCTGATCTGGATACATTAAAGAGGGAGCAGCAGCTGCTCCAGTTAAAGAGAGATGAGCTTGAGCGGATCATGCAGCTCAAAGGTAACAGCATGGTATCTCAATCTGCTATAGACCAGGCTCGACAGCAGATCGAAAACATGCAAATTCAGATAAGGGGCCGCAGACAACAGATTGACCAATTTGAGCCTCAGAAGCGTCGACTGCTGGCTCAGAAGGAGCGTCTGCAAGCTCTATTGGAGCAGAGAGAGCTTGATCTGCAACGCACCAGACTGGTTGCCCCTTATCAGGCTATCGTCCACAAAGTTTCAGTTGCTGTCGGAGGAAGAGTACGCTCTGGGGATACTCTAATTTCGCTATATGACCCACAATCAATCCAGGTTCGTGCACAGATACCAAGAACTGCTATAGAGCAGATAAGAGGCGGTCTTGATCGTGGAGAGAAGATTCATATGAACGGCACCGTAGACAACAGCCCCATCAAGGCAGTTTTAACCAGACTGATTGCGGACAGGGTAGATGCTGTTGGTGGAGTTGAAGGGGTATTTGAAATTATTGAGTCAGAAATTCACCCTCTACCTGGTCGTGCGCTGGAGCTATCGGTAACACTTCCTGCTGTTACTGACACTATTGTTATCCCGTATGAGGCACTTTATGAAAACAGTAGAATATATCGTATTGATGCGGACGGAAGACTGGAACCGATCAAGGTTAATAATCTGGGATGGGGATCCCCATTGGATGTAACAGGTAACGAGTCAACAATTGTGGTTAGTGGCGCCAATCTGAGAATGGGTGACAGGATTGTAACTACCCATCTTCCAGAGGCAATGAAGGGAATCAAGGTTCGATATGAATAACGATCTCATTGGTCGTTTTGCTCGCCACAAGGTTGCGGCAAATCTTCTCATGTTGATCATGATACTGGCTGGAATATGGGGAGTTACCCATATGAACCGACAGTTCTTTCCAAGTTTTTCTGTAGAGATTGTTAAGGTCCGCGTCTCCTGGCCAGGTGCATCTACAGAGGATGTTGCCGCCTCAATAACCACACCGCTTGAACAGGAGCTGCGACAGGTTGATGGGGTTAATCTGATGACCTCCACCAGTGCAGAGGGGGTCTCCTCAATATCTCTGGAATTTGATGATACCAGTGATATGCAGTGGGCCACAGAACGGGTAAAAGAGTCTGTTAATAGTGTCCGTTCTCTTCCGGTTGATGCTGAGACCCCAAAAATATACAGAAAAGTTCGTCATGACCCTATTGCCAGGGTAGTAATCTCCTCAACCGAAGGAGTTGATGAAATTCGCTCACTTATTCGTGAGTACGAAAGAGAGTTATTGCGCAGAGGAATTGCGAAAATATACATAAATGGCCTTCCGGATACGGAGATTGCCATACAGATCCCAATGGATATTGCTGTAGATCTTGGAGCCTCCCATGAGCAAATTGGAGAGCAGATCAGACAGATGAGCAGAAATGATCCGGCTGGTCAGGTTGGGGAAGATGACAACAGCAGACAACTTAGAACTCCGGGGCAGCTGCGCGGTGAACAGCAATTTTCATCACTTGTATTCCAGAAAGGGGCAGATGGAAGACAGGTCTCACTCGGCTCAATTGCCGACATAACTCATAGAGAACAGAGAAACGAGACCAGTACTTTTTTCCACGGGGTACCTGCCATAGAGATGAGATTAATGCGTGCAGAGCATGCAGACTCTCTGGAGTCGGCAGAGATCATGATTGCATGGATGGATGAGCTGGCTACCACAACTTTGCCCCCTGGAGTGGAGGTTCACCGCTTTGATGAGAGCTGGAGCATGATTAAAGAGCGGTTGACGCTCTTAATCCATAACGGAGCTGGTGGCCTCATACTGGTTATAGGAATCCTCTTTCTCTTCCTGAATGGACGAGTTGCATTCTGGGTTGCCGTTGGAATCCCCACATCATTTCTGGCGACCCTGGCAATACTCTACGCTATCGGCGGCTCAATCAATATGGTTAGCCTTTTTGCCCTGATTATGGCTCTGGGAATAATAGTTGATGATGCAATTGTGGTAGGCGAGGATGCACTTGCCCATTACCAGAGAGGCGAAGGGGCAGTTCATGCAGCTGAAGGCGGTGCCAGGCGCATGTTCTATCCAGTGCTCTCTTCCTCACTCACCACCATTGCAGCATTTCTACCTCTTCTGTTGATTGGGGGGCAGATGGGCAAGATACTTATAGATATCCCAATTATTATTGTATGTGTACTGATAGCGTCACTGATTGAGTGTTTTATGGTGTTACCGGGCCACCTTCAACATACATTTTCCAGGGCTCACCATCACAAAACCAGCAAGATCCGCAAGAGGATTGATAACACCTTCAACTCCTTTAGAGAGAACCGTTTTCAACCACTGGTTCGCTGGGCACTTTACCATCGTGGCATTGTAATAAGTTCAACTATTGCTCTACTTATACTGACTCTGGGGCTGGTTGCCGGAGGACGCCTCTCCTTCAGTTTTTTCCCATCTCCCGAAGGGAACCTCTTTTACGCCAATGTGGATTTTGTCTCTGGAACTCCAAAAAGCACGGTTGATGAATATATGAAGAAGCTGGAGCACTCTCTATATCAGACAGAGTCAGAGTTGGGCGGGGATCTTATAGCAGCAGTTGAGTCACGCAGAGGAGTGTCTGGTTCCAGAGGGGCAGGAACCAGAAGGGTCGGGGACCAATTCGGTTCAATGATTATAGAGTTGATTCCTGCAGAAAATAGAACCCTGAGGGTGCGGGAATTCATCTCTCAATGGAAAAAAATGACCCCAGAGGCCGCTGGTCTCGAGACCCTTACCATAGAGAAACGCAAACATGGGCCAGCTGGAAAAGATGTAGAGATTCGTCTAACCGGACGTGGGGAAAATATGGACCAGATCAAATCTGCCTCCAATGAAATAATGGATGTATTACGCTCAACAGAAGGGGTTCTATCGGTTGAGGACGATATGCCTTATGGCAAGGAGCAGATGATCTTCTCACTCAGTGCAGAGGGGCAGCAACGAGGGATCTCCCTGCAGGAGATAAGTAGTCAGCTGCATGCCGCATTTGATGGAAAACGGATACAGATATATAACGAGGGAGATGAAGAGCTCGAGGTGAGGGTGTTGTTGCCAGATGAGGAGCGCAGAAGAATCTCTTCTCTCCATAGTTTCATGTTCATGGCGGCTGGTGGTGAGGCGATACCTCTGGTTAATCTGGTTGAATTTCAGCCGCGTCGAGGCTTTGAGGTAATTCGTCACAGTGATGGAGTGATGGCTGTAAACGTTATGGCAGACGTTGATACAGACAATCAGAATGTATCAGACCTTATAAAGCAGTTAGAGGAGACAGTATTGCCAGAAATTACCCAGAAATATCCGGTGCAATATAGTTTTGAGGGCAAAAATGCAGATGAGCGGGAGACTATGGGAGATATGGTTCAGGGCGGGGCTCTGGCGCTATTATTGATCTATATCGTTCTGGCGTGGGTGTTCTCCTCCTACGGCTGGCCTCTGGTAGTGATGGCCGCCATCCCGTTTGGAGTGATTGGCTCCTTCCTTGGGCACTGGATTATGGGGATGGATATCACGCTACTCTCGCTGTTTGGTCTATTTGCGCTCTCTGGTATCGTGGTAAATGATTCAATTATTCTCCTTACATTCTTCCGCAAACTACGCGCTCAGGGAATAGAGGTTAGAGAGGCTATTGTTCAAGCAGCAGGAGCACGCCTCAGGGCTGTATTACTCACCTCACTCACTACAATTGCTGGACTGTTACCGCTCCTGTTTGAGCGTTCCTTGCAGGCACAATACCTGATCCCCATGGCGATATCGATATCATTCGGATTGGCCGTCTCTACATTCCTGGTTCTGCTTTTTGTCCCTGCACTGTTGTCCATACATGAATCAATTTCTCCCATGAAAGAGGCTCCTAGCTTCAACGATGGAGGAGCTTGAGTTGAATTTGTGGTAGAATTCAGCTCCTTTTTTGGCATCGGATGGATCAAATGGAGCAGATTCTAGAAATTCGTGAAGGATGTAACACCCCGGAGCAGCTTGTAAAGAGCCTCCCTTTTTCACGATTCCTCAAAACTTACAAAAACGAATTTATTGACAACCTCGACCACAGGGATGAGCGTCAACACAACGAAGCAACACACAAGATCGATTTCATCAAGGGTGTTTGTGCCCGCGATATTCTGCAGGTTCTCGACCAGGAAGAGATTGCCGAGAATGATATGGAGCGTTCCCGTAACCTGGTTCGTTTCATCGATGGAGCATTCCACCATTTTCGTTCCAGCAGTTATTCGCGCCTGGTCAGATTGCAGAATGATGTCATCTCTACAGGACTCGAAACCCCTGATTCCGTCAAGGACAAGGTGACAGAGAAAGCAACCACTCTCTCTGATTTGATATTGCAGACCAGAAGACGTCTGCTTCGCAAAGTTGGTATGGAACATGGTGTTCGCAGAAGTCATGGTCTTGATGCTTCACCAAATGTCACTGCGGGAGAGATCTCCGGACACTACTTCAATCTGCCTGCAGATTATGTGCCGCTATCACATGTGCCCCTTACCATTGCTGCAGATATTCGTACTGGTGTAGATTATTCTACGCCATCAAACAAGCGCGCAGAGCCATTCTATGAGCTGGATCATAATCCTCTCAAAATGGATCAGTTCAATCCTGACGATTGGGTATCAGTTCCTCTCCAGGTTGGAGCATGGTTGATAGTTGCTTATCTGCATAAGTCACGTGGCAGTGTTGAGATGGAGCCTGGGCTCCTCAATCTGTTTCCATTTGCCAGTATTAGTGATATCAAGGAAAATCGCCGTCCAGATGGGGTCTTTATCTTTGGTGACCCCAATGCCGAGCCGAATGATCTTGGATATTTTTGGGATGAAGAGAACCAGATACTGGTTGGGCTTGTTCCGAATCGTGATGAGCTTAAATATTTTGGTTACTGCAAAAAGCCGATATTGACTCTGCATAATGTGCTTGCCATCCAAAAGGGAGAGCTTCCACTACATTGTGGTTGTACCCGCTATATGGTCCATTTTGACGAAGAGAATCAGCCCTATATTGGTGAGATGCTTATCAAGGCTGATGATATGGGCCGTATCTCTCTGCAGAAAGGGGATGACAATCAAACCAGGCCAATATTCTTTGGCACAGAAACCGGGGCATTTGCATGTCTGGACGGTTTTAGCGAGCAGGCAAAACTACTGATGATTGGTAGAGAGGTTGGGTACAACAAGGATACTGGATCAAATGCCAGACAAATTGTTCCTGTCACTGAGGATATTGAGGTGATGAATGGCGATCCACTGGATATGCTGCTCTACATGAATAACTTTGATTTGATAGAGAAGGGGGTATCTACCATTGATGCAAACATGTCTGTCACCGATGCAATTGACCACTTCCGTCTTGGTGAACGCGTCGCTGCCGGAAGCACCCATACTCATCGTGGATCAAAAGAGAGTAGCTACTGGGCCAACCCTTTCCCTCTTTTACGTGACGAGAACGATACTCCTCTCCATCCTGATCTATATGAACAGTACCTTAGTAATGAGGCACATTTCATCTCTGCTGCCAAAGAGCTGGTTGATAAAAAGGAGCTACATCTTGGTGTTGCCTTTAGTCAGTTGATGGCTGGTGTATATAGCGAGAATAGTGATGATGATCTGCAGCGTTGTGGCTACCACGATCGTGACGAGGTGGAGCAGCTGGCTCCAACCCGCCTGGCTGAGGATCTGATCGACCATATCAAGGAGCTAGCTGTTGAGAAGCGTGAACGCTCCGGCGGAAGCCTTGACGAGGTCAGTATAACGGTCGCTCTGGTAGGAGATAGCAGGACAGGAAAGTCAGAGACTGCGGAGAAGATGGAAGGGATTCTTGGGCTACAACTAATCTAAGAGTTGGGGTTGTATTCTCTTCGCAACATAATCTATAGAGGGCTACTGCTGCTTTTCAGTAGCCCTCTCTCTTTCGCCTCCGTACCGATACCTGCGGAGCAGATATCACCACTGGCCGACTCACCATCGCCATATCTGCAGATGCATGCAGATGATCCGGTTGGGTGGAGAACATGGGAGAGGGGAACCCTCCGTCATGCAGATGAGAACAGCAAACTGATTTTTCTCTCCAGTGGATATTTCTCTTGCCACTGGTGTCATGTGATGCAGCGAGAGAGTTTCAAGAACCATAAAATCTCCAGAATCCTTAACCGCTCATTTGTCTCGGTCAAAATTGATCGCGAACTTAGCCCTGTGGTTGATCGAGACCTGATCGATTTTGTCCGGAAAACAACCGGCAGTGCAGGATGGCCTCTTCAGGTCATCCTTCTTCCTGATGGAACCCCTCTACTTGGGTTTGTCTACCTCCCTCCTGACCGTCTTGAACAGCTGCTATTGCGTCTTGAAAAGAGGTGGCATAACAATCCTGGAGAGTTAAGGGCGTTAGCAAAAAGCGTTATTAAAGATCTCAATAAATACAATGTACTATCAAGTTATTCTAATGTAAATAGTAATGGTATGGAGGCGTCAGCCGAGATGCTTCTTGATGATGCTGACATGCTCTCTGGAGGGTTTGGTGGGGAGAGCAAGTTCCCAGAGACGCCACATCTTATGGAAGAGCTATCTCTATACATAAAATCGGACAACAGTCTGCTAAAAGAACATCTGATAGTTACCCTGGACAGTATGGCAACACTCGGGCTCCGTGATGCAGTTGGGGGAGGATTCTTTCGCTACACAATTGATCCTGACTGGAACATTCCCCATTTCGAGAAGATGCTCTATGACAATGCACAGCTGGCACAACTATATCTGCGTGCCGGAAAAATATTTCATAGGGCAGACTACCTGGCTGTGGGGCTAGAGACTATCGATTTTATGGTAAAACAGATGCGAAACAGTGATGGCATATTCATCTCCAGTCTATCCGCCGTTGATGGCAATGGCCAAGAGGGTGGTTACTATCTCTGGGACAGAGATGAGCTGGAGCAACTTCTGGATGATGGTGAGAAATCTCTGTTTGATACCATGTGGTACCCACATAGCACCATGCTTGACGGGGATGTTCATCTCTTTATGCCAGATACCAACAAAGCCACCAGGCGAGAGTTGGAGGATATTCTGAGCATTAGAAAAAAACTGCAGAGGGCCCGTCTTGAACGCACTCTGCCGAGAGACCACAAGGTGCTATCTGGATGGAATGGACTGCTACTCTCAGCTCTTTCCGAGTTGCTGCGAAACGGTGAAATAGCAGATGCTGAGTACCGGGAGATTGGGGATCAACTGGCAGACACTCTAAGCACCAACTACTGGAGTGGAGATGACAAGAAATTATTACGGCTCAGAGGCGAAAATAGTTCTGTAGTGGCGTCTTTGGATGATTATGCCTACGTTGCCGATGGTCTATTCAGGTGGGGTGAGGCCACTGATCAAAACAGATTTAAACTGCTTGCTGGCAAAATTGTACGGGCCGCAAAGGGGCGGCTCTACAGGGGTGGGAAGTGGCACGCTACTAATGTACGTCTCCTTAATTATAGTAGCGAAATCGTTACCGGCACGGCTGGAGAGGCACTTCCATCCCCGGTGACTGTGCTTAACAGGATAGAGAGGCTACTACCTTAACTACTGCACTGGTTAACTGCTCCAGCTCATCATCACTGATAATAAATGGCGGCATCAGATATATAAGTCGTCCGAATGGTCGTACCCATACCCCGTGCTCAACAAACATTGGCTCTATTGTTGCGAGATCAACAGGGTGTACCATCTCTACTACCCCAATAGCCCCCAACACGCGCAGATCCCTGACTGAATCAAACTCTCTACAGGGGGCCAACCCTCTGCTTAATCCATCCTCTATACCATGAACACGTTGCCTCCATGGTGATGACAACAGGAGATCAATACTTGCATTGGCCGCACTGCAGGCTAGAGGATTCCCCATAAAGGTTGGGCCATGCATTAGAGCCCCATCGCCATATGATGATATTGTCTCTGCAACTGTGGTGGTGGTAACTGTTGCAGCCAATGTCACTGCTCCACCAGTAAGAGCTTTGCCAACACAGAGTATATCTGGAGAAATATTGGCATGGTTACAGCCGAAGAGCTCTCCGGTTCTTCCGAAACCTGTGGCTACCTCATCTGCAATCAACAAAACATTGTATCTATCACAAAGCTTCCGCGCCTCCTGCAGAAAATTGGGGTGGTAAAAATAGATTCCGCCAGCACCCTGTACGACCGGTTCCAGCACCAGAGCAGCAATGCCGTCATGGCTCTTATCCAGAAGCTGCTGTAGTGGTTCCATGGTGGATGGATCCCACTGCTGGCCAAATTTGCAAGCAGGCCTTGGAATAAAAAAATGGTGCGCAAGATGATCGTTAAACAGTACATGCATACCATTTTCAGGATCAGCCAGCGCCATGGTTGCAAATGTGTCGCCGTGATAACCACCACGTAGCACAGCCATCTTGCTTTTTTCAGGTTTGCCATCAGCAATCCAGTACTGAACTGCCATCTTCAATGCAACCTCTACCGCGATTGAGCCGGAGTCAGATAAAAAAACATGGTTAAGAGAGGAGGGGGTAATATCCAACAGTCGTTCTGCAACTCCAACTGCAGGTCTGTGGGTTAGCCCTCCAAACATTACGTGGGAAAACTCTCCAATCTGCTGCTCCATGGCAGCATTAATCTCCGGCACATTGTATCCATGAATTGCCGACCACCATGATGACATTCCATCAATCAGTCTTGTGCCATCCTCCAGAGTCAAGACTGCTCCTCTGGCAGAGCGCACAGGATAGACTGCCAATGGATCTGTCATGGATGTATAGGGGTGCCAGAGATGTTTCCTGTCAATCCTCAGGAGATCGTCAACAAAATTTGCCATCTGCATATGATACCGTACCTGTTGATGCAGGCTTGTGATTCATCGCTGGTAGGGATACTCTAGAAGCCTGTCTGATTCAGGTCACCGTAGCGAGAGAAAACTGGTTTGAGAGAGATTTTTTCACCGTTTAAGGAGAATAGTGGGTACTATTTAACGAAGAGGGTGGAAAAATAAAAATTAAGTTCTACAGCCCCCTAAAACAAGTTTATAAAAGAATAAAAACAAGAGAATTACTATGTCCGGATCTCTGCTTGACCATCTTGCAAAACAGACCCAAGAACTACATGAAGAGGGGCTCTATAAAAGTGAGAGGGTGGTCACCTCACCACAACAGGCCGTTATAAAAATTGAAGATGGCAAGGAGGTAATTAACCTCTGCGCCAACAACTACCTGGGGTTGGCCAACCATCACACCCTGATAGAGAGTGCTCAACAGGCACTTGAAGATAAGGGTTACGGTATGGCCTCTGTCCGTTTTATCGTTGGCACCCAGAAAGTTCACAAGCAGCTGGAGCAGCGTATCAGTGAGTTTTTGGAGACAGACGATACGATTCTCTACTCCTCATGTTTTGATGCCAATACAGGGTTGTTTGAGACTATTCTTGGTGCTGAGGATGCAATCATCAGTGATCAACTTAACCATGCCAGCATTATTGATGGGGTCCGCCTCTGTAAGGCTAAACGTCTTCGCTACCTGAATAGTGACATGGATGATCTTGAGGAGAAGCTAAAGGAGGCGCAATCTTCACGCTACCGCCTAATTGCTACCGATGGCGTCTTCTCCATGGATGGCTCAATAGCCAAACTTGAAAAGATATGTGATCTTGCCGACAAATATAATGCCTTGGTTATGGTTGATGACTCCCATGCAGTTGGATTTGTAGGTGACCATGGCAAAGGGACCCCCGAGCTGTGTGGTGTTATGGGAAGAGTGGATATTATTACCGGCACCCTGGGCAAGGCAATGGGTGGGGCTTCCGGAGGTTACACCTCGGGTCGAAAAGAGATTATAGAGTGGCTTCGACAACGTTCTCGCCCATACCTCTTCTCCAATACTCTGGCACCGGTTATCGCCGCAACCTCACTGAAGGTGTTGGATCTTCTGGAGTCTGGTAACTCACTGCGTGAACAGCTAATTGAAAATAGTCGTCACTTCCGTAAAGGGATGGAGCAGGCAGGATTTAGCCTGGTCCCGGGCAGGCATCCAATTATTCCGGTAATGATAGGAGATGCAAAACTTGCTGGTCAGATGGCTGACCTGTTGCTTGATGAGGGGGTTTATGTGGTTGGCTTCTCCTTCCCTGTGGTTCCACATGGGCAGGCTCGTATCAGAACCCAGATGACCGCAGCTCACACTACAGAACAGTTGGACAGGGCAATTGATGCCTTCACCAGGGTGGGGCGCAAATTGGGAGTTATCCAGTGAAGGCATTAGTCAAGAGCCATGCCAGGCAGGGCATCTGGATGGAGGAGGTTGCTGAGCCAGAAATTGGCCCTAATGATGCCTTGGTGAGGATCACAAAGAGCGCTATCTGTGGGACCGACATTCATATCTACAACTGGGATGAGTGGGCGCAAAAAACCATTCCTGTGCCGATGACCGTGGGCCACGAGTTTGCCGGTGTTATTGAGGCAACTGGCAGCGAAGTCAGGGGGTTTAAACCAGGAGACAGGGTCTCTGGTGAGGGGCATATAACCTGTGGAAAATGTCGCCAGTGCCTTACTGGAAGACGTCACCTCTGTCCAAATACCAGGGGTATTGGGGTGAATCGTGAGGGGGCATTTGCAGAGCTACTGTCAATACCTGCCGAGAACCTTTTCCCTCTCTCAGATGCCGTATCTGATGAAATTGCATCCATCCTTGACCCGCTGGGAAATGCGGTCCATACCGCACTCTCATTTCCTGTTGTTGGTGAGGATGTGCTGGTTACCGGTGCCGGACCTATCGGCATTATGGGAGCGGCAATCTGCCTCCATGCAGGGGCACGCAATGTTGTCCTGACCGACATTAATCCATACCGGCTTGGACTGGCTGCAGAGGTTGATCCTGATATACGTACTGTGAATATTGAGGATGAATCTATTGATGATGTGATGAGCTCACTCAATATAAATAATGGTTTTGGTGTTGGTCTGGAGATGTCTGGCAGCCCCAATGCCTTCTCCTCGATGCTGAAGACCCTGGCTCATGGTGGCAAGATGGCGCTACTCGGTATCCCGCCATCCAATACCTGTATTGACTGGAATCTTGTGATCTTCAAAATGATTACGATAAAGGGGATATATGGGCGTGAGATTTTCGACACCTGGTATCAAATGACAGCAATGCTTGAGAGTGGACTTAATGTTCAACCACTGATTACCCATCGCTTTCCGATAGATGATTACCAGAAGGGGTTTGATGTGATGCGTTCAGGAGAGTCCGGCAAGGTTATCCTGGAATGGTAAACATAACCAATAACAGAGCTGACCGAATTAATGCCACTATCTCACCAGATGGCACTCTGGGGGTGCTATCTCAACATGAGGTACAAAATATACTGGATAGCAGCATGGAGAGGGGCGAGCTTCATGAGCTTTTCCGTCGTTGTGCACTTGCAGTCCTGAATACCGGAACCGATATTGATGACTCCAGACGGGTGCTGGAACAGTATCATGATTTCGACATCTTCCCCAGAAAGCAAGATTGGGGAATTCAGTTTGAGTTAGTCAATGCACCAACCAGGGCATTTGTTGACGGGGGGCTGATTAATGGTATTCGTGAACATCTATTCTCGGTTGCCCGTGACATATATTCTGCAAATGAAACTCGCCTCTCCAACTACTTTGACCAGAGCAATAATGAGAGTAGCGGAATAAGCAATGCAGTCTTTCATATCCTGCGTCGTGCCACAGTCTTCAACCGTCTTGACCTGTCTGGTCTTGCGGTGTGCTGGGGCGGGCACTCAATCAATGAAGAGGAGTACTCATATACCAAAGAGGTAGGGTACCAGATGGGTCTGCGTGATCTTAATATCTGCACTGGATGTGGTGGCGGCGCCATGAAAGGACCAATGAAAGGGGCAACTTTTGGACATGCCAAACAGAGAAACAGGGATGGTCGCTATATTGGGCTAACCGAGCCCGGCATTATTGCTGCAGAGCCTCCAAATCCGATTGTTAGTAACCTGGTAGTACTACCGGATATTGAGAAGAGGCTGGAAGCATTTGTCAGAATAGGACATGTTTTTGTCCTCTTTCCTGGTGGTCCAGGTAGTGCAGAGGAGCTTCTGTATCTACTGGGAATACTTCTTCATCCGGACAATAAAAATATTCCGTTCCCATTAATAATGACAGGGCCGGCATCGAGCCATGACTATTTTGAACGAATTAATAATTTTATCGGCAAGAGCCTGGGGTATGAGGCACAACAGCGCTTCAAGATTATCTTGAATGATCCAGAGACAGTTGCTCGTGAGGTTCATCAGGAGGTGAATCATGTTATTGCTCATCGCAAGGAGTCAGGTGACGCATACTTCTTTAATTGGCAGTTGCATATAGACCCAATCTTTCAGAAACCGTTTCATCCCACCCATGAATCAATGGCAGAACTTGATCTCCATAAGGATCAGGACCCACATCTGTTGGCCGCCAATTTACGCCGCGCCTTCTCGGGGATAGTTGCTGGTAATGTTAGAGAACAGGGAATTCGTGAAGTGGAGGAGAAGGGGCCTTATCAGTTAAGTGGTGACCCGGAGATTATTGACCCTCTGGATCTGATTCTGAAAGACTTTGTGGAACAATTCCGCATGCGTCTGCCGAATAATTCATACACTCCATGTTACGAGATTATTCGATAGATACCCAGTTACATTATGGTCTCCACTAATTACAATCGCCATTGATGCGCTTGTAGCAAACCCTCTTCACTGCTACAGTTATACTCGGTAACTATATCTAGGGAGGAGAGCTGTCTGATGAAGTCATTTCTTGCTGACACCATTACGACGCGACGCAAGCATCTGGTTGAGTACTTGTCACCCATAATGAAAAGGGTTGCGATCCAGTGCTCATCTGTATGGGATCATAAAAAAAAGATAAACCGCATGCTGGACAAGAAGCTTCAGCCATGGGCAGATCTCTCATTCTGTACTCGTCTCTATACAATAACCACTGATGCAAAGCTGCATAGTAATATCATGACCAGTGATGATGCAGCTGACGCCAAAGATGTAAGGCACGAATTCCTCCTCTCATCTCTGCTGGAAGGGAAGCTTGATCGCATGACTCTGACAGATGTGTATATAAGTCCAATGTTGCACAGAACATGCATTACAGCCATCCATCCCATCACATATAGCGGTGAGATCACAGGATATCTGGTGGGGGATTTTGACCTGAGACATCTTCCTCAGGATGAACATGCAATATTCCCGGGATGTACCTGGCAGCAGCTGAAGGGTGATCCGGCAATTCGACAACAACTTTTCAAACAGCATTTTATTCCCGGCCCCATGGATGAACACGTTGATGATGTGCTCAGTCTGATGGATGAGCTTGTAATAGAGCGTGGAGTGTTTCGGGCGGCAATTCGTTTCCCTAGCTCCAGGGCTACACTATGGCTACTGGAAGATCCCTACGATGAACATACACACGTTCTTCAGGAGATTCTTGATCCCTCAATCTGTCTTGCCTATCCACGCCGCACCTATCCGGATAACGCAAAGATTACCACTGATATGGTTCGTCCCATTCTTGATCGCTTCGCACAATTACGTAGCGCAGACGATACCATCTACCTGCGCACCGGCACCTTCAATATTATAAGCGGCCTGGTAGAGGTCAATTTCTCCTGCGATGGTACCCATCTAATGCCGGCAGAGATGTTTCTGGAGAAGGGGGAGGAGTTCTGGTTTGGTGCCTCAACCAAATAATCAAAACAAGATATCCTGACCCTGATGAGTAAAAAGCCCCGCAACTTTGTCGCCAAACACTCAAAAACCTACAACAAGGCAACGGTGATGGTTGATCGATCCAAAGAGTCTGTTGATGAACGAGAGGAGATTGAGCGCGGACTGGATGAGGCAGAAAAATCAGGACAGCTTGATAAAGAGAAGAAAGATAGGAATTAAGAACAAACAACATGGCTGGCAACCGCTGGCCAGGAAGATACCAAATAGAAGAAGGGGGGCTTATGATGGGTGAGTCATTATTATGACCATCAGACATTATTTAACATAATATACATTATGCGCA
>JACKQG010002287.1_pt1 | contig 25230 bp, 23 predicted proteins | sample 8237621 | NCBI WGS metagenome assembly JACKQG01 (sample SAMN15677084, study PRJNA649215) | marine metagenome | biome: marine; feature: Black Sea; material: saline water; isolation source: suspended particulate matter (SPM) from the Black Sea western gyre | collected 2013-06-09/2013-06-10 | depth... | reverse complement strand
TTCAAGTCACCTGCAGAAATTGGAAAAGCTTTTGAATCCGCTGGAATCACAAAAGATAAGACTGTATATACCTATTGTCACAGTTCTGATAGGTCTGCACATGTTTACATGACATTAAAGCATATTCTTGGATATCCGGATGTTAAGATTTATGAAGGCGCATGGAAGGAATGGGGTACGCTGACCGCGCTACCTGCAAAAGGCCAACACTGGGTAACTGAGTAATACTGATTTGACTAGCTGCGTTGCATGGTACTTCTAGCTATCATGCAAACATTAATCAGAATGATCTGTAGTTAAAAAAGGTTGTCGGACAACTTCATGTTGTTCGACAACCTTTTTTTAATTTCTGGTGTGACTTTAGTACATTGTAAATTTTAAATATTCGGATATAGTCGTTTCAATTTAACATGAGCATCGTCTGTCCGGAATTGCGGGTGTGTTCATAATTCTGTGTCATCTTTTTGATGCCAATTCTTCCGCCCAAGTGAGCGGAAGCAAAAGTCTGTTCCGAGAATGGGCCCACAAATTGCTCGTCGGACCTACCTCCTGTCTCTGCAATAATGTTAATCACTGTAATGAAATCAACACGCTGTAAAAACATTGATGCCTCCTCAGAATTGGATGGCATCATCTTTTGAACAATCGTGTCACAACACTGATATAAAGCCTCAGCATTTTCCCATCATCTCACAGAGTACACCCGTACTTACACCATTCCCCTGCGTATATCTTCTTGAAACGCCGATTCTTATCCTCAAACTCTTTCGCCTGAACCTTCGAAGGACACATATTTCCTGCTGTGGCATGTTTGAATTTTGGCTGTGCAGCCAGATATGACATTCATGGCAGGATTACAATCCCGCCTATCCACAACAACTTGCAACACAAGCGTCTTTACACAATGCCACACCTTAGCATGGCTCGCCACAATAGCGAGGGATGGCGTCCAGATACAGCACAGTTGTGTGTCACTCCCGATCCGGCGAACACGGTATCAATTAAAAATTAACTGTATAATAACAGCTAATTACCAACAAAAGACCAAGCAGGGTGGCAAAAAACTAAAAACTGGCACCGCTTGTGCAATGATAAAGGCAAAGAATATCAAATAAGCAAGGCATCAATAAACCATCACCAAGGAGGACACCATGAAAACTAACATTCAGACTCAGAAAGAGACCAAAACAAACGTTGCTCAGGAAACCTCTAAATTTGCACTGAACATTGGAATCGTTATGGCGGCACTTGTTGGTATCTGGGGACTTGCCTGTCTGATCGGTGGACTTATGAGCGGCGGATTCGGCGGAGCCATTCAGGGGTATGTCAGCGCTGTCACCGGGATGTAACTTTCACAACGCTACCAAAATTGAAACCTACAAAAAAGGAGAAAACCATGACGACGAAATCCACATCAACCGGAAGCAAAGTAATACTTGGAATGGGTGCTATAATATCTCTCTGGGTAGCAGCTGCCTTTACCGGGGCTCTGTACCAGGTAAACTGGTCAGTATCGGAGTTGGCACGTCAGTACATGGTCGCCACAGGTATGATTAAGCCTCTGAACACCATGGTCGATTTCTACACCCACATCAAAGGAATTGAGTACCTGATCTGTGTAGCCTTCTTCGTGGCCTTCCCCGTCTTCTTCAAATACATAAATAAGGAGAAAAAGGGAGTAAAGACAACAGCTTGATTAAATCCGTTCAGGAATTGTTTCTCTGGAGCCGCTTCCACTGCCAAGGTGGGAGCGGCTCTTTTTCCTGCCAAAGCCCAATACCAGACTGCCTTGCCTCTTTTTCCAGCTGTTTCCACTGGTCACAGCGCAGATCATTTCGACAATAGTACACATGTACCCAGGCAAGCCCTGAACGGACCAATTCCTCGTTGATCAGTCGACCATCCTGAGTACGCACCAGGGCCACCATCCGCCCGTATTTATCCCAATCTTTTGCCACCAAACCAACCTTCCGGCCAGACAGGCGCTTTCGTACAAATGTTTTTGCGGCTTTTGCATACGACTGCTGCCACTCAGGAGTGTCAATCCCCCACAGGCGCACCTCAACATTTTTTCCATTGAGGCGAACGACAATGGAATCACCATCAACAATTGAAATGACCTGAGCCATCACAGACTGACTAGCGAAAGATAGCTGTGGCAACGCTACAAAAAGCAACACTGCAACGAGGCACCGAAACAGTTTCATGTGTCAATAATCTCCCATAGACAAACGACTCAAGATAACCCAGGAATACACAAACAAAGTACTTCAAATGAGCCTGGAAGCTCGGCTACGCACTCTGCGGGCAAGAACAGAGCAACAGGGGAGTGAAGAAAATTAATCACATGATTCCTCCTTGCCACTCTCGCAGGAATAACATCATCCTCAACTGAAATTATGCTCAGTTACTATTGTACTAAATACTCTGATTTCACGGGAAATACCAATGACCATGATGAAATGGCTGTAAAAGATATTACATGGAACAAAAAAAGGGCTTCAACTTAATAAAAGTTGAAGCCCTTTATATTCATGGCGGAGCGGACGGGACTCGAACCCGCGACCTCCGGCGTGACAGGCCGGCATTCTAACCAGCTGAACTACCGCTCCAGAATATTTTGTATTGATGGTGGGCGGCACAGGGTTCGAACCTGTGACCCTCGGCTTGTAAGGCCGATGCTCTCCCAGCTGAGCTAGCCGCCCCGTCAATCAGTGTGGTCACCTATTTAACAGGATAACCAAAGCCCGTCAAGCAAAAAACAATCAATGTTGCTGGTTACGTGCGGGGGCTAAAATATTGTCATACAAAGCATTCACAGGTGTATCAAAAAAGAGATTTTCACCCTCCGCAAGAACCAACGCACGCTCCAAGACCTCATCCATATTTGCAACGCAATGTATTTCCAGAGAGCGCTTAACTTTAGTCGGTATGTCTGCCAGGTTACGCTGATTTTCTATCGGTATCAAGACCTTGTCAATATTACCACGTTTTGCGGCCAGGAGTTTTTCAGTCAGACCACCAATTGGCAGGACACGTCCGCGCAGGGTAATCTCACCAGTCATAGCCAGATCATGATAAACAGGACGACCGAGAAGAGCCGAGGCAAGCGCTGTAGCAATGGTAATGCCGGCTGATGGTCCATCCTTGGGGATTGCTCCTTCAGGTACATGAATATGAATATCAAGCTTCTGATAAAAGTCTGACTGGAGCCCAAGGCGGACGGCGCGAGAGCGGATATAACTGAGTGCGGCCTGAGCAGACTCCTGCATGACATCTCCAAGCTTACCGGTACAGATCATTTTGCCATTACCAGGCATCAAAGTAACCTCAATCTGCAGCAGCTCACCTCCCACCTCAGTCCAGGCAAGACCAGTACACAAACCAACCTGATCATGCTCTTCGGCCAAGCCGTATCGATACCTCGGCACACCAAGATACTTGGCAACCGACTGGGCACTCACACGATATTTGGCGGCTTTCCGACCCTTTTTCAAACGATCTCGAGCGACTTTCCGGCATATGGCAGCCAGAGCCCGCTCCAAATTCCTGACTCCAGCCTCCCTGGTATAACGACGAACAATCTCAAAGACCGAACCAGCAGTCATCTGAATATGCCCGGGCTTGAAGCCATTGGCCTTAAGTTGTTTGGGTATCAGATACCCCTCGGCAATTTTTTGCTTTTCCTCTTCAGTATACCCACGGATCTCAATGATCTCCATCCGGTCTTGCAGGGGCAAAGGAATGCCGTGTAGATTGTTGGCTGTTGTAATGAAAAAGACCTCAGACAAGTCATAATCAAGATCCAGGTAATGATCGTTAAAAGCATTGTTCTGCTCCGGATCCAGAACCTCGAGCAAGGCCGATGAGGGATCACCACGAAAATCTGTGCTCATCTTGTCAACTTCATCAAGACAAAACACAGGATTAATAACATCAGCCTTCTGCATTGACTGAATAATTTTCCCCGGCAAAGCCCCGATGTACGTTCGACGATGACCGCGAATTTCTGCCTCATCACGCACACCACCTAACGAAAGGCGGACGAATTTACGATTCATGGCACGGGCAATGGAACGACATATGGAAGTCTTCCCCACACCTGGAGGCCCCACCAGACAGATAATTGGCCCTTTGAGCTTCTTCACCTGGTGTTGAACAGCCAGATATTCGAGTATACGCTCTTTGGTCTTTTTAAGACCATAGTGATCCTGATCGAGAATTATTTCTGCCTTATTAATATCAATCCCAGCCCGACTCTTCTTGGACCAGGGCAGACTGAGAATTGTATCAATATAGTTTCGTACCACTGCGGATTCAGCTGACATAGGCGGCATATTTCGCAGTTTCTTAAGTTCTTTCTCCGCTTTTTTGAAAACCAGAGCCGGCAGCTTCTTTTTATTGATCGCTTCGGTCAGTTCTGCAACTTCATCCTGATCTTCTGCATGACCGGTGATTTCTGTTTGAATCACACGAGCTTTTTCACCGAGAAAATAATTACGCTGGGTCTTAGCCATGCGCTTTTTCACTTTCTCATTGATTTTTTTTTCAAGCTCGGCCAGCTCGATCTCTCGCGAAATCAATTCCATGACCAGTTCGATCCTTGGGATCAGATCTACACGATCCAGAATCTGCTGCTTTTCGTTACTTTGGATTGGGAGATGTGAGCTGATGACATCAACAAGCTGAGCGACATCTTTTATGTCGCTCACTGAGCTGACGACCTCTTTTGAAATTTTACGGTTGCTCTCGGCTAATTCCTGGAAAATCTTACGCAGCTCACGTTCATAGGCTGTCAGCTTTGGACTGTCAACATCACCACCTTCCACCAGCTGTATATCAACGAGCATAAAAGGATCATCAAGAATAAAAGAGGACACTCTTGCCCGCTGCTTTCCCTCAACCAAGGCCTTTATGGTACCATCCGGCAAGCGCAGAAGTTGCATAACCGCGGCCACCGTACCAATCTCGTGGATTTGATCACGGTCAGGATCGTCAACCTTGGAATCTTTCTGCGTGACCAGTAGGATTTCAGTTCGATTCTCCATGGCCTCCTCAAGGGCCTGAATCGATTTCTTTCGCCCAACAACCAACGGAGCAACCATGTGCGGAAAAACCACAATGTCACGTAAAGGCATGAGCGGGTAAGCAGTGCTTTCTGTTTCTTGCATAGAAGTCCTGGTACTGATTTTATTCTCATTGACAGGCGAGTCATCCCATGACAACTCGCCCCGTCTTCAGATATCTTTCAAGCCACCTTCAGTTCACCTGAAGAACTCTTTCAGGCACTCTTCTTCAGAGCATCATCCGATCCATTCCCATAGAGGATAACCGGATATTCACCATCATTGATCACCTGTTCGTTGATCACACATTCCTGAACATTTTCACGTGACGGCAGCTCATACATCACATCTAGCATGGCCGCCTCCATCACGGATCTCAACCCACGAGCTCCGGATTTACGTGCAAGGGCTTTTTGAGCGATCGCTGCGAGAGCCCCCTCTGTGAAACTTAGAAGAATGTCTTCAAACTCAAAAAGGCGTTGGTACTGTTTAGTCAGTGCATTTTTAGGTTCGCGCAGAATACGGACCAGATCTTCTTCAACCAACTCTTCCATGGTGGCAATAACAGGCAGACGACCAACAAGCTCAGGGATCAAGCCAAAACGCAACAGGTCTTCTGGTTGCACTGCGGCAAGGACCTCACCAAGCTTCCGCTGATCATCCCCCACAACCTTGGCCCCAAAACCTATTGATTTAGTGCCAGTACGGCGCTTAACCACTTTTTCCAGACCGACAAAAGCTCCACCACAGATGAAGAGGATATTTGTCGTATCGATCTTCACCATCTCCTGTTGCGGGTGCTTACGACCGCCCTTAGGAGGTACAGATGCCACAGTACCCTCGATGATCTTCAGAAGAGCCTGCTGAACCCCCTCACCGGAAACATCGCGAGTCAGCGATGCACTGTCGGATTTCCGGGCAATCTTATCGATTTCATCTATATAAATAATACCACGTTGAGCACGCTCGACGTCCTGATCGGCAGCCTGAAGCAGATGGACAAGTATATTTTCGACGTCCTCGCCCACATACCCAGCCTCGGTGAGAGTCGTTGCGTCTGCCATACAAAAAGGGACATTTAATATCTTGGCCAGTGTCTGCGCAATCAAGGTCTTGCCGCTCCCCGTTGGACCAAGAAGTATGATGTTGGATTTCTGAAGCTCAACATGTTCATCATCAATTGGGGCATCGATCCGTTTGTAATGATTATGAACGGCCACACTGAGGACCTTTTTGGCATACTCCTGACCAATGACATAATCATTCAGATAGTCATGAATCTGCATGGGTTTAAGCTGAGCCTTAATGCCCATATCCTCGCCGGCGACCAGATCTGTGTCCTGATCATCACGAACGATCTCATTACAAAGCTCAATGCACTCATCACAAATATAGACTTCGGGACCGGCAATCAATTTAGAGACCTCAGTCTGCTCCTTTCCGCAAAAGGAACAGTTACAGCGTGGTTCTCGGGTGTCTTTTTCTGCCATAATATTAATCCTCAGCCAAATCTGAACGTTTGGCCAACACTTCATCAATGATCCCGTACTTTTTGGCCTCAGTCGAACTCATAAAATTATCACGATCAGTATCTTTTTGAACCTTGCGAACAGTATGACCAGTATGACGGGACAGAATACGATTAAGATCTTCCCGCATCCGAAGAATCTCACGGGCATGAATATCAATTTCAGTAGCCTGTCCCTGGTATCCGCCCATGGGTTGATGAATCATGATCCGTGAATTTGGCAATGCATAGCGTTTACCTTCTGTGCCCGCAGCCAACAATAAAGCACCCATGGACGCCGCCTGCCCCATGCACAGTGTGGCTATGTCACATTTGATATACTGCATGGTGTCGTAAATGGCCATGCCAGCTGTAACGCTCCCACCGGGTGAATTGATGTAAAAAGTAATATCTTTGTCCGGATCTTCGGCCTCAAGAAAAAGAAGCTGAGCCACAACAGAACTGGCGACCTCGTCCGAGACAGTTGCTCCAAGGAAAATAATACGCTCACGCAACAGACGCGAATAAATATCAAAAGCCCGCTCACCGCGAGGACTCTGCTCTACAACCATGGGTACCAGATTCATCCTGTCCTTTCCTCCAGACAACTCGGCTGCAGGGGCACGAGGCCGGCTGCAGCCGTTTTTATAATTCACTATAGACTTGCCAAGGAGAGGTCAAAACCTTCCTCAACTTTAATAACGGCGCTGGTGTTTTAACCTTCAGCCGATTCAGATGCGGCCGGCATCGGATCCGCAGGAGCGTCAACCACTTTCACTTCACTGCGCAGAAAAGCAAGAATCTTTTCGTTCAGCAGTTCATTCATGAACGGCAGCAGATCATCGCGGTTCTGGAAGTACTGCTTGACCTGATCCACAGGCATATTGTACTGACTACCGATTCGGGCAAAACCCCGCTCGAGATCCTCATCCTTAACTTTGATGTCCTCAACCTCAGCAATACGCTTCAGAACAAAATCACCCCGGACTCGCTTTTCAGCAGTTTCCTGATGCTGCTCGGCCAATTGTTCACGGTTCATGCCAGCGGCCTCAAGATCCATACCGCTCTGCTCAAGCTGCTGCTCAATATTCTTGACCATCTGCTCCACTTCAAAACGAACCAGACGGACCGGCACCGGGAAATCATGATTTTCAAGAAGCTTGTGCATGATACGGTCGGAATAATCACCCTCGGCCTTCTCTTCCTTCTCCTTCATATTTTTGGCACAAAGAGCGTCCTTCAAGGCATCCAGAGTCTCATACTCACTGCCCACGTCCTTGGCAAATTCATCGTCCATCTCGGGTAATACTCGTTCCTTGATGTCTTTGATCTTGACACGAAACTCAACATTTTTTCCGGCCAAGACAGGATTGGGATGCTTGGGCGGAAATTCCATGTCATGGGTAGCCTCCTGACCTTTCTCCATGCCAACCAGCTTTTCCTCGAACTCAGGATTAAGCTTACCGGCACCGATATCCACTGACATGTCTTCATTCCTGACTTCTTTCAAGGCCTTGTCGTTATAAAAGCCCTGAAAATCAACAACCACGACATCACCCATGGCAACAGGTCTATCGGTCACTGAACGCAACGGAGCCATATTCGTACGCATGGACTCAAGCTCAGTCATGATTTCCTCATCACTGACCTCAACAACGGGCTTTTCAACCTCAATCCCCTTGTATTCCCCCAATTCAAACTCAGGTTTGAGTTCAACCATGGCCACATACGTAAAGCTGCCATCTTCATTAAATGTGGGCTCACTGATCTCAGGATGCACGACCGGCTCAATCTTCTCCTGCTCAATGGCAGAAAAATAGGTGTCCTGAACAAGCTGTTCAGAGGTTTCACCCTCAACCTGAGACTTATAGGTCTTAACAATCAAAGACCGGGGTACCTTCCCTCGACGAAAACCCTTGATTTTGGCATCACGCTGTAACTTATCATAAGCCTTCTTCAAATTCTTCTGGGTCAATTCCTCTGGAACTGTCACCGTAACCTTTCTGGTCAACTCAGCGATTTTCTCAACAACTACATCCATCACAAGCATCCTTTCTATAATTTTTTAACCCGGATGGCCAAAAGGCTTCCGGAATGACAGCAAATCGATACCGCCGTTCATTCTAAAACACTGTGAAAATTACTTTCTCACAGTGCCTTCAATCAATTGGTGCGAGAGGGGGGACTCGAACCCCCACGCCCAGGGCGCTGGTTCCTAAGACCAGTGCGTCTACCAATTCCGCCACCCTCGCAAAATCAGTCTGTGCCACAAATGGCATCAGCTCAACAACTAGCTATATTAAATAATTCACAACCTCCCACCAGTCAAGGTCTTGACCGCAGGAACAAAGACAAATATACATAACTAACATCATCCGTCGCCCATGACCACAAAATTCTGGCGCTACAACAGCGGCTCTATTTCTTTTTCACGAACAGACCATGGCTTACAGAAGATCGATTCACAACTTGCCAAACAATGCTCTCGACGCTATTATCTGACTGTTGGATATCTACCGCAATGTCCCCCGCAAAGACAACAGATCTGAAAACATGAGGACAACTTCCAGACCTCAATCTTTGCAGAACACTGCTTTTATACTCATTCCATGCGAGGATTTTATGGACTACAAACCATTTCTTGCTGCAGCCTGCCTGCTCCCGATCCTCTTCGGATACGGAACATCTGATGCATCTGCACCCGTACCGGCTACCAGCAACACTATACAATGGCAAGCTGAAAGACACTGGACCACCCCTGCTCCCCCCCTGGACATCGTTCATTCACTGGATAATAAAAAAGTATTCATCCTGGCCGCTGACAACCAGGTCCACATTTACGAAGGAAACGGTCGTCTGCTCGGCAGCATCCCAGTTGACAAGGGTGTAGTAGCCATCGACATCGAGCCGAGAGGCAACAAGCTCTATCTCATTAATGAAAAGGACAACTCCTTCACAAGCCTCAACGTCGACTATGTGTCTGCCATCAACACCACAGGCTCCCCGTTTATGGGCCCTGCGGACGCTCCTGTCACCATTGCTGTTTTTACAGACTTTGAATGACCCTACTGCGGCCAGTTTGCGCCGCTACTCGAGCAGGTGCTCGAGCACAACCCGGACACTGTCAAAATCGTTCTCAAGAATATGCCTCTCAACTTCCACGAACTGGCAACTCCAGCCGCCCTGGCCGCCCTGGCTGCCAACGAGCAGGGACAGTTCTGGGCCTTTCATGACATGCTTTTTGCAGCAGATAAACTTAGCCAAAAGGTCATTGACGGGATCGCAGTCAAACTCGAGTTGGACCTGGAACGTTTCAACAGTGATCGAAAATCACAAAAAATCAACAGGCAATTGACCCAGGACCTGGCCGATGCCCAACAGGCTGGTGTCACTGGCACACCGACCGTATTTATCAATGGCCGCCTATTGACAAAACGCGACGGGGCAACCATCCAGAACATGATAGACCAAGAGCTCGCAAAACTTGCAGGACAAAAATAATCCCAAGAAAATCAGCCGCGAGCTCCACTTTGGCGACAACACCCGCGCCTCGCTCATCTACGGCGAACTGAACCGCAATCTGCTTCTGCTGGAGAAGAGCAGTGGTGTGACTATCAACGCTCGAGGCGCTGATGTTACCATATCCGGGCTCGCCCATTCGGTAGAACTCGCCGCAAAAGTCCTGGAGCAGCTCTATGATTTAAGTGCTCAGGGCTTTGCTGTTTATTCCACTGATTTTGCCTTTGGCCTGCGAGTCCTTGAAGCCAATCCTGCCGCCCAACTGGCCAAGATATTCCTTGACAAGGTCTACATAACTGCCCAGAACCGGGTGGTTTCCCCTCGTACACAGAATCAAAAACTGTACATTGACGCCATCCGGCAAAATGACATTGTCTTTGGCATAGGACCTGCCGGGACGGGCAAGACATACTTGGCCGTAGCCATGGCTGTTGCCGCCTTGACAACCGGACAGGTCCGCTCAATCATCCTCACTCGTCCGGCCATCGAGGCTGGTGAAAAACTGGGCTTTCTTCCTGGTGACCTGGCGCAGAAAATCAACCCCTACCTGCGGCCCCTTTACGATGCTCTCAATGACATGCTGGGAAATGAAAAAAGCGAGGCTTTAATCGAAGAAGGTATTATTGAAATTGCGCCTTTGGCCTTCATGCGTGGCCGAACTCTCAATAATGCCTTCATCATTCTCGACGAGGCCCAGAACACCACACAGGAACAAATGAAAATGTTCCTCACCCGGATCGGCTTTGACTCGCAAGCCGTTGTCACAGGCGACATCACCCAGATCGACTTACCTGACCCGAAACGTTCCGGACTGATTCACTCCCGCAACATCCTCAGACACCTTGAAGGGATCGCGTTCTCCACATTCACCCGTATCGATGTGGTGCGACATCCCCTGGTGCAGAAGATCATCCAGGCCTATGACAAAAAGACAGTGAAGCGGGAGAAGACAAGCGATGACCATTGAGTTAACCATTCGCCCAACTTGTCATCATCACCGGATCAACCGCGAACTGCTCATCCGGCGCAGCCAGTGGTTGATGCAACAAAACGGGGTTCAGGACCACAACCTCAGCCTGCTTCTGGTGGATGACCAGGAGATGAAAGCCCTGAATTTGCACTGGCGCAATAAACATAAACCGACAAATGTCCTCTCGTTTCCATCGGACGAAGGTGCTCATCCCGGGTTTGCACAACTTGGTCTTAAAGAATTGGGCGACATTATCATATCAGTGGATACTGCCGCCCGTGAAGCCGCTCAGCACAATGAGACATTTCACCATCGACTCATCTGGCTTATCACCCATGGCCTCCTGCATCTCCTGGGCATGGACCATGAACGTTCAGAGGGCGAGGCTGAAGCCATGCACGCTCGCGAACAACAACTCCTCCAGCAGCTCAAACACGCCAAGGACAGTACAATGACCCATCTTGCCATCAACGTTGACCACGTCGCCACCATCCGCCAAGCCCGTGGGATCACAGAGCCTGACCCGGTGGCTGCAGCTGCCATCTGTGAACTTGCCGGGGCATCGGGCATCGTCGTCCATCTTCGGGAAGACCGGCGCCACATCCAGGACCGTGATGTTCACGTCCTGCGTGAAACCATTAAAACCAAATTAAATCTTGAGATGGGGGCGGCACGAGATATTATAGATATCGCCCTCAGGCTTAAACCTGATATGGCGACACTTGTCCCTGAAAAAAGACGAGAACTGACAACCGAAGGTGGGCTGAATGTAAGTGGACAAAAAAAGAAACTCGGAGCGACCATCGAAGAAATGAATCAGGCTGGAATTCCGGTCTCATTATTCATAGATCCGGACTCCAAACAGATCAAAGCTTCTCATGCCATCGGGGCAACCTTTGTCGAAATTCACACCGGACGCTACTGTGATGCAACGAGTGAGCAGGAGCGAGATATGGAGTTTGAGCTCATCGCCCAGGCCGCTGAAGAAGCGTATGACCTTGGACTTCGAGTTAACGCCGGACATGGTCTTGACTACCAGACCACAGCAAGGATCGCAGCACTTGACACCATTGAGGAACTCTCCATCGGACACGCCATCATCACTCGAGCCGTGTTCACAGGACTTGACCAGGCTGTCCGGGAAATGCAGAAAATTATCCGTGAGGCATCACGTATTGCATGATCTGTTCTGGCATTGCAGATTGACAAATAAAAGCCCCTTATGGTAAACACAACGCCAATGCCTGGATGGTGGAACTGGTAGACACCCGAGACTTAAAATCTCGTGGGCCTTGCGCCCGTGCGAGTTCGATTCTCGCTCTAGGCACCAAAAAAATCAGCCCGAATCGCCTTCACAATAGACGATTCGGGCTTTTTAATTTCTAATTACGTAGGTTGCCCCTCAGACCAAAAAGCTCTTTTCTATTTATTTACCGGGCTTGTCCAGCCACCGGTTCAGATTATGGTTCGCTACGCTCTCACAATCTAACCTTGTCTGTTGGGGCTTATTTTCTTTTAAGTGCTTTTTTGTAGACGGTATTTTGGTCTCTTTTCCCTACGGCTATTACCAAAATATAGACTTCTTCATTTATTACTTCATAGACAAGCCTGTATCCACTTGCCCTTAATTTGATTTTGTAGTGGTTCTCAAAGCCTGAAAGTTTGCTTGCCTTGACATGCGGGCTTAAGAGCCGTTCTTTTAATTTCTTTTTGAATTGGATTTGAACTGAGTTGTCTAATTTTTTCCACTCCTTAAATGCTGTTGGAAGGAAAAATAATTTATAATTCATCGATGCTCACTTCCACAGCAGAAATTCTTTCGTTTTGGCGTTCTTTGACGATTATACCTAACTGATAATCTTCAATTTTTTCCATTAATGTTTCATACGTTTCAGCAGGTATTAGGTATGCGGTAGGCCTGTTGTGATTAAGGATAGCGATCGGTTCTCCCTCTGCCTGTTCGATGAGAGAAGAAGGATTTTTTTTCAGTTCAGATATGCTGGCAGAGCAGCTGGCAAGGACAGATTCCACAATTAACCCTCTTGGTTGAATTTTAATCTTTTATATATCCTTATTATAGGTCTTTAAATTGGTCTTGGCAAGGCGTGTTTAATCGCTGCTTTCTCTATGTTTATCTGGCTAACGGCCGTAATCACCTGCCCGCCGCGTCTCTATCAACCAACTTTGCGGAGGCAAAATACTTGAATCTAACTCAAAAAAACAGCAGGGCTCGCGGGTCAGCGTGAATTACATTGTTCGGCAAAATTTGCCGATTTTATTTCATGATAATCTCTTAAAGGGAAACCACCTTATTTCTGCCCCCTGCCTTGGCTTCATAAAGGCCCTCGTCTGCCCTGTTAATAAATGTATCCCTATCTTCCCCTTCTCTATATTGGGTAACTCCAAAACTACAGGTCACTTTTTGTGCAATTGAAAAAGGATGCTCCTCAATTTGTTTGCGCAGCTTTTCAGCAAAAATAGTTGTTTTCTTGGTGTCACTCTCTGGAGCAAGAACGACAAACTCCTCGCCTCCCCAGCGGGCAAGAATATCAGTAGAGCGAATATTTGTTTGGCAGAGTTGAGATAAATCTTTGAGAATATCGTCTCCGGAGAGATGGCCAAAGGTGTCATTTATCTGTTTAAACTTATCAATATCAAAAATAAAAAGGGAGAGGCTGGATCCATGACGCTGGGAGCGGAAAATTTCGATTTCAAGGTGTTTGTTGAAGTATACCCTGTTATACAAGTGTGTTAAGGAATCGGTTGTTGCTTGGATTGTCAGGGCGGCATTAACTCGCTCCAGTTCTTCCTGTTGCTCTTTCTGGATTGTTTTGTATCCCGCAAAGAGTCTGTGGATACCTTTAGAAAAAAGATATCCAATGCCTAAAAATAGGATGCATGTTGTAATAACGAAATACAATAGGTGGCGGATAGTACTTTTTGTCTCCTGTCGCAACCCCGTTTGCATTTCGGCAATACGCCTGTCCAAGTGATCAAGATAGGTTCCTTTTGCCACAATCCAGTTCCATTCCGGATAATATTTAAAATAACTCAGCTTAGCAACCAGCGCCTCTGAACCTGGTTGTTTATACCAATAGGTGACAAAGGCTTCACTTTTGTCCCTAATGCCTTGAAGCATCTCCTTACGGAACATGTTTCCTTTGGCATCCGTATAGTCATCGGAAATTTTTTTACCAAGAAGATCAAGGCGGTTTGGATTTACCAGCATGGTGGCAAATTCATCACCACCATTCATGTCGTGAAGCTGATAGATAAAGGTGTAATCCGAAGAGTTCACGTCAGGAACAATGCTATTTAGCTGATGAATGATGTTTTGCTGTATCTTTTCTTCTACATCAGCAACATACTCACCAATGCCAATAACCCAATCAAACGGTTCGCAATGTTTGACATAGGTAATTTTTTCAAAACGCTCACTTTCATTACCTCCAGGCTTAGGCCATTGATACTTAACAAAACCTTCACCAACACCTTGGGTGATATTGACCATTTTTTTAAATAGTTCTATCCTGTCCGGATGAGTGCTTAAATATACATTCAGCCCTTCCCTGCCTGGATCTGGAGGATAAAGGACGGAATCCCCTTGGGTAGATCTGATAAAAACATATCCCCTATCGTTATTGAACCTGACAGGACGCAAGGCCTCAATGATGCCAAATTGGATTTCCTCTAGACTTTTATGATCTTTGTTCTTCTGGTATAAATTCTGAGCGATGGCATGGGCCTCATACGCCCGTTTTTTGATACTGTCTTTGAGGTTCCGCTCAGATCCAGTACGCCAGGAATCAATCCGCTGGATTTGCATTTTAACATCTGACTGGAGTCGCTCTCTCTGCACAGCGGTATGACTTTTTTCCACCCTGAGGAGGTTTTTCTGAAAATGGTTGTATTTATCATGAATGAAGATAGAGCCTAAGAGGGTTGAGAGCAGGACGACAATGATTATTGAACCGATAAAGCTTATTTTGCCAATATTATCTTCTTTGATGAAAGACATTGGAATATCCTCTAACTTCACCTTTATAATTACGAATGAATACGATTAGTGCCGAACATTCTTCTTATATTGCGCTACGTTTTGGACCGATTTATCCTGTGACTCTCATCCGTTGCAAGAAAATGCATCGATTCGTATTGTTATACTGCATCGCTTGACCCATAACAATAAAATCTATTATTATACGGCACGACATAACAATACGAGGAGTTATTTATGGCAGATCTGCAAGCTTTCAAAAAATACTTGGCAGACAAACAGATTGTGTCGGAAAAGAAGCTGGTTTGTTATATCCATTGGGTGTCCAAATTTATTTCACGATTATTGAAAAGAATGGCTCTCCATGAAACCAAGTACGCTTTAGTCGGATGAACAATACGTAATCAGATTTTAATTTCAACAACACAACTCGCTAGCGTTTCCGCAAATGAAAAATACCAAAGTAAACTGCTTTCAATGCATGCACTTGCAGGTCACACATAATCCTTCTCACCCCTATGCCTGCCGAGCCATGAATTTCAAATCAAAAGCCGTACCCAGCGCCGAAGTCTTTCGAAGCAGTGGAATTTCCTGTCAGCTCTTTGCGCAAAAAGCCATAAAGACAAAACAGTAGCGCCCCATTGTCACGTCCAACAGAAAACAGGCACGCATACAAGTAAATGCTACAGTTTTTTACGCAGTTCCAGGATGCCCCAGAGGTAAATGAACAGTCATGGTGGTTCCTGTGCCCTCCTCGCTCCTGAGTTCAATGGAGCCGCCATGCTCTTCAATAATTTTGGCCGACATTGCCAGCCCCAGGCCGGTACCTTCCGGTTTCGTCGTAAAATAGGGATCAAATATTCTGTTTTGATTCTCCTCAGAAATACCGCAACCAGTATCTTCAATTTGAATCTCCAGGGTGTCTGTTGTCGCAGACACTCTGAGCACCAGGACGCCGCCCTGATCCATAGCCTGAATACCATTGAGCAGAAGATTAAGAAAAACCTGATTCAGCTTGTCAGGATCAGCCAGAATCTCCGGCACATCAGAGGCAACATCAAGCTCAATAGCAATCCCTATGGCCTCGGCATCCATTGCAAGCAGTGAGGAGGCCTTGGCAAGCAGCTCATCGATCCGGACCGGCACTCTGGTGAGCTGCTGAGGACGTGCATAATCAAGTAGCTCGCTGATGCTCCGGTTCAATCGTTCGACCTCTGACACCAGGATATCAGCAGTCTCACGATCACTGCTCCTCTCCTGAAATCGAGATCTCAGCAAAACAGCCAACCCCTTGATTGAACTCAGCGGATTACGTAGCTCATGGGCCACACCTGCGGCCATCTTACCAAGAGCTGCCATTCGTTCACTGCGACGCAGTTCACGCTCCAACTCTTTAACCTGGCTCAAATCCTGCATCAAAAGCATAATTCCAGACGATTGCCCCTCATTGCCAAGAACCGCCAGACGACTCAGGCGCAACGCACGCTGGACACCGTCACGATCAGTGAGAGTAATCTCTTTTTGCATTTGCTCAGAACCACTATTCCCGTTACGCACATGATCAAACTCAAGTGCCAATAACGGCGGCAAGACTACACCCGGGACTTTACCAACCACCTTGTTTTCCTGAACAGCCGCCACCTGTTCTGCAAACTGGTTACAGGTCATAATCTGCCCCTGGCTATCAGTGGCAATGAGCCCCATGGGTAACGATGCAATCAGGCTATCCCGAAATGCTCTCAGGCTGGCCAGACGAACCTCGGATCCTTTCAGCCCCTGCAGGGTGAGTAGAGACAGCCAGCCACCGATTCCAACCAGGAGCAACACAAGAGAAAGGATTACAATTTGTAATCGTTGCTGACGAACCGCAGTATTGAACTCGGTCATATCCAATTCCACCAGCAACACAAACTGCCTGCGGGCAATCTTATCCAACGCTTTAAGCCTTTCAGGCGAAGACTGATGACGACGCATCATCCGTCCCATCATTTCACCACCGTGCGCTTCAGACATGGCCCGTTGTTGCTCCAGCTGCCGACGTCCCAATGGCGTGAATAAGGCCGCCACCTGAAACGAATCTCCCTGGCCCGGTTGCTCAAGCCGGTAGGCGAAAGCATCCCGCCCATCTCCGCCCGCATCCAGGTTGGAGATAAAACCCAGGGTCGGCGGGTCAACCTTCAACCGTGAATCATGCTCCATGGAACTTGCCAGAATGATTCCAGCAGGATCCACCAGAACCAGAGACTGAACACCAGGGTCTTCCGAGACATGAATGAGAACCTGTTGAACGTGGTCAATCCAATCTTCGGTTGTCACTTCTTGACCGCGGCGCATTTCAAAAAAAGAACCACGGGCACTGGACGTCACAAAACGAATAAGAGTCGCACCCTTTTCAAGCAGGGCATCAGTCATCAACCCTTTTTCCCGATGATAGTTATTGACTGCAAACACCCCAATGATCAAAGCCAGAAGGGCACAGGCCGCAGCCAGCAACCAGGGGGAAACCAGTGTCAGACGCTGTTTTATTCGTAAGTGCATTTGCTCACTGGCACCGGATTTAAAATTTTCTCCACCAGAACTCTGGTCACCATATAGGTCGGGATAATTCCCTCCCGGCCCATGGATCCGGCCGCTAATGTTTGATCAGGCCGCAACGGGTTATCAGAAGCATAGTAGGCATACCGAGTCTTCACATTCGGCAAAATATGTCCCTGAATAATAGCAGCATTTATGGCCCGCTGATAATGCCCGCCCTCCATCTCCAGCCCAACAGCCTTCCAGCTGGAATGATGAAAACGTTCAAGAACATCTCGATTCTGCAGGGAAGTACCAAGCACAGTAACCATGGGCCCCACATATACGTCCACTGATTCGTCAAAATCATCGACTCCAAGGTCGTTATTGACGATATAGTTATGAGGAGTTCCCTCCATCACATGGGCCGTGGCCAGCATAATATCACCCCGCTCACCGGGTAGAATTCCTGCTTTACCCATAATCGAGACCGATTCAAAGCGAAAACTCACCACATGTTCATCATAATGACAGGGGCAGAGCAGTTCATCCATAATTGAAAAGGCCTGAGTACCAAAGGCATAATCCATGACGACGATCACGGACTGCTCCTGCTCAATAAAACCCGAATCAATCGTCACTGAAGGATGAAGGGCCGAAGTATCTATTTGAGCGGTATCAATCAACATTACGTCAATACTGGAACCAGACAGGTCTTCATGGAAATAGTAACCGTGTTCGCTGGCATATGAATCAACATCCAGTTTAATCTTTCGGATCATCTCGACCATGTCATAGAGATTATCCGGCACTTTTTTTCCTGCTGCCCGGAGAGCGCCGGCCCCATAGATAACATTTTTAACCGAATGCATATTCGCACTGATCACATGAATTGGGCGCTTATCCATGCCCTGCCTGTACATGGCTTCCTTTACACCTTTAGCCCAGTTCGACGCATACTTGTGATGTCCGATCATCTCACGAAGCGACGGTGTAAAATAGACGGTCAGGCGTTGATCAATGGATTTAATTTCATCGATCACACGCTCTCCCATGGCATAGACAATGGCAAACAAAGAATTGTTTGAATGATAACGGGTTCTGTTATCTTCTATGTAATGATAACTTTCCCGGGTCTCCTGGTACGTTCGTCCCAAAATAATAGAAAGATTCCAGATAGCCTGATCCAAAACCTCTCCACTCAACTCCAATTCACCGGAAGCAGCCCTGCCCAGATCATGCCATTCGGGACAGGTTCCACCTTCCTTGTTGCAAATCTGACGCTGAATTTTCTGGGCTTCAATATTAAGGAAAGTGATATGAGCCAGGATATCATAAACTTCAGTTTGACCGCGAGTAATGACAAAGCAGATTTCCTTGTCAGAGACCACATAAGACAAACGCCTTCTTTTCAAGGGTACAACCTTCTCAAAAGAGGTGCCCTCAAATTCCTCATTGGCTGTGAGGATGATACGATTACAACGTTCGATTCCACGTGGCATACGGTCAATCACATACTCTAGGCCCTTGAGTTCAACGACTCGAGGATTAGTCATTGAACCGTAGATCTCAGGATTGAAGAGTTTGAGGGCCTCAGAGAGATTTTCGCCAGCCTTGCCAAATGGTTGATAATGCCCCTGCAGGCTTACTGAGTCTGCCAGGATCTTAAATGTCCGAATCGCCATCCGGGCCTTTTGTGCTTTAGAAAGGTTTTCCATTATCACTCCATCCAGTTAGAGACAGTCTCATCCAGTCTCATATTATGGGTCTTTTGAAAAATCAGCCGTCTCATTGAGGAGCAATGATGTATCAAAAATGTTCCAGCAACCACTTGGTATTTCAAAGATAAAATTCTAAATGCAACGCAGATCCCGGATGGAAAGACAATTTTCCAAGATCGTCTGCAAAGTACAGAGAGAGCCTATCAGGAATCCCTCAAAATGCAACCTGATCACTCTCAATATCTCCATGCTTTTGAACACACCAGAACAAGAAGACCATCACCAATAAAAACAATAACTATTACCACAAAAGGCGTAAAAAAAGGTCGGACCAGGAGTACCCCCGGTCCGACCTCCAATAAATCAGATTTTGCGGACGTTTGCGGCTGCAGGTCCTTTAGGACCGTCTACAATCTCAAATTCTACCCGATCACCCTCGTTCAGGGTCTTGAAACCTTCAGAGTTAATGGCTGAATAATGAACAAATACATCTTTCCCATTATCCTGCTCAAGAAAACCAAATCCCTTAGACTCGTTAAACCATTTCACTGTGCCTTCTAACATGATACCCTTCAACTCCTCAGTTAAAATCAAACTACTTTGTACTTGTGCAGCCGCCAAAGTCTTAACAGATAAAAATCACAACAAGTTTCTTGCCAGATTGAATAACCATTCAGCTATGAAACTACACGACTCTACTTAATTAAATTAAGTATCAAACTCTCAAGTCAAATGCCAGATAATTCTTTACAAGATGTTCTTTTTTGAACAAATGTAGATAACACTCCTTATCCAGTGATATCTCAACTCACATCGAGAGCCAAAAGTGACAGTTCATAATCAGATGGTGCCTCCAGCCCCAGCACGGTACAAAGGGTCGCCGCAACATTGGCCAGGCCAGGCCGGGCAATCCCCTGTAATTGAAAACTATTTTTATCACTGTAGTTTTGTATGATCAGTGGTACCGGATTTCTGGTATGAGCCACCATGGCTGTCCGCACACCGTTTTTGTCGGTCCACATACAATCTGCATTGCCATGATCTGCAGTAATGACAGCCACACCACCCGCCTCCTTGAGCGCCTTAAGTATACGCCGCAGACAAAGGTCCACTGTTTCCACAGCAATCCGCACAGCTGCAGGATCACCGGTGTGACCGACCATATCACCATTAGCGAGATTAAGACGGACAAACTTTGTCGTGCCGGCACGGATTGCCTCAACAGTAATGTCGGTAATTTCAGCGGCCCGCATCCATGGTCGCTGATCAAAAGTAACCCGGTCTGAAGGAAGCTCCACATACTCTTCCAGAATTGCATCTATATAGCCCGACTTGTTCCCATTCCAGAAATATGTAACATGGCCGTATTTCTGTGTTTCAGAGACTGCCATGGACGAAATACCAGTGGCACAAAGATACTCACCCAATGTCCGTTCTATTAGAGGGGGTTCCACAAGAAAATTGCGTGGAATCCCGGCATCACCGTCATACTGCATCATCCCGGCATAGAAAACATCGGGCACCCTTACACGATCAAATACACTGAAATCCTGCTCATCAAATGCCCGCGACAACTCAATGGCCCGATCTCCTCGAAAGTTAAACAGAATAACGGAGTCTCCATCTTCGATAGTGCCCACTGGTCCAGTATCGTTACAGACAACAAAGGAGTCCATGTATTGATCGGTCATATCGGAATCTTCAGCATAAGATGTGCTGATAGCCTCACTCGCAGACTCAAAACGACGACCTTCGCCCAGGACATGGGCCCGCCAGCCTCGCTCAACCACGCTCCAGTCAGCGCCGTATCTGTCCATGGTGGTGACCATTCGTCCACCACCCGAGGCAATTCTATAATCTCGACCATTCCTGGACAATTCAGTCAAGCGTTCTTCCAGGGGAACAAAGAAATCAAGACCACTTTTGGGTGCCACATCACGACCGTCCAAAAGACCATGAATTCTCACAGTGGTAACATTCTCTTCAACGCATTGTTCCAGCAAGCGATACAACTGGTTTACATGGCTGTGCACATTGCCATCCGAGACCATCCCGATCAGATGCATGGTGCCACCTTTTCTGCAACGTTCAATCGCCTTACGCCAAGCCTTTCCCTGAAAGATTTTTCCGGTCTCAAGAGCCTCATTAATCAGTTTTGCTCCCTGAGCAAAAACCCGGCCAGCACCCAGGGCATTATGGCCCACTTCGGAATTACCCATATCCTCATCAGACGGTAAACCAACAGCAACCCCATGCGCCTTCAACTGAGTCACCAGAGGACCGGCAAGTAACTCATCAAGAACGGGAGTATGGGCCATGAACACCCCATTACTCTCATCCTCAGGACCAAGGCCCACGCCATCCATAATCACCAATACTACCGGCCCATCAAAGGCCTGATAGCCAGCCAGTGTGTTCAATTTTTCAACAGACATTATTTATTATCCTTTCCCTAGCACGACAAAAAATGACCCATTCTCCCGAGCAAGTCACCTGTAATCAACTGTATCCTGCGGACAATCTAAGCTTTTTCTCCAACACAAGCAAATGAGATTCAACCAAACAAAAATCGATTATAGGCCGGGAGCAGAAGCGGCCAGCCATGCCTCTCTGTCAAATCCTTGCATTCCGCATCAGTTTGAGTCTGAAAATCGCTCAACAAATGAGATAAGGACTGAACCAACTGACCATCCTGGTATAAATATTTTTCGGGGAACAATTCGGGGTAGCTCAGACGATGGGGCAAAAGTGGCCGACAACCTGCCCGGACGGCCTCAAGTACCGCCAAACCAAAAAATTCATGCAGGGCCGTGGAAACCACCACATCACCACTCCGCAACAATTGAACATATTCCTCTCGTGACTCAGCATAACCAAAATGAATAGTTTTCGCCTGTAAACGCCCTCGTGCCTCTGCAAAACAAGAAGGACCATATCGAAAAGACTGACCAAGCACAATCAAACGAAACGGGACACCCAATTCCTCCAGTTCATACAAGGCGTTGAAAAAAGTCTGCGGATCCTTATCATGCTCCCAGCGATGATTCCAAACAATGACTGGTGGCCCTTCACTCATTTTCCCGGAACAACCATCAATCTCTGTGTAATCAAGGCCCGGCGCCAACACCTGACATTTACGCTCCAACTCAGGTAAAGTCAGTTCAAGGTTCATATCTGAAGCCTTGCCCAGATACTCAGTAACCCCTTCAAAAAATGTTCGTCGGTTATAATCGGAGTTGAATGCACAGGCGTCAGATGCCATGGCCGAACTAAAATTCAGTGCAGTAAACTGATACATATTTTCAGATTGTACCTGACCGGGATAGGCAAATTGATTTTCATGAAAATAGGTCAGAAAACGGGTGTCTGCCTGCCACCCCGAAACCTGGCTCAACAGAGAGCGCAGCAAAGCAACATCAACAAAGGTTGAACAGAGCACTGCATCAAAAGCACGCGCATCCCGAGGCCACTGCCGGATCTGCTCCACAAACCAGGGAGCGGAAAGTTGCATGCGCATTTTCCACTTCCGCGCCGGCAGGGTCAGAAAAACGCAATCACTTTTCACGGATGCCTGCAGACAATCAAGAAACTGGCGATGCGAACCACCATAATATGGTTCTAGAATCAGGAGTCGTTTTTTTAACTGCACCATTCAATCACCGAATCAATCACCGCATCACTTCATTGCTTTCATTCTGCACTCAGCACCCATTACCCATTGCGGGAGTATCTGGAGTGCTTATGATGACGTCATGTTCCCCGTCGATCGTTGTCCGAAAAGGCCAAATTCCTGTTGTGCAAGGGCACGTTACACAGTACAAAGAGTACTGAAAATGAACATACGATAAACCATTCATGGAGTCAAAACAAGCGGATGTGGAGCTCAAAAGACGTCTATTATCTTTCCGGAAGTACCGGAATTCTGGCCGAGGACCTGGGCAAGGCACTACTCTGTCAGTTTCCGGAAACCAGCTTCAACGAGGAAAAAATACCCTTCATCCGCACGAAAGAGGAGGCACGTGCAGCGCTTCAATACATCCTTAAACGCTCAGCCGCCCGATTTCCTCTCGTATTCTCAACAATCATGAATCCGAAGCTCATCGAGATATTGGATTCTCCCCAGGTAGAGCTCTTCAACATATGCGACCACTATCTGATTCAGCTCGAAGAACACATAGGAACCAAGGCGTTGCGAGCCTCAGGTTTTTCCCGACATCTTGATGAACAGGCCATGACCGCTCGTGTCTCGGCTATCAAATACTGCATTGACCATGACGACGGCACAGCAACCAAGGATTATGACGAAGCTGAAATAATTCTCCTTGGTGTCTCCCGCTCAGGCAAAACCCCGGTTTCTGTATACCTTGCAACCCAAATGGGGATTAAAGCTGCCAACTACCCACTGGTTCAGGATGACCTCAACAGCTACAGACTCCCACCCGACATCGTCCGCAACAAAAAAAGAGTTGTGGGGCTGACCAGTAAACCGGAGATGCTCCACCACGTCCGCCAAAAACGTTATCAAAACAGTAACTATGCCAGCCTTTCCAACTGTAACCAGGAATTGAACCAGGCCAATCAGATTTTTCTCAAATACAACATTCCGGTCATTCATGCCGATGGCTTCTCCATCGAGGAAACAGCCACCCAAATTGCACAACTGTTCAATTTGAAGAAACAAATCAGTCTCTAGCTACTCATTCCCTCCCACCCAACACCAATAACCGCCAAAACAATCATGCGTTTCATTGACTCCCTTTCCTGGCCTATTCTTCTCTCCATGAGTCTGCTTCTCGGACTCGCCCCCTATGTTCCCGAACCGCACATCATTGAAAAACTTCGTATGCTCACTCAGGGGACATTACACAGGCCTTTGGATATTTTTGATCTCTGTTATCATGCAGCCCCCTTTTTTGTGGTGATAATCAAACTCCAGCGTACATTCAAACGGAAAACGTGAACAACAGCTCATGTCGACTATCACTCTGATTTTCATCGCCGTGGCCCTGGCCATGGATGCATTTGCCGTGGCTCTGGCCGCAGGTGTAATGCTCCATCCAGTCAATAAGCGGCAGCTGTTCCGTCTGGGATTCCACTTCGGGCTCTTCCAGGGAATGATGCCAGTGCTCGGCTGGGTGGCCGGGCTCAGTATCCAGAACCTGATCAGCAACATTGATCACTGGATCGCTTTTGGGCTCCTGACCTACGTTGGCGGCAAGATGATTCATGAAGCACTGAACCCCGACAATGAAAGGAGCAAAACCGATCCCACTCGAGGTAAAACCATGATCATGCTGGCCATCGCCACCAGTATAGATGCCCTGGCTGTGGGTTTATCTCTTGCTGTCATTGGGGTTTCAATCCTGACTCCCGCTGTTGTTATCGGTATTACAGCCGCAATACTCACTGTGATCGGAATGCTTTTAGGAGGAAGAATTGGTCAAATCTGGGGAAAACGAGTGGAGATTGTCGGAGGAATTATTCTGATTGGAATCGGAGTCAACATCCTCTATCAACACCTCTGGGTCTGATAATGTTAAGGCTACCTTAAGACGAAAATATTAAGACACCAGGATATTTTAAAAATCACTATTTTCGTTCACAATCCAAGTGTATGAAAAATGCAACATTACCATCTACCAGTAACTGGATTTTTTCACCAAAACCCCTTACAATCATCCAAAATCAATCAACGCGAGATACTTCATATAAATTTCAGCCACCCGGAACCAAGCAAACAAATGACAATGACTTCCCCTTGCAAACTTGACGACCCACGCATCCTTCCCTTCATCTTTTCCCCACAGCAAAGTCCCGTCACCCCCCTGCCTGTCGGAGCACAGGATGTGAACATTGAAGTAGAGCCGGGGGTCATCATCGGTTGCCGACTCTACCTCGACAACCCTGAGTCACCCAACATTCTCTACTTCCACGGA